>ENA-UESE01001352-UESE01001352.1-human-gut-metagenome-genome-assembly--contig:-NODE-1352-length-19306-cov-3.247387_pt1 | contig 19306 bp, 16 predicted proteins | sample MGYA00242995_ERZ507996 | MGnify/ENA primary metagenome ERZ507996 (study PRJEB26167, sample SAMN06115489) | human gut metagenome | host: Homo sapiens | place: China:Sichuan | collected 2015-04-15... | reverse complement strand
AGAAAGAAGATTCCAAGACTCTTTATTATCTGTCCATGGAGTTTTTAATGGGTCGTGCGCTGGGTAATAACATCATCAACCTGATGGATTATGAGCCGATCAAAGAAACTCTGGATGAGATGGGCTTTGATCTAAATGTGCTGGAGGACCAGGAGCCGGATGCCGCTTTAGGCAACGGCGGTCTTGGCCGTCTGGCGGCCTGCTTCCTGGATTCTTTAGCAACTCTTGGCTATCCGGCGTATGGCTGCGGTATCCGCTATCGTTATGGTATGTTCAAGCAGAAGATCGAGGACGGCTACCAGGTAGAGGTTCCGGACGAGTGGTTAAAGGATGGCAATCCATTTGAGATCCGCCGTTCTGAGTATGCGACCGAGGTCAAATTCGGCGGTTATGTAAAACATATCTGGGAAGATGGCAAGGAGAAATATGTCCAGGAAGGCTATGAGTCCGTTATGGCGGTTCCTTACGATCTTCCGATCGTGGGCTATGGCAATCATGTAGTCAACACTTTAAGAATCTGGGATGCACAGCCGATCAATATGTTCAACCTGGATTCCTTTGATAAGGGTGATTACCAGAAGGCCGTTGAGCAGGAAAACCTTGCAAAGACCATCGTAGAGGTTCTGTATCCGAACGATAACCATTACGAAGGAAAAGAGCTGCGTCTGAAACAGCAGTATTTCTTTATTTCTGCAAGCGTACAGAGAGCAGTTGCAAAATATAAAAAACATCACGATGATATCATAAAGCTGTATGAGAAGGTTACCTTCCAGCTGAACGATACTCACCCGACCGTAGCCGTTCCGGAGCTGATGCGAATCCTTATGGATGTGGAAGGCCTTGGCTGGGATGAGGCATGGGAGATTACGACAAAGACCTGTGCATACACGAACCATACGATTATGGCAGAGGCACTTGAAAAATGGCCGGTTGACCTGTTCTCCAGACTTCTTCCGCGTATCTATCAGATCGTAGAAGAGATCAACCGCCGCTTCCTGATCCAGGTAAGAGAGCAGTACCCGGGTGATGAAGAGAAAGTCCGCCAGATGGCAGTCATCTACGACGGACAGGTTCATATGGCCCGTCTGGCTATCGTAGGCGGCTATTCTGTCAACGGTGTTGCACAGCTTCATACCGAGATTCTGAAAAAACAGACCTTAAAAGACTTCTACGAGATGACTCCGGAGAAGTTCAACAATAAGACCAATGGTATCACACAGCGTCGTTTCCTGCTTCACGGAAACCCGCTCCTGGCTGACTGGGTAACCGAGTACGCCGGAGACGGCTGGATCACCGATCTGCCGAAGATCGAAAAGATCGCTAAGCTGGCAGATGACACCCAGGCACAGAAGGAATTTATGGAAATCAAATATAAAAATAAAGTCCGCCTGGCAAAATACATCAAAGAGCATAACGGTATCGATGTAGACCCGAACTCCATTTTCGATGTTCAGGTAAAACGTCTGCATGAGTACAAACGTCAGTTTATGAACATTCTGCACATCATGTATCTGTATGACCGCCTGAAAAAGAACCCGGATATGCCGTTCTACCCGAGAACCTTCATCTTCGGTGCAAAAGCATCCGCAGGTTATGAGCGTGCAAAAGCGATCATCAAACTGATCAATTCCGTTGGTGATGTGGTAAACAACGATCCGACCATCAAAGGAAAGATCAAAGTCGTATTTATCGAGGATTATCGTGTCAGCAACGCAGAGCTGATCTTTGCCGCTGCTGATGTTTCCGAGCAGATTTCCACCGCAAGTAAAGAGGCTTCCGGTACCGGTAACATGAAGTTCATGCTGAACGGTGCCCTGACTCTTGGAACCATGGACGGTGCAAACGTAGAGATCGTTGAGGAAGTTGGAAAAGAGAACGCCTTCATCTTCGGACTTTCCGCAGATCAGGTTATCGAATATGAGAACAACTACACCTACGATCCGATGAGCTACTTCATCCACGATCAGGACATCCACAACGTAGTGATGGATCTGATCAGCGGAAGATACTCAAACGGCGACACCATGATGTTCCGTGATCTGTATGACTCCCTGCTCACACCGAAGAATGCTCCGCGCCCGGATATGTACTTTACCCTGGCAGACTTCAAGTCCTATGCGGCAGCACAGGAGCGTGTTGAGGATAAATACAGAAATACTTCTGCATGGGCAAGAAGCGCGATCCTGAATACCGCACACAGCGGCAAATTCACATCCGACCGTACTATCCAGCAGTATGTAGATGATATCTGGCATCTGGACAAGATTACTGTCAGAAAGTAATCGGAATCAAATATAAGTAGTTAGGGGACACCTGCTTTTCCGGGAAAAACCGGAGGGGCGGGTGTTCTTTTTTTAATGCCCGCTGGAAGGATTTGCATCCCGAAAAATGCCTGCAAAACAGGCATTCTTTTGACATTCTACGGGGAGTGTGGTACACTGTTCGTGTCTATGAACTAAAACAATCTGAAATGTATTGAGGTGAAAAGATTGGATAAAGCTGAATATCAAAGCCGGCTGGAAGAGCTGAACAGTCTGGTAAAAAAAGAGGACTATGAGGGGGCACTTGCAGTTGTAGAAGCCGTTGACTGGCGGCGTGTCAAGAGTCTGCGCACGCTCGGCATGGTAGCGGATGTCTATGAGGCGAACAAACGATATCCGGAGGCGAAGAAGATTCTGCTGATGGCGTATGACCGTTCCTCCATCGGAAAGGGCATTCTGTACCGCCTGGTAGAGGTCTCCGTAAAAATGAAAGACTTTGATGAGGCGATTGACTTTTACAACGAGTTTGAAGCAGTCGCACGTCACGATAATTCCCGGTATCTGCTGAAATACAAGATTTTAAGAGGACAGAAAGCGCCGCTTGAGGAGCAGATTTCCCTTCTGGAGGAATACAAAGAGCGGGAATTTACCGAGAGATGGGCATATGAACTGGCAAACCTTTACAGCAAAGCCGGAGAGACGCAGAAATGCATCGATGCCTGTGATGAGCTGATCCTGTGGTTCAGCGAGGGCAAATATGTGACAAAGGCAATGGATCTGAAAATGAAGTACGAGCCGCTGTCACCGTCCCAGCAGATCAAATACGAGCATCGTTTTGACTACAAAAAGAATGAAGAGCCGTCCGAGGATCCGGAAGCACTTAAAGTGCGGTTAGCCGGAGAGAGCGGAGCCGGTGAAATGGCTGCGACGAAAGAGCCGGCAGAGACGCCGGAAGTAAAACCGGTAAACGGCGGTGTGATGAGCCAGTATGTGGCCGGTGAAGAAGAAAAAGAAGCCGGTTCGCCGTACGAAGCATATGAGAAAACACAGCAGGCCGAGGCAGATGCAGAGCAGGTGCAGGAGTACGAAGCACTGCAGCAGACAGAGGAGCCGATCGAGGAGATTCCGGAAGAGCAGGCGTATGCAGACAGCACGCCGACGTACCTTGGAAATACGATCGATCTTCACGCAGAGCTTGCAAAGAGCATCCGCGATGTCTTCTCCTTCCGCGGAAAGAAACAGGAAGAGACGGCAGTCGAGGAAGAGACAAGCGAAGAGCCGGTACAGTACGAAGTAAAAGATCTGGAGCCGGAGCAGCTTGATGTAAACGTAGAGGTATCCCCGGATGCCAACACGACGATCAAGACAAGACCGCAGCCAAAACCGAAGGAAAAAGCCGAGCCGGTAATGCCGAAAGCACCGAAGCCGGAGAAGAAATACGAAGAGCCGGACCTCGAAGCACTGTTCCAGGAGACCGCAGCAAACCTGTCGGAGGAAGTTGCGGAGGAAGAAGCAGAAGAGCCGGCTGAGCAGGCAGCAGAAGCCGAAACTGCAGAGCAGCCGATGGATCCGGAGTCCGAGGCAGAGGCACGGGAAGCGGCAGAGGAGCCGCAGGCGGAAGCTGAGCCGGAAGAAGCAGCAGAACCGGCAGATGAAGCGGAAACCGAAGAGATCACAGAACCGGCGGATGAGGCTGAAACCGAAGAAGCTGCAGAGCCGATGGATGAAGCTGAGATCGAAGAGATTATAGAACCGGCAGCCGAGGCTGAAATCGAAGAAGCAGAAGTTACAGAACCAGCAGTGGAAGCTGAAACAGAAGCAGCCGAGAAGGCTCAGGCGGAAGCCGAAATTGAGGAAACCGTAGAACCGGCGGAGACGCCGTCCATGGATGCAACGGTTGTCATCCCGGATCTGAAACCGGCAGAGGAGACACGGCCGACCATCGATTTTAGTGAGCTTCAGGCAGCGCTGAACGCAGAAGTGCAGGAAGCTGAAAAAGCATCGGAAATCGAACTGCCGGACGAGCCGGAAACTGCGGAAGCAGAACCTGCTGACGAGCCGGAAAGCGAAACAGAGCCGGAAACCCCGGCCGAGACTGAGCCAGCCGATCCGTTTGAGCCGGCAGGAACCCAGCCGATCGAGATTACCCCGGAGGAAATCGAAATCGAAGTTCCGACCGAGCCAAAGCGTGAGCGCGTATCCGATGCGACGATCAACATGAGCATCGAAAAAACAACGGATGCCACCGTTCAGCTGATCCGCGACAACATTCCGGAAGGAACTGTTGCGAAATCGATTGAAGAGGTGCTCCGCGAGGAGACGCCGGAAGAGGCAAGACTCCGCATCCTGAACGACACCCAGCCGGATAAGCTGAGTGATGAGCAGAAAGCGCTGTTTACTTACTTTGCGAAAGTTCCAGGCATGGATATCCAGATTCTGGATGCAATGCATGGTGTTTATCATTACGCAGGCGACCGTACTTCCCGTCATGGAAACATTGCCATTATGGGCGGATACGGTACTGGAAAAACGAAGCTGTCGGAGGATCTCGTCCGTGCAATCTGTGCTGACTTAAAACTTCCGGCAACGAAGATGGCCCGTCTGGATGCATCTGTTCTGAACAAAAAGGACTGTGCGCAGATTGTTTCAAAGCTGGCGGGAGGTTTCCTCCTGATCGAGCGTGCCGGTCTGATGTACCCGGAGACGATCGAGAAGCTGTCGCAGGCAATGGATTTCCGTACCGACAGTCTGGTTCTGATCATCGAGGATGAGAAGGTCAGCATGAGAGGTCTTCTGCGGAATTACCCTGATTTTGCGAAGAAGTTTGAGACGGTCATTTCGATTCCTGTTTTCACGAACGACGAGCTGGTTACGTTTGCCCGCACGTATGCGCGTGAGAATGGATACAAGATGGACGAGATGGGTGTGCTTGCTCTGTATACACAGATTGGCAACAATCAGAAGGAGGGCGAGCCGATGACGATTTCACAGGTCAAAGATATGGTGGATCGTGCCATCGCCCATGCAGAAAAGGGAACCCGTAAATTCGGAAGACGCATGTCCAGAAAGCATACCGATGCGGACGACCGCGTGATTCTTTACGAGAACGACTTTGAGTTCTAAATACATGGAGAATTTATGGAGAAAGTAAAACCGTGGCTCGGGGAGCCGCAGAATACAATAGCCGTACTGCAGAAGTACGGCTTTGTATTTCAGAAAAAGTATGGTCAGAATTTTCTGATCGATCCACATGTGCTGGATAAGATTGTAGCCGCTGCAGGTATCGGACCGGACGATTTTGTTGTGGAAATCGGACCTGGTATCGGTACGCTGACGCAGTATCTTGCGTATGCTGCGCGGAGTGTGTGTGCGGTGGAAATTGACAAGAATCTGATCCCGATTCTGGAGGATACGCTGTCGGATTATGATAATGTTGAGGTTATCAACAATGATGTTTTGAAGGTGGATCTGGCGGCGCTGGCGAAGGAGAAGAACAACGGACGGCCGATCAAGGTTGTGGCGAATCTTCCGTATTATATTACGACGCCGATTATTATGGGATTATTTGAGAATCATGTGCCGGTGGATTCGATTACGGTTATGGTTCAGAAGGAGGTTGCGGACCGGATGCAGACGGGGCCGGGATCGAAGGATTACGGGGCGCTGTCGCTGGCGGTGCAGTATTATGCGGAGCCGTATATTGTGGCGAATGTGCCGCCGAACTGTTTTATGCCGCGGCCGAAGGTTGGAAGTGCGGTGATCCGGCTGACGCGTCATGAGGTGATGCCGGTGGAGACGAAGGATGAGAAGTTGATGTTCTCCATTATTCGGGCGTCGTTTAATCAGAGACGGAAGACGCTGGCGAACGGACTGAAAAATTCGGAGCTGCTGCATTTTTCGAAAGAGGAGATTGAGGCTGCAATCACAGCCTGCGGCTGGCCGCTTACGATTCGTGGGGAGGCATTGAATTTACAGGAGTTTGCGCGGTTGACGGATGAATTGTGTAAATAGAGGGGACGCCTCGCCGTCGCCCGTCCGCCCTTGCGTGATGCGCATGGCAGCGGTGGAAAAGGGCATGAAAAAAAGCCCCGTTGGCGAAACAGTGCTTTCTTTCATTTTTATTTTTAAAGGAAGGAGAGCCGATTTTCTAATCGGCAATATGAAAAAGAAAATTGTGTAAATAATGTTGGCATTCATTATTTATGCTTTTAGTATACGGGTAAATTATGTTGAAAGCGTGTTCATGTTGTAAAAAAATCATGAACAAATTGTGACTATTCAGAGCCATGCGAAATTTCAGAACAAATTGCGAATCATGCTTGCATGAATGAGCACTTTTTTCTGAAATTTCATATGGCGAGAAGCCACATCAAGATGCAGCGCAGCGGAATCGAGATGGGGCTCTGAACAGGGACTTATTTCTGAGTTGTGTTCGCAATTCATGTTTCTGGGTTACAGGTCCAGCAGCTTAAAGGTGGAAATTCCGAGGAAGTTCCGGGAGCAGAGGCTGATTCCGCCCATGAGGACGGAGACATCCTGCAGGTGAGCCGGGAGGACGTGGAGGTACCAGCGGAGGCGGTTCTGGATTCCGGAGGTGATTTCGTCGATCAGACCTGGGATGTAGTTGGTGAAGGAGCTGTTGATGACGATGACGTCCGGGTTGAAGGTGTGGAGAACCGTGTTCAGGCTGATTCCGATGTAGTGGGTGAAATCCTGCATTACTTTGCGGGCGTTGGGGCTGCCTTCCTGGTAATACTGGATGAAGCGTTCGACGGAGACGTTTTCTAGGCCTTCAGCGGCGGCGAAATCGTTCAGGACGGCGGCTTCGGAGATGTACTGTTCGAGGCAGCCGTGGTTGCCGCAGGGGCAGGGGCGGCCGTCGGGGAAGAGGATGGTGTGGCCGAATTCGCCGGCGTAGCCGTTCTGGCCGGTGTAGAGTTCGCCGTCAATGAGGATTCCCATGCCGACGCCTTCGTGGATGTTCAGGAAGATCATATTTTTAAAGTGCTCTGCGCAGGCGGCTTCGCCGATGACGGAGAGGTTGGCTTCGTTTTCTACGATGACAGGGACCTGAAATTCTTCTTCGAGGTAGTTTTTCAGGTTGGAGTGTTTCAGATCGTAGTAGGGTGTGAATAAAACGAGGTCGTCGCAGACGACGCCGTAGATTCCGATGGAGATTCCGACGAGGCCGCACGGTGTCTTGGGGAGGTCGGATTTGGTTTTGTGGAGGAGGAAAATCAGGTATTCCTCCAGGGAGAGGGATGGATCAATCGGGTATTCTTTTACAGTACATGATTTTCCCTTCAGATCTCCGGTGAGAATGGTGATCTTTTTTACGCCGAGATCGACGGCGATGATGGAACCGCAGCGATTATTAAAAGTAAGCAGAATCGGTTTTCGACCCATGGAAGTTTTTTCGGCACTGCCGAGTTCTATGACGAGCTGGCGGTCGAGCAGTTCCTGGACGATGGTGGATACGGTTGCTTTTGTCAGATGCAGCATTTTCGCCAGATCTGCGCGGGAAAGCGGCGGATGGTTGGCGATGGCCTCGAGAACCAGGGCGCGGTTCATGTCTCGTATATATTCCTGATTTCCGGTACTCATAAAAAATCCTCCATTCTGCCGCATTGGCTGTACATCAATCTTAACATAAATGAGAGAGAAATGACAGGGAAAATCGGGGATGGGCAATACGAATAGAAAAATTAACGGAGAAAAACGATTTCTAGACAGAGTAGAGAGTAAGGGACAGAATTAGAAATAAAATATGTGATAAATACACAAATAAAATATAAAATAATTCTAAAAAATGTACAGATTCACAGAAGATTCACTGCACGTTCATAATCTGTTCATAATTAATTGGTATAGTTATCTCAGTTCCAAAGGAACAGCGTGTATGCAATCACTACACAATTAAGATTTTTTCATAATAATAGCCCAGGTGCCGAGAGGTTCCTGGGCACTCCTCGTTTTTTGGGAATTTTTGATCTTGGGACAGACGGAAATCTGTGTAGACAGGGTAGTGATCTTTTTCTTGACTTTTGCGAGAAGCAGCCTTATAGTATAAATATAATAACAATTACTGTTATCGAAAGATACGAAAGGAAAAAAACTATGTCAACACTCAAGTATAGCAGACAAAGAGAAAGCATCAAAGTCTGCCTTCGGGGGCGAAAGGATCACCCGACCGCAGATATGCTCTATACCGATGTACGGAAAGAATTTCCCAATATCAGTCTTGGCACAGTATACCGGAACCTGTCTCTTCTTTCTGAATTAGGAGAGATCAAGCGTCTTACAACAGGAGATGGCCCGGACCGGTTCGATGGAGATACTTCCACGCATCACCATTTCATTTGCAGAAAATGTCACTGCGTGACAGACCTTACAATGCGTGACATCAGCGAAATCAAGAACGTAGCAGCGGAAAATTTCAGAGGTACGATCGAAGATTACTCTGTGAATTTTTACGGCATCTGCGAGAACTGCAAAAATCACCCGGGGAACGTATAGCATCCCCAGGAAGAAAGAAAAAATTAAAAATAGGCATTGACAAAAAGGGAAGCTTATGTTAAAGTAATATCAGTAACAGTTACTAATATTAAAAATAAAAAACTGTTATAAACCACAAAATTGGAAATGATAAAATTAAATACACAACAAAAAGAAAGGAAAGAAAGACTATGAAAAAATTTGTATGCAGCGTATGTGGATATGTTTATGAAGGAGCAGAAGCACCGGAAGTCTGTCCGATCTGTAAAGCACCGAAAGAGAAATTTATCGAGCAGGGCGAGGATCTGACCTGGGCAGCAGAGCACGTAGTTGGCGTAGCATCCGATGTTCCGGAAGATATCAAAAAAGACCTGAGAGCCAATTTCGAGGGCGAGTGCTCTGAGGTTGGTATGTACCTGGCAATGTCCAGAGTAGCATTCCGCGAGGGATATCCGGAAGTAGGTCTGTACTATGAAAAAGCAGCTTACGAAGAAGCAGAGCACGCAGCAAAATTCGCAGAGCTTCTCGGCGAAGTCGTAACCGACAGCACCAAGAAAAATCTGCAGATGCGTGTAGAGGCAGAGAACGGAGCAACCGCTGGCAAAACAGATCTTGCAAAACGTGCCAAAGCCCTGAATCTCGATGCAATCCATGACACCGTGCATGAGATGGCAAGAGACGAAGCTAGACACGGAAAAGCATTCGCTGGTCTGCTGGCTAGATATTTCGGTAAATAATCAGGAAACCTTTTTGGGGGGCGGAATAAAATCTGCCCTCCTTTTTCCGTTGTTTACAATTTTTACTTGGGATTGCGAACTTGTTTCGAATTACCTGTTGTTTACAAATGAACATAGAAAGAAAAAGCGAGGTTTTCACCATGGAAAAACAGACAGGCTGTGTCCACATCTACTGTGGGGATGGAAAAGGAAAGACGACTTGTGGTATGGGACTCTGTACGCGTGCGGCAGGGTATGGATACCGTGTTTTGATTTATCAGTTTATGAAAGATAACAGCACGAGCGAGCGGAAGGTGCTCTTACTGTCGCCGAATGTGACGTTTGTGCCGGGGCAGGACAAGATAAAGTTTTCGTTTCTGATGACACCGGAGGAGAAGGCAGAGCAGAAACGGTATTATGAAGAGCAGTTTCAGAAAGTGACAGAAAAAGCAGTTCAGGAAGAATACGATGTACTGTTTCTGGACGAGCTGGTTTATACGATTGGAAGCAAACTGTTTGATGAGCAGCTCCTTCTGGATTTTCTGGATCACAAGCCGGAGAAGCTGGAAGTGATTCTGACAGGGCAGGGACCATCGGAGGCGCTGATTGAGCGGGCGGACTATGTTTCGGAGCTGAAAAAAATCAAGCATCCGTTTGACAAGGGTCTTGCGGCAAGAGATGGAATCGAGCGGTAACGCTGAAAAAACAAGAAAAAAGATACTGTTTTGCGGGGAAGATGATTCCATGCAGAACAGTATCTTTTTCTTGATTTTGCGGGCAATGAACCAAAATCTGTGATGGAACAAGTTTCTGGTGATTGCCGCGATAACCTGAGAAGTATCTGGAAGCCGCTGTAAGACAGAAAATAACGTTATTATTTCGCACCGCGATCCGCAATCATCTTCGTAGATTTCTTCACGCAGTACAGACATGTCGGTGCGATATAGCAGCAGGCGGCGAGCCACGCAGCCTGATCCGAAAAGCAGATTGCGGTGAAGCCAAACGCACCGACAAATCCCAGGCAGACAATCGTTCGTGCCAGCATCTCCATTACGCCGGAGAAAACGGCTCTTCCCGAGTAGCCAAGTCCCTGCGTTACCATACGGCAGACATTCAAAATACCAAGCATCCAGTAGAAAAATCCGAGGCAGCGCAGATATTTTGCCGAAGCGTTGATTGCTTCGAAAGCAGAGCTGACAATAAAGAGCTTTGTCAGCGGCCGTCCGAACAGAATCATGATGACACCCGCAAACGCACCATAGCCGACACCGACAAGCACACCCTGGCGGAGTCCCTGACGGATTCGTTTTGCCTGGCCTGCTCCGAGATTCTGACTGCAGAAAACGGAAGCCGCGGTACTGATCGCATCAAACGGGCACATCATAAACTGTTTGATTTTCATAGCAGCTGTGAACGCCGAAACATAAACACTGCCAAGTCCATTATTCGCTGACTGCATTACCATACTGCCGATCGCCGTGATCGAAAACTGCAGTCCCGTCGGAATGCCCATTGCGAGGAGTTCCTGCGCGGCATCCTTTCGCAGAGTGCGGTTTTCTTTTGTCGGAAGCAGGAGCTTTACCCTACGGGAAATAAAAAACAGACATAAGAGTCCGCTGATCGCCTGGGCGGAAATCGTCGCAATCGCCGCTCCTGCGCATCCCAGATGCAGAATGATAATACAGAACAGATCGAGGAAAATATTCAGGATTGCCGAAAATGCCAGAAACAGAAACGGCGTGCGGCTGTCCCCGACGGCACGCAGGATGCTGGAAAGATAATTGTACAGAATCGAAAACGGAATCCCGAGGAAAATCACAAGCTGATATGCGTAGGCATCCGCGAAGATATCGGACGGAACCGACAGCAGGTGCAGAATCGGTACACAGAGTAAACTGCAAAGTGTGGTCAGAATGGCCGCAATCAGGACAGCAAGTGCAGCACCATTAAAAATATAATCGCGCATTTTATCAAGCTTTCCGGCGCCGAAATACTTGGCAACCGGGACACTGAATCACGTGCAGCTTCCCATACAGAAGCCGAGCACCAGAAACTGTACACTGCTGCTTGCACCGACGCTGGCGAGTGCCTCCGGGCCAAGTGCCTGGCCGACAATCGCCGCATCAATGATGTTATACGTCTGCTGCAGCAGATTTCCGATGAGAAGCGGAAAGGCAAACGAGAGCATCAGCTTTACCGGATTTCCCTTTACCATAGATGTTGCCATAAAAAACGCCTCCCCTGCTTAATATGCACGTGAATTATAAACGAGCGCCGTCTTATTCAGGTTCTGGATCATGAAATAGTCGGCAACGAGCTGGCCAATTCCGCCGGTCAGGTAGCCGAGCAGCGTCCACAGAAGAATGGCGGAACCGTTTTCCTCAATCATCACACCGTAGCGGTCGTAGGATTCGCGGTACATGCGGTTTGCCTGTTTGTAACGCCAGTAAACGCCGTAAATTCCACAGGTAACCCAGGACAGAAGCAGCACGATAATGTAGTTTGGGCTGTCTTCGCCGTCACCGTAAAAGATGGTGTTCAGGTCTTCCACATAAACATACCAGAAGTAGATCGAGTAGAGTCCGCACGTCAGAAATGTGAGCAGAAGATAGAACCAGAAACTGCGGTTGTCTTTTACATTCATTTGTAAATACCCCCTTTAATTAAGATAGAACCATTGTAGCACGCGCCCGAGAGAAGGGTCAATAGAAAGGAGCGGGTCGTGGTAATAAATGCGCCAGGCATAAACGGCGAGAAGCAGCACGACAAGCACCGTAATGATCCCCTTTTTAAAACGCCGAAGTCCCGCCGTCTGTTCCGGCCCGAAGAAGAGCCATATCCCTGCGGGCAGTACGGCATAGACGAGCGGATGCATCCGAAATGCCGCCCGAAAATGACCGGAGAGCATTAACAGTACCGCGCGGCTCATTCCGCAGCCCGGGCAGGAAATGCCGGTGGAAAACCGGATCGGACAGCCGATGCCTGTGAGGGTGATGAAGGCGACGTAAACGCCGAGGAGCAGGCAGAAGAAAAAGAAATCGCGGCAGCGTTTCTTCAGAAAAGAAAGATACGCGCTGCCGCGGCCGGGATCACGTTTCATGGAGTTTGGTGACGGCGTATTCATATAAAGCCTCCTTGCGCTCGCTGTCGGTCGTGAGAAAATGCGAGTACAGAACGTCGATCATAACGAGAATCGGGAACTGCGGAGAGATTGCGCCGCCGTTTTTCAGATGCTCTTTGACCGCAAGCAGCAGGACTTCATCGCAGAAGGCATCGTAATCGCTGGAGCTGCGGGAAGTAAAGAGAATGGTAGAGGCTCCCTTTTCCTTTGCGGCTCCGAGCGCACGCAGCACCTCCGGTGTCTGTCCGCTGACGGTAATGCCGATTGCAGCGCAGCTCTCATTGAGCAGAACGGCATTCATTTTCATGATGTGAATGTCGGTAATTGCTTCAATATCCACGCCTGCAAGCATAAAACGCAGCTTCATTTCCTGGGCGGAAAGTCCGGAGCTTCCAAGACCGTAGACATACACCCGACGCTTCGAAGTGAGAATATGGCAGATGCGGTCAATCTGCGCGCGGTCGGCGAGCGAGTAGCTTTTATTCAGCAGCTCCTGATACGTATTCAGCACCTGTTTGATGTGATCGTCCGTGCCAGGCAGTGCGGCGTTCAGGCCTTCCTGGTAACGGTAGACAAATTCGCGGTAGCCCGTGTAGCCGCATTTTTTCGCAAAGCGGGAGAGCGAAGCCTCCGAAACATAGAGCAGTTCCGAAACGTGGCGCGCGGACAGATCCGACTCGTCGGTATTATGAATAAAAAAATCTGCTACCGTCCGTTCCAGGGGAGTGAACGAGGGATAGACAGACTCAATGACAGGAATAATCGATTTTTCAAAGTGTTCCATGGAACGTAAGTCCTCCTGGTATCTGTAAATATCTGAAAAAAATTCAGATCAGTTCTTGCTTTATTGTATCACAGGCAGAGTGGTGAATCAACTTTCAATTGTGTGTGAATTGCACGGGAAAGCGGGCGGAAAAATGGAAAGAACTTTAATGACGTGAAAGTAATTTCTAAAATATAAAAATAGTTGAAAATAAAATCAACATAAATTATAATCAGAACAGATCAAAGAAAGAAGGCAAGACAATGATTATCAAAAACGGACGTGTATTTCAGGAAGACGGAACGTTTGCGGAAAAAGATCTTTATATAGAAGGAAAACGTTTCGTTTCCACAAAAGAAGAAGTGATCGATCAGGAAGTGATCGATGCGAAAGGCATGATGGTTCTGCCGGGACTGGTTGACGTACACAGCCACGGCGCTGCCGGACATGATTTTTCAGACGGAGACGTGGAAGGTTTAAAAGAGATCCTGCGCTACGAGAAAGCGCACGGCATTACCTCTTACTGCCCGACATCCATGACACTGCCAAAAGACGATCTGCTGAAAATCTTCGGAACCATCGAAGCAATCAAAGATGAGCCGGAAGCAGAAGTGATCGCCGGCGTCAACATGGAAGGACCGTTCATCGATCCGATCAAAAAAGGCGCACAGGCAGAGGAGAACATCGTGGCTCCGAACGCTGAGTTCTTCCGCGCATGCAATGCGGCGAGCGGCGGAAAAATCCGTCTCGTAACCCTGGCCCCGAATATGCCTGGCTCACTGGAATTTATCAAAGAGGTTTCCGATGAAGTCATGGTTTCCATCGGCCATACAACAGCAGATTATGACACCGCGCTGGCTGCCATGAAAGCAGGAGCACACCATGTCACCCATCTGTACAACGCCATGCCGCCGTTCGCACACCGTAACCCTGGTGTCATCGGCGCCGCATTCGACGATCCGGAGTGCCGCATGGAGCTGATCTGTGACGGCTATCACATTCACGGTGCGGTTGTCCGCGCGACCTTCTCCATGATGGGAAGTGAGCGCATGGTTCTCATCAGCGATTCCATGATGGCAACGGGAATGCCGAACGGAACGTATTCCCTCGGGGGACAGGCTGTCTGGATGAAAGACGGAAAAGCAACCCTGACCGACGGTGAGACCATCGCGGGTTCCGCTACGAACCTGTACGACTGCATGAGAAAAGCAGTTTCGTTTGATATTCCGCTGGCAGATGCCATTTTTGCGGCAACAAGAAATCCGGCACAGAGCATCGGTATCTACGATGAAGTAGGATCCATTGCACCGGGCAAAAAAGCGCATGTACTTCTGGTGGACGACGAACTGAACCTGAAACAGGTTATTATGTAATTTATTATATAGAAGAAATTTGGAGGAAAAACAAATGTTATTAATTGAAGCAAAAGATTACAATGATATGAGCAGAAAAGCAGCAAACATCATTTCCGCGCAGGTGATCATGAAACCGCATGCAGTGCTCGGCCTTGCAACCGGATCTACCCCGGTCGGCGCTTACAAACAGCTCGTTGAGTGGTACAACAAAGGTGACCTTGATTTCGCAAATGTCACCAGCGTAAACCTGGACGAGTACAAAGGACTCTCTCCGGAGAATGATCAGAGCTATCGTTACTTCATGAACACCAACCTGTTCAATCATGTCAACATCAACAAAGAGCGCACCTTCGTTCCGAACGGACTGGAGCCGGACAGCGAAAAAGCATGCGCAGCTTACAACGAAATCATCCGCAGCGTCGGCGGCATTGACCTGCAGCTTCTTGGACTTGGAAACAACGGCCACATCGGATTCAACGAGCCGGGCGCAGCATTCGAGAAAGAGACACACTGCGTTGACCTGACCGAGAGCACCATTCAGGCAAATAAACGTTTCTTTGAAAAAGTAGAGGATGTTCCGACCCAGGCATACACCATGGGAATCAAGAACATCATGCAGGCCAGAAAAGTTCTGCTGATCGTCAGCGGCGAAGGAAAAGCAGAGATCCTCGACAAAGTTCTGTACGGACCGGTTACTCCGCAGGTTCCGGCTTCCATCCTGCAGCTTCACAACGATCTGACAGTTGTAGCAGATGAAGCAGCAATGTCTGTGATCAAAGCAAACCACAGATAATTGTTACGATGAATGAAAGGTCCGCCGAATGGGGAGAATATGAAAAAATCCCCGTACGGCGGGTTTTTTTGCGGTTTACAAATCCATGTAAATGTGTTAGCATAAAACCAGTGCATAAAAACAAAACACAGTGACGAAGAGAGTACATCTGCATGTGCGAATTTACAGAGAACACCCCCGAAAACCATTCCGGTTTTGCAGGCTGAGAGGGGAGGAGGAGCGGCAGATCGAACATGGCTTCCGAGAGGCGCACCGAACCGTGAGAACAACAATCTGAAACGGTAAGGCTGCGACAGGTTCCGCCTGTTACAGCGGAGAGGTATAGCACATGTACCTGCAGAGGTTTCTGCCGTGAGGCAGGGACGAAAAGAAGTGGTATCACGGGTAAACAAACCTGTCTTCTTCCGACTACAAGAGAGCGGAATAAGGCAGTTTTTTTATTTGAAAGGAGAAATGAAAGCAATGGAAAAAATCAGACCGAAATATTATATCACCACGGCGATTGCCTATACATCCGGCAAGCCGCACATTGGAAACACCTACGAGATCGTACTCGCAGACAGCATCGCCCGCTTCAAACGTCAGCAGGGCTACGATGTATTCTTCCAGACCGGAACCGATGAGCATGGCCAGAAGATCGAGCTGAAAGCAGAAGAGGCAGGCATCACGCCAAAAGAATTCGTAGACAACGTATCTACCGAGATCAAGAGAATCTGGGATCTGATGAATACGTCCTACGACAAATTTATCCGTACCACCGATGCGGATCATGAGGCGCAGGTACAGAAAATCTTCAAAAAACTGTACGATCAGGGAGATATCTACAAAGGATATTATGAAGGACTTTACTGTACACCGTGTGAATCCTTCTTCACCGAGTCCCAGCTCGTAGACGGAAAATGCCCGGATTGCGGACGCCCGGTTACGCCGGCAAAAGAAGAAGCATATTTCTTCAAGATGAGCAAATATGCACCGAGACTGATCGATTATATCAACACTCATCCGGAATTCATCCAGCCGGTTTCCAGAAAGAACGAGATGATGAACAACTTCCTTCTTCCGGGACTGCAGGATCTCTGTGTATCCAGAACCTCCTTCACCTGGGGAATCCCGGTATCCTTCGACCCGAAGCACGTTACCTATGTATGGCTGGATGCACTGACTAACTACATCACTGGAATCGGTTATGACTGTGACGGAAACAGTTCCGAGCAGTTCAACAAGCTGTGGCCGGCAGACCTGCATCTGATCGGAAAAGACATCATCCGTTTCCATACCATTTACTGGCCGATCTTCCTGATGGCACTTGATCTGCCGCTGCCGAAACAGGTATTTGGTCATCCGTGGCTGCTGCAGGGCGACGGCAAGATGAGTAAATCCAAAGGAAACGTGATTTACGCAGACGATCTGGTAGACCTGTTCGGCGTAGACGCTGTCCGCTACTTCGTTCTGCACGAGATGCCGTTTGAGAACGACGGTGTCATTACCTGGGAGCTGCTGGTTGAGCGTATGAATTCCGACCTTGCCAATACTCTTGGAAACCTGGTAAACCGTACCATCTCCATGAGCAACAAATACTTCGGCGGCGTTGTGACAAAGACCGGCGCAGCAGAAGAGGTGGATGATGATCTGAAAGCAGTCGTTACCGCAACAAAAGCAAAAGTTGCTGCAAAGATGGAAGAGCTGCGTGTGGCAGATGCGATGACCGAAATCTTTGGTCTGTTCAAACGCTGCAACAAATACATTGACGAGACGATGCCGTGGGCACTGGCAAAAGACGAGGCAAAGAAAGACCGTCTGGAAGAAGTTCTGTACAACCTGGTAGAGAGCATCACCATCGGCGCATGCCTTCTGGAGTCCTTCATGCCGGAGACTACTGAGAAGATCCTGGCTCAGCTGAACGCAGAGAAACGCAGCTACGAAGAGCTCGATCAGTTCGGACTGTACGTATCGGGCAATCAGGTAACCGATCAGCCGCAGATCCTGTTCCAGAGACTCGATGTCAAAGAGGTTATGGAAAAAGTAGAAGTGATCCAGGCAAAACAGAAAGCTGCCATGGCTGCCGCATCCGGAGAAGAAGAAAAAGAAGAGGAGGCAGTGATCGACCTTGAGCCGAAGGAGGAAATTACCTTCGAAGATTTCGGAAAAATGCAGTTCCAGGTAGGTGAAATCATCTCCTGCGAGCCAGTGAAGAAATCGAAAAAACTCCTCTGCTTCCAGGTTAAAGTCGGAAGCCAGACAAGACAGATCGTCTCCGGAATCAAAGCATACTACAAACCGGAAGACACCATCGGAATGAAGGTTATGGTTCTCACCAACCTGAAACCGGCCAAACTGGCAGGAATGATGTCCGAAGGAATGCTGCTCTGTGCCGAGGACGCCGAAGGCAACGTATGCCTCATGACCCCGGAAAAAGCAATGCCGGCGGGTGCAGAGATCTGCTAGAGCGGAAAATAGAATAGAATGAAAGTTGAAATCCCTTTCCATGCGTGATGTGTGGGGAGGGATTTTTGGTGTTTAAAAAAGTTAAGGAAAACGTCATGCAAAGATTCTGACTTTTACCATATAATGAAGAAAAGTTGCAATGAATTTAAATTAGAAATTGAAATATCTGCCGATTTGCAAAAAGGAGGATGCTTATTCAATGCGTCTTATATCCCCATAGCTAAAGCAAGGGGTTTTACGACGCATTGGATAAAATTTTTCTATTTATTGTTTTTGTACGCCTTTAGGAGTATAATTTGAAGCAGAGGTGGTAAAATGAAAAAAACAGTTTATCATGGTTCGGATCATATTATTGAACGGCCGAAATATGGTTATGGAAAAATTTATAATGATTATGGTGTTGGATTTTACTGTACAGAAAACCAAAATATGGCCAAAGAATGGGGTGTCAGTGCGGATAAAAATGGTTACGCAAATAGATATGAGATTGAATGTGATGGATTGAAAGTTCTCAATTTGAATATGCGCGACTATACAATGCTCCATTGGCTTACGATTTTGTTGGAAAATCGAGAATTTGATGCATCCACACCGTTGGCGGCAGAAGCAAAAGAATATTTGCTACAAAATTTTCATCTTGATTATGAAAAGGCAGATATTATCATTGGATATCGTGCTGACGACAGCTATTTTTCTTTTGCAGCGGATTTTATTAATGGTGCAATTTCTTACCGTCAGTTGAGTAATGCAATGCGTCTGGGAAAACTGGGCCAGCAGTTTGTTTTAAAAAGCAGAAGAGCATTTGAACGTTTGGAATTTACAGGGTATGAGATTGCAAGTGTGCAGGAATGGTATAAGAGGAAAGCATCCCGTGATCATATGGCGCGTCGGCAATATTTTGATCTGGAACGAAACCGCCGTCAGCGGGGTGATTTATATATCACCACAATTTTAGATGAGGAGATGAAACCAGATGATCCACGCTTACGATAAATTATATCTTTCTGTTGCACAAAAAAATCTTGCCTGCATGCTGGATTATATGGTCAATGATTTAAAACGGCGGAGGAACTCATTATAGTTGATTTTTCCTAGAAAGCAGATACCTTGACTGTCCTTGCGTTGCTGGATTATATGGTCAATGATTTAAAACGGCCGTTGGAAACTGTATGGCAGTGGTTTTGTATGAGTAATACAGCGTCACGGTTTGAACGAGGTGACTGTTCTGTGGTAGCGGGAATGTCGGGAGTTGAAATTGCATATGAAGTATTACAGGAAGCAGGGGAACCAAGGCCGGAGCAAGGCCCCTCTTATTCTTACGAGCGCAGCCCTGAATATTGGACAGGCTGGGCGTTGG
>ENA-UESE01001323-UESE01001323.1-human-gut-metagenome-genome-assembly--contig:-NODE-1323-length-19511-cov-10.737831_pt1 | contig 19511 bp, 13 predicted proteins | sample MGYA00242995_ERZ507996 | MGnify/ENA primary metagenome ERZ507996 (study PRJEB26167, sample SAMN06115489) | human gut metagenome | host: Homo sapiens | place: China:Sichuan | collected 2015-04-15... | reverse complement strand
CCCAGCAGGATCGTTTCCCCCGCCAGCAGCAGCAAAAACCGCATCACCAGTGGACGACCGATTCCTGCATATGTGGCATGTTCCAGTTCAAGCATCTTATATTGACTTGCCCGGTATAAAAACGGTAGACCGAGCATGGCTGTCAGCATGGCGAGTGTGCTCAGACCAAACAGCGCATTGCGTAATGTCCATGCCTTCTCCCACAGGGCAAGTTCCCGGCCCACACTGTACAACGCCAGTGCCGCCATTGCTTCCAGTGCCCACACCTTCCAGCCCAGCAATTTGAACTGGCAGTGCAGCAAATCGCGCCAACCACTCCGTTGTTTTGCGATATGTTCCGCCCGGCAGCGGCGCAGCAGCATTTCCGGGACAGCTGTGTCCGGCTCTGCCGCCAATGCTCTGGACAGTTCTTTTTCAAAGGCTCGATTCATCTCCAGTCCTCCTTTTCCAATTGCATTTTCAAGGTTTTCAATGCGGCACGCAGGCGGGACTGCACCGTGCGCAGGGGCAGATCTGTGATCTGCGCGATCTCCCGCAATTTAAGCTGTTGTGCGAACCGCAGCAATACTAGTTCCCGCTGTTCCGGCTCCAACTGGGCCGTCAGCACTCGCAGGTTTGCTTTCTCCTCTGCCGCAGCAAAGCCGCTTTCCTGATAGGCGGGTTCGCCCGGCAAGCTTTCCAGCGATACCTCCGTCCGCTTCATAGTACGGTTCAGATCGATGCAAGTGTTTTTTGCGATTTTGTACAGAAAGGGACGGAATGCCCCCTGAAATCCACCACAGGAATCCAGCCAGCGCACCGCTTTCAAAAAGGTTTCCTGTGTTGCATCCTGCGCCTGCTGCTCGTCTGCTGTATGCCAATGGCAATAGTTCAGAATTTGTGGATAGTACGCTGCAATCAGAGTGTCCAGCGCACCCGTATCTCCGCTCTGCGCTTTCCGCAGCAATAATTCTGTCTGGATACGGTTCACCCCCTTCCTGTCTATTAAAACGGTCCACATCATCAAAATGATTTCTGTTTTTTCAAAAATTTCAAATAATTGCCTTTATTATGTTCTTACCAGTTCTTGCAGTCGGATGGCGACCTCAAGGCGGTGCAGGGTAACATCGGCCATGCGACTGCCGCCGTTTTAATGGATACCTACGCCCACACACAGGACAAGCCCCGGCTGGAGCTGACCGAGAAGATCGAGGCAAACTTCTATTCCCAAAATATGTCCCCGGCAGCACCCCAACCCCGGCAAAACGAAAAGCCGGCGGCAACAAAAATCTCCGGCAAGGAGATTCTTCAAGCCATCCGGCTGATGGACGCAGACGAACGCAGAGAGTTGACGAGAGCCTTGTTCGCCTAACTTTTCTTCCTTTTATGCAAAGGAAAGCAGGCCGTGCGCATCTTGCGCAGAAAGACCTGATATTCGGGAAATGTGCAACTGGTATGCAGAAAGTGTGCAGCCACTTTCCTACATAAAGAAAGAGCGCCAAATCTTACGATTTGACGTTTAGAATTTGGTGCAGTAAAGCAATCCAAATCCGAACCATTTCTCTTTGACGCGACTTCTGCCGCTTCCTCAAATGTGATGGTCTGTGTATCGTTGATGATTACACCTATCTGTATTATACATCGTCTGTTTTTCCTTTGCAAAACGATTCTGAGAAAGGACACCCTATGTTGAAATTCTACCGCATCCTGCTTTTACCCCTTGCCGCTGTTTTTCTTGCAAGTACCGCTGGCATTGCCCGCTATGCCGCCGACTCCTGTACGCAAAGCCGAATGTATCGGCAGCTTGCCACGCAGACAGAGAATTTCCCCGATGACGCCGTGTCAACGGGGAATAATTTTTTGCCGCAGTATCAGGCGCTGTACGCGCAAAACAGCGACCTTGCCGGGTGGATGCAGATTGACGGCACCGGCATCAACTACCCGGTTATGCAGTCAAAGCATGACCCCGACTTTTACCTAAAACACAACTTTGAAAAAGTCGACTCCCCGCACGGCTGCCCGTATGTGCAGGCAAACTGCGACCTGCAAACGCCATCCGACAACATTCTTGTGTATGGACACAACATGAAGGACGGCACTATGTTCTCGGATTTACTGCAATACAAGCGCGAATCTTTTTGGGAGCAGCACAGAATTATCCGATTTGATACCCTGACGGCACAGGCAGAATATACCGTGATGGCGGTATTTTGGGGCGAGGCGGAGAATCTGTTTGCCTATTATCTATGTACCGATGCCGAAACACCGCAGGCGTTTGCCGCCTATGTGGACGCCTGCAAGGACGCTGCCCTGTACGAAACCGGCGTGACGGCTGCTTATGGGGACAAGCTGATTACGCTGTCCACCTGCGACGATTCTGGCAAAAACAGCAGGGTGGTCGTTGTGGCAAAGCGTATAACCGAAGCGAGGTGAGCGTATGAGAACGCCAAAAGAAAATAAACAAATCCTCCGCAACCGCACCCCCAAAAGTACGGCGGGGACGATACCGAAAGCCGCCCTAAAAGAGGCGTGGCGAAAAACGAAGGAGCAGTCCCGTACCGTCGCGCGGGAAAATGACACTGACCCCCGACAGCCGGAACCGACAGACCTTGTAGGTTCGGCGGCGGAACAGGCAGCAGCTTTTGTGTGGCATCAGGGGCGGAAATTGGCAGAAACCCAAGCCCGACAGCACCGCCAAAAGGAAGCTGCTGCCCGCGCCCACGCCGCCAATGAGCGCGGTGTCAGCCCGAAACAAGTCGAGTGCGGCACGCTGCCCGATGCGGTGCAACGCCCGCGCCGTGGGGCAGATTTGCCCCGCCAGCGGGCGAAAGAAAAAGTCGTCGCCGCCAAGACTGCACCACACGACATTCGCGGTGTGACCCAAAGTCAGCGCCGGACGCGCACCGCCGCAAATGAAACTGTGCACAGTGTGACGACCCAAACGCAGATGCAGACCCATGCGCAAAAAAATACGGTTTGTCGCGCAAAAGGTTGCGGACGGCGCAGGCAGAACGGCTGTGGCGGTGCGCTCGGCAATTCGGCATTTTCTTGCCGATCTGCACAGCCTTACAGCGGTTCTTGCAGCGGGCGCAGGCGCGGCACTGGGCATTGTTCTCATCATCTGCCTTGTGGCGTTTGTGTCCGGCTCGGCTTACGGCATCTTTTTTGCCGCCGATGCTCCCAACGCAGCGTCCGTCACCGTGCGCGAAGCCGTAGAAACCCTGACGGCAGAATACCGCGACAGGCTGGAAGAAATCTCCGACACCGTACAGCACGACCGCCAAGACATTACCGCCAACGATGACGTGTACTACATTCGTTGGCAAGATGTCCTGGCGGTCTTTTCTTCGTATGTTTCAGGAAATGAACAAGGCGCACCCGTTGCGGCACTGACAGAGGAGCAGGTAGATAAACTGCGGGAAACTATGTGGGCGATGAATGCGGTGGATTGTTCCACCCACCCGGAGACTACCACAATAGAAACCACCGATGAGGACGGAAACCCGACCACCACAGAGATAACTGAAACCGTCCTTGTGATAGAACTCACCCACAAAACGCCTGACGAGATGGCGGCAGAATATCATTTCACCACCCGACAAAACACCTATCTGCAACTCCTGCAAGACCCGCAGTATGAAGAACTGTGGGCAGAATTGCTCGGCGGTTTTGCCCAGGGTGGTGGTGAACTTATGTCCCCGGACAGCACCCGCACCCCGACAGGCACACTGCAATGGCCGCTGCCGGTTGTAGGTACAATAACTTCGCAATTCGGCTACAGGGTAGACCCCATCACCGGCGAAGTCAGCTCCCACACCGGCACCGACATTGCTTGCGCCGAGGGCACACCCATTCTCGCCGCCGCAGACGGCACCGTCACCGTTGCCAACGGCCTTGACAGCTGGGGCGGCAGCTACGGCTATTACATCCAAGTCGACCACGGCGGCGGGCTGGAAACGCTGTACGCACACTGTTCCAGCATCTGTGTCACTACCGGTCAGCAGGTGCAGGTCGGAGAGGTTATCGGATATGTCGGGCATACTGGGCGGGCAACGGGGAGTCACTTGCATTTGGAGGTGTGGGTCGGCAGAAGCAGAAAAGACGCTATGTCGTTCTTTAGCGTGTATAATGAAGGCTGAAAAATGCAAACGGGAATCCTCCATTTTTATAATGGAGGATTCCCGTTTACTAAAAACTACACTATACTAATCAATAGTATAATACCACAAGAGTCGACAATTTACAACATATCCTGTCGCATTTATTTCTACTGCAACTGTTTTTCGGCACATTGTCTCAGACACACCACTTTGTTATTGGCGTAGTTGTCAGATATTGTATGCGGTCGGGGTACACACAGCCCATCATGGGTCAGAAAAGGGGTAAAAATTTATTATGGCAAGACGAGGAGAGAATATCCGGAAGCGCAAAGATGGTCGCTGGGAGGGTCGGTATATCTGTGGTCGGAAGGAGAACAACAAGGCTATCTGGGGATATATTTACGGGCACACCTACACTGCCGTCAAGCAGGAGCTTTCCCGGAAAAAGACGCAGTATGCTTACTGTACGTTGACTGCGGAGGCTGCATCCTTTAGCGATTTGGCGGACAGATGGTTTTGTTCTGTGCAGGCAAGTGTAAAAGCATCGACTGCTGCGCACTATCGCTATACGCTAGATCGTTATATTCTCCCCGTGCTGGGCAGTTTTTCCGTCCGGCAGCTGACCGAGACGAAAGTCGAGACCGCCTTACAGGAAATCATATCCGCATCCCAAAAGCGTCACAAACCACTGGGCTACACAACGGCTCGCGAGTGCTTGACGCTGGTGCGGCGCATTTGCCGGTACGGCTGCCATCTGCACGTTATGCCGCCGCTATACATCGAGTTTCAGCTTCCCAGCCAGCCCATGCGGCAGGAACCCGTAATCAATGCCAAAGAGCGACGCACTATCGAAAACTATGTTGTATGCAACCCCACCCCCAAAAAGGTGGGGCTTCTTTTTATGTTGGAATTAGGGCTGCGTATCGGCGAGGTGTGCGGTCTGAAATGGTCTGACATTGATACGAAAAGCAAAATTTTGACTGTACAGCGTACAGTAAGCCGTATCTATCTGGGCAAGAATAATACAAGAGTCGAAATATCTACCCCCAAAACACGCAGTTCTGCGCGGCAACTGCCGATTCCGGAAAACTTTTTGCCAATTCTGCGCCAATTGAAAAAGCTGTATGCCGGCGACGCTTGGTTTTTATCCGGAAACATCTGCAAACCTGTTGAACCCCGCTGTTATCGCACCAGTGTAAAGCGCTATCTGCGGCAGGCGTCCGTGCAGGTCGTGCGTCCGCATATCCTGCGGCACAGCTTTGCGACCACTTGCCTGCGCGCGAGGTGCGACGTGAAAACAATCAGCACACTGTTAGGCCATGCCAGTGCCTCCACCACACTTAAACGCTATGTACATACGGACTGGCCGCACCTCGTCCATGAGGTCAACCGAATATTTACAATTTCTGCCAGAAGGAGTCGATAAAGGGGCAAAAGTGTTTGAAAAACTGCGAAGCATCGTCTGAACTTTCTGTAGGGTACTCCATTATAAAAATGGAGTACCTTTCGGGAAGGGGAGATACAGGATGGCAGTGCAGTTGTTCGAACACAATGCAAAAGCCTACCAAGCGGCAGTCAAAATGATGCAGCAATACGGTAAAGCCGCCATCGTTCACCCCACGGGAACCGGAAAAAGCTATATCGCCTTTAAGCTGATCGAGGATCACCCAGCCGCCGTAATTCTATGGCTTTCCCCAAGCGAGTATATCTTCAAGACCCAGCGCGAAAGCCTACTGCGGAAAGACCCGGATTTTCCGCTGCAAAACGTGCATTTCTACACCTATGCCAAGCTGATTTGCTGTACCCCCGCGCAGCTGCAGGAAATCGCTGCGCAGAACCCCGCTTATATTATACTCGATGAGTTCCACCGCGCCGGTGCCGAGTATTGGGGCGACAGCACGCAAAAGCTGTTGGCGCTGTGTCCGCGGGCGAGGCTGCTGGGCTTGACCGCCACCAATGTGCGGTATCTGGATAACAACCGCGATATGGCAGAGGAATTGTTTGACGGTCATGTTGCTTCCGAAATGTCCCTGGGCGAAGCCATCGTCCGGGGTATTTTGCCTGCCCCGAAGTATGTAACCACCGTGTTCAAGTATCAGCAAGATTTAGCGCGGTATCAAAATCGTGTGAATAATCTGCGCAGCCCCGGTATTCAGGACGTGAACCAGAAATATCTGGACGCCCTAAAGCGCGCCCTGGAGCAGGCGGACGGACTGGATAAAGTTTTCGCCCGCCACATCACCAACAGAAGCGGCAAGTACATCGTGTTTTGCTCCGGCAAGGAACACATGGACGAGATGATTTCCCATGTGCCGCAGTGGTTTGCCGCCATTGACCCCGCGCCGACGGTCTATCGGGCTTTGTCCGAGGACCCATCCACCGACAAAGCCTTTGCTGACTTTAAGGCGGACAACAGCGACCACCTCAAGCTGCTGTTCTGCATTGATATGCTCAACGAGGGCGTACACGTTGCGGGCATTTCGGGTGTGATTCTGTTCCGCCCGACCGTTTCACCCATCATCTACAAGCAGCAGATCGGGCGAGCCCTGACGGCAGGGGACAGCGCCACACCGCTGATTTTGGATGTGGTCAACAACTTCGAGGGGCTGTCCAGCATCAGCGGCTTGCAGGACGAAATGACCGCCGCCGTGCAGCGCCTGTACGCCAACGGCGAGGGAGACAAGGTCGTCACCGACCACTTTGAGGTCGTGGAGCAGGTGCATGACTGCCGCGTTCTGTTTGAGCAGCTGCAAAGCAGCCTGTCCTCAACGTGGGATCATTACTTCTCCGAGGCAAGCATCTACTACGCCGAAAACGGCAATCTGGACATTCCCAGACGGTACAAAACGCCGATGGGGCTGAGTCTTGGCGCGTGGCTGCAAATGCAGCGGCAGATTCGCAGCGGTACTTGCGGTGGTCACTTGACTCAACAGCAAATTGAACGACTGGACAGCATCGGTATGCGCTGGGACAACTACAGCGATCTAGCTTGGACAAAAGGCTATGAAGAAGCCGAACAATACTATGCGAAGCACCGGAATCTTATGGTTCCCGCAAACTGGAAAACAGCGGATGGGTATCCACTGGGAAGATGGATTTCCAACAAGCGCACTGAAAAGCTCGCGGGTCGTCTGGACGAAGAGAAAATCACCAGTCTTGAACAAGTCGGCATGGTTTGGGATGCTTTCAGCGAAAAGTGGGAGCGCGGCTTTGCGGCAGCTGCCCAATATTACGCCGAACACGGCAATCTGATCATGCCTGTGACCTACACAACCAAAGACGGTTTGCGCCTTGGCGTATGGGTAAGAAATCAGAAGAAAACCTATGCAAATGGCACGCTGCAACAGGAAAAGGCTGCGCGGCTGGAAGGCATCGGAATCCGGTGGGAACAGAATAATTATGACTTCCAGTGGAGCGAAGCTTATGCGGCAGCCAAGCTGTATTTTGAGGAATACGGAAATTTGAATGTTCCCATCGCTTATACCACGGCAGACGGCGTTGCCCTCGGCAAGTGGGTGGCACGCCAGCAGTATGCACGCAACAATCCGGGCAAGAGCAACTGCAAGCTCACGACGGAGCGTGTGGCGCTGCTGGATAAAATCGGTATGCAGTGGGAAAAGTCGGATCCGTGGCAGCATCGGTATGACTTGGCGCAGGATTATCTGCAGGAACATGGGGATTTGCTGATTCCGGCTAAATACAAAACAGACGACGGTATCTGGTTGGGACGTTGGCTCTATGAGCAAAAGGTGCTGCTGCGCAAGCAGTCACCGAAACTGAATGCAGAACAGATAGAGAAATTGCGGAAGCTGCTGGGCGAGGAGCCGACAGAAAAAGCAGGGTAAGGTTTGAGGAGAAATCATGACAAGGTTTAAGCACGATTTGATTTTGCGGATCATAAAAACACTGGATACGGTTTTGATGACCGTTCCGTTTGCACTGTGCTGGTATTTGTACTATGCAAAGCACATTGCATCGCCATTTTACGCAAAGGGCGATTATCTGGTGGTGGCGTTGTTCTTTGCGCTGTTCATCATCTTTGGACGCGTATACGATGCTTTTTTGATGTCCATGCAGCGCATTTCCGAGATCGTCTACGCACAGTTCCTGGCAGTAGCGGTCAGCGATTTCATTATGTACATCGTGATTTGGCTGCTGAGTAAGCACCTGCCCAACATTTTGCCGGGCGTTGCGGCGCTGGTCGGGCAGGTGATTATGGCAGCCGTCTGGGCGTATAACGCGCACCATGCGTATTTCAAGATTTTTCCGCCGCAGGCAACGGCTGTGATTTACGACACCCGCCAAGGCATGGAAAAACTGATTGGCAAATATGGACTGGACGCTAAGTACAAGGTTGTGCTTACCGCCACGGCAGATGAATGCATTGCGAACCTTGCTATGCTGGACGGCGTCAGCACGGTATTTATGAGCGGTATTCATAGCCATGACCGCAATGTAATTCTGAAGTACTGCGTGGAAAACAATATCGGAACCTTCGTCATCCCCCGCATTGGCGACACCATTATGTCCGGCGCGTATCCGATGCACATGTTCCACCTGCCGATGCTGAAGGTGGGCCGCTACCATCCGCAGCCGGAGTATTTGTTCATTAAGCGTCTGCTGGACATTGTGATTTCTGCTGTTGCGCTGGTCGTTCTCAGCCCGATCTTCCTTATCACAGCGATTTCCATCAAAGCAACCGATCACGGTCCGGTGTTTTATAAGCAGATTCGCCTGACCAAGGATGGCAAAGAGTTTGGCATCCTGAAATTCCGCAGTATGCGCGTAGATGCGGAAAAGGACGGTGTAGCCCGTTTGTCCAGCGGCGACCATGATGACCGCATCACGCCTGTCGGCAAGGTGATTCGCGCCTGCCGCATTGATGAGTTGCCGCAGCTCCTCAATATATTGCGAGGGGAATTGAGCATTGTCGGTCCCCGCCCCGAACGCCCCGAAATCGCCGCCCAGTACTGCGAGGAAATGCCGGAGTTCTCTCTGCGCTTACAGGCAAAGGCTGGTCTGACCGGCTACGCGCAGATTTACGGCAAGTACAACACGACCCCCTACGACAAGCTGGTTATGGACTTGATGTACATAGCCCACCCCAGCATTGTCGAGGATCTCAAGATCATGTTTGCAACGGTGAAAATCCTGTTTATGCCTGAAAGCACCGAGGGAGTTTCTGAGGGCCAAACCACCGCAATGAGTGGAGAAAACGACTGATTCATCAAGTCTTTCATTGCGTTTAGGAGTAAAAACTAAATATTTTTTTGAGCACCCTGTTGAAAATAAATATGAAAGATATGACAACATTACATGCTAGCCCTTCAGTGTAGTAATGAAAATGCTACAAAATCAGAACATGTGTGAAGTCGAGCAAAAAGCACATAGTAATAAAAGCTATGTTAATGCGAAACTAGATTATTTGAAAGGAGGCAACAGACTTGATGGTGAAAGATCGAAAACAAGCGGGTAGACAAGGATTTAACGATAAAGCAACGATGGCTTGTTGGACTGGTACGATTGTTGAACTTGCGATTATCTTGGGGCATCGGAGCAGTGCCTATTTGTCGCAACAATTCAATATTGGAGCAATTAGAACTTTAAACATTATTTTCATGGGACTTTATGGCTTCATGGATAGCATTTGGTTTGTAGGTTCGATTGCGCTGGGTATATACATTATTGCATTAGTAAAATATATGTCTAATACACATAATAAAGGCTCTAAAATTGCATTGGCGTTTTGTATGCTTGGCATGCTATTGGGAGTATACAGTATCGATATCGTTGAGAAGCATTTGGCAGATTTATCAATAGGAACACGATTGATTCTAAATACCTTCGAGAATGTGGATTCGGGAGTTCTTGCTGGAGGAGTTCTTCTTTTAATTATAGCGTGTGGGATTGTCTACGTCGGCTTTAAGACTTACATCTCAGTTAAAGAGTCGACATTTTTGGAAAACGAAGTGTCACATCTATCAAGGCAGAGTAGGAAAAATTTAAAATTAGAAGAAGCCGTAGAGAAAAATGACGAAGAAAAGGCCGAGCGCACACAAGTCGATGTAAGTGAGGGTAAGGCCGAGACTACTACAATAACGGACGTAGGAGAGAAAGCCAAACAAGAAGCGAATACCAGTCAAGAAACAACCGTTGTATCGGCGAGAAGCCGAGAAGGAAAGTTTGTGTTGGGCGCAATTTTCTTGCTGTTGCTTCCGATTCTGACGGTGCTTGTTTTCACAATTTTACAAAGCAGCTGGTTGTCTGAAATTGAAATTTTTGAAAAGTATAAAAATAAGTTTCAAAACAACCAAACGATTGACTTGATTGTTGAATGGGCTATCCCGTGGGCGATGGTTTGTACTGCAATTCTTGTTGCAGCAGGCATAGCGTTTGTAATTATAACGATTTATCAGTGTATAAAGAATGAAAAGCTTGTTCATCCGCAGGCCATATTTGCGGTGATATTGGAAGCAACTCTCATAGCGGCCTCACCAATTTTCAAGAAAATTGATGCATTTAATTCCTTACTGGAAATGATGGTTGATGGTGGCGTAATAAATACGTTGATAGCTCTTGTGGTTTTCTATTTTGCAATTCTTACATTTTTGGTTTTGCTTTTTGCCCCCAAGACTAGTGGAACAGAATCGTTTGAAAATGTTTTGAGAGAGAAATGCACCAATTTGTTCGGACGAATTCAAAATGTGGCAGTGGGACTTTTGGACTCGGGCGTCAGAATTATTGAATTTGCTACAATGGATTATTTAAAAGCAATTTTGGGTATGTTTGGCATCCAAGACAATCCTTCCGCTTCGGTAAAGAATCAAGAACAGCCAAAGGAAAAGCAATGATGTTAGGACTTATTGATTTGTGGACTGGCATAGCAGTAGTTGCTTATATTGTAATAGTTGTAATTCTATTGACGTTGCGTCAAATGTCAATACAGAATCCTTTGTTAGAGACTGTGTTGTTTTTTATTAATGCTGTGTTGCTTGTATTTATTGGAAAACGAGAGCTCTTTGCAGCGGTAGAACTCTCGGTAGCAACAATTGCTTTTGTAATCGTTTTAGGGGTATTTAAAGCTAGTCTTTTAAGAGGACAGGGCAAGAAAATAGAAGCGCTCTTGATGGATAAGGATATCCTGGATAATGCCAAGAAAGCTTTGACCAGTGGTGCGGCAACGCTGTCAGTTATCTCTTGTTATACAACAGCATGTGGAATGCAAGATGTAGTGTTCGGAGGTTGGCTCGCATACCCCGCATCCATCGCAGTGCAAGTTACATTGGCCTTTTTAAGTTTCTTTCTCCTAAGATTTGTTCTCGCTGTGCGAAATTTAAACTGGCCAAGGATTGCAGAAAAAATTGTTAGTTATGTATTGATCTTAGTAACAGCGGGATATTTAACAATATCATCGTTATTTAGTTACTCGTTTATTGCTACAAAAGCGTATGAAAAAACAAAAAACGAAAATAATGAGGCAATTGCTCGGACTTATTTTATTGAAACTGTGAATTTGTTAGAGAGCGAGAATGAACAGCGAGGTACAGCGCTTTATTCCGAACTATCTACAGCAATAAACGATTCGAATGGTTTATCTTTGGCTATTCAAACCCAGCAAGCTGTTGAAAATGAGCAGCTGAATGCGCAGATTATATCTGCGTTAGATGGAGTATCAAATATAGGTGTTACTGTAACGATTGAGCAAGAGGATGACCTTGATGACGTGCCGGAAGCCGTCCTGGCGCAAACTGCAAAAAGCACATTGATGCAAAGTAATGACATTTTACGCGGATGGAGCGAAAACCTAACTGCAGTATTAACCGATTTGAATGGCATTGCCAAGAAAGACGCGCAAACATTGTCGATTGATGATTATAGCGAGATAAAAAAACACTATAACCGCCTGTATGGTGCTAGCGGAAATAGTGCGGCCGATGCACTAAATCAAATAATGATGACAACAAACCAGATTAGAGATGGCAGTCACATAATGAGAAATCATATCCAAAGAACACAAAATGCAGTAATTGAATTAAGGACTCTGTTTGACCAATTGAAACCATATCTGGAATCAGCAAATAATACTGCCATTCAAATGGATAATCAGCAATCTCAATCCACACAAAATAGCTCAAACGATGCATCAATTCAAACACCCGAGGATATTTTGAAAAGGATCAATGAAATCCAAATAAAAGCCGAAATTAATAGCACACAGAATGAGGCAAAAAATGATTTGGATAATTTGTTAGTAGAAATTGATGCTTGGACGGTATCTAAAGATCTTGAAGCGCGGACGATTGAAAAGATTCGAAAATTTTGCGAGCATTTAAAAGAGTATCGAAAATATATTGAGCTGAAACAGACACTTGAAAAATTCAATGAAGACGCAATTAAGAAGGTTTATATCGTTGTTTCAAGTGAGGAGGAAGAGAAAACTGTCGGCATTCTTTTGTACACCACCAAAGCAAAGTGGTTATCTGCAAGAAACGAGGCGTTCTATACGCTTGAAAGCAGCGTCACACTCTTGCCGAATATTTCAGATATTGAAGTCAGCACGTCAAAGGATAATTCGAAGATAAGCGCAATTCCTGGCGAAGCTATTCGGATGCAACGGATACTGTTTTCTGAACTTACAAATGTTGAGCAAGCTATTAATTACTTTGGAAGTGAGTATGCTGGATATCGCAAGATGGCAATCTTTTCTGTGGCAATGGCGGTTTTCTTTGATTTAGGGGCTTTCATTTCAGGAAACCTAGTTATGCTTATTCAATATTTTGAAAAAGATTTACCAGGAGATGAAGATACTGATAACGACGATTAAAAGATGTGCATGAGAAATGAAAACTAAAAAACGGCTCAGACTCTTTGAGATGAGTCTGGGCTGTAATCTTTGATATGCGGAGAGGGACTATGAGTGTTGTGGAATACAGAGGATACTCCGTTCTTATGTCGGTTTATCACAAAGAGAAGCCGGAGTATCTGAAGCAGGCAATAGAGAGCATACAAGCGCAGACGCTATCCACAAATGATTTCGTATTGGTATGTGATGGACCGCTGAACGAACAGCTAGATAGCGTGATTGCTACAAAGCAGCAAGAGATGGGTGAATCTCTGAATGTTGTCCGCCTCGCGAAGAACGGTGGACTTGGCAACGCACTCAATGAAGGCATCAAGCATTGCAAAAATGAACTGGTTGCCCGGATGGACAGTGATGACATTGCGTACCCGGATCGATGTGAAAAACAGATCGCTGTGTTTAACACACATTCGGAAGTGAGCATTTGCTCTGGCATCGTGGAGGAGTTCACAACTGATCCGAATACCGTTGATACGAAGCGTGTGCCGCCGGAGACGAATGCGGAAATCATAGAGTTTGCAAAGAAGCGGAATCCGTTCAATCACCCCTGCGTGATGTATAAGAAATCCGCAGTCGAGGCGGTTGGCTCCTATCAGGATTTTTATTTGCTGGAGGATTATTACCTCTGGCTCCGGATGCTGATGGCAGGATATCAGGGTTACAACATTCAAGAACCGTTGCTCCATATGAGAGCTGGCTCGGATATGTATTTAAGAAGAGCTGGTTGGAAGTACGCCAAGACACAGGCCAAGTTGTTCAAATTTATGAAACAGCAAGGCTTTATTGGAAATGGTCAGTACATAAAGAGCTGTGTGATTCGTAGTGGGTCGGCGTTAGCTCCGAACTGGTTGCGGAAGTTTATGTTTGAGAGGGTATTGAGAGATGCAGGCTAAGGCAGAGAACAGAAACCAATTTGTTGATATCATGCGTGGCATAGCGATGCTTCTAGTTGTTTTGGGGCATACCATGACTGGATGTACCGTTGATTCGCAGAAAAGTTTTCTTTTCAACATCATCTGGTCATTACAGATGCCGTTGTTCATCTTAATTAGCGGCTATGTGACAAAGTATAGCCGCCCAATCTCTGACGGCAAGGAACTGTGGAAATATGTGAAGCGCAGAACGGTTGCCTATATGCTGCCCTGGGCTGTATGGAGCTTTTTAGTTAGAGGCATCATCTTCGGAGAGAATAGTTTCTTAAATGTTAAGCATCTCCTGTGGAATATGGATTCAGGCTATTGGTTCCTCGCAACGATTTGGACGATTAGCATGATTTTCGGCGTGGCGTCCTTCGGTGCAGAGCGGGTGAGCAAAGAAAACCTGCTGAAGAAGCAGACCGTACTTTTGGGGTGCTACGTAGTGGGGATGGTTCTGCTGGTGGGAATTGGCGCAATTTTAGGGCTTTCGTTCTTTGCAATCAAATTGACGCTCTATTATATGCCTTTCTACTATGCAGGGTTCTTGTATGGTCAGTTTGATGACAGGATGAAGGAATCCGATACAGGCAAAAAGATTATTGATAGTATAGTTGCAATCTGCTTTGTAATGTGGATGTTCATCATTCTTAGATTTCCGCTTTATGAGATGTCGGATGGCGGTGCTGCGATTATCTTGCGTGCGGCCACATCGCTGGCTGGGTGTATTGCTGTATGTGGACTCTGCAAGGGAATCTTCTCCAGTAAAATCGGGGGGGGGTACTCTTGCATGGGTCGGAGAGCACTCGTTGGAAGTGTATCTCACGCACTATCTGCTTCTCAGCTTGATCAAGTCGGACAAAGTGCCGACTCTGTACAGTCCGGTGGGACTGAGCCTGGTTCTGGTCAACTATGTGATTACGGTAGCGCTTACTGTGATGGCAATAGTGATGATGAGTCAAAATGCCATGCTGAGATTTGTATTAACTGGAAAGAAAAGGTAAGGGATTTTTTCCTTTGGGCAGGAAAACAAAGCTTAGAAATTTACATGATGCACGGACTGCTTCTCAATATCTTCAAAAGCAGTGTTGCAATCCAATTTAGCAGTATTGAAGGGTATTTACTGACTGCCGGAAACTTCGCCCTGACAATAGGGTTATGTGCAGTGGTTATCCGTCTGCTCAATCAAAATGTCGTACTCAAGAAAGTATTAAGTATTCGATAAAAGTTCAAAGGAGAAACGATATGCATCCGAGAGTGCTGATCGTAGGAACGGTTCCATATAACACAAAATCAACGTCACGCGCTTTTGATGCGTACTTTCACTATTGGGAGAAAGAGAATATTGCACAGATATTCTCCAATACAAAGAAGCCTTGCAAGGGGCATTGCGAGACGCTTTTCCAGATTACGGATCATCGTGTGTTGCAGCGGTGGATGGGGAAGAAAGTCGATACCGGCGTGATTTATCACTATGATGATCTTGACACCGAGTGGAAAGACAATGATTTGGAACTCGGAAATGCAAAAGCAGAAGCTGCCTACAAGTTCGGTGGAAAGCATACGCCTCTTACACATTTACTCAGGGGAATCCTCTGGCGTAAGAGATTTTGGTGCACGGAGAAGCTAAATAATTGGCTAGATGATTTCAAACCAGAATGCGTGTTTCTGGCTTTTTCGGATGACTATTTTATCCCGCAGATTGCGATGTATGTCGCCAAGAGATATAACGTGCCAATTGTCTCCTGCATTGGCGATGACTATTATTTCAATGTGGAAAAGACGCTGAATCCGATCTATCACCTTTATAAATCGACCTACAAGAAATTGATTGACAAGGTTCTGGCTTGGCCGGGTAGTGCGATTTACATCAGCGACAAGATTCGGGATAAGTATAATTCGGAATTTGGACTGGACGGCGAAACGGTTTATTTGACTTCTACGGTTCAGCGTAAACCGTTTAGCGTGATTAACAAAGATTGCCCGGTTATTACTTACTTCGGAAATATCGGTATGGGACGCAACAACTCCCTGAACGATATTGGCTACGCCCTTGGAAAAATCAATCCAGAATATATGCTGGAGGTTTATTCCAACGAAAAGGACGAGCAGGTCTATTCTGTATTCAAGGACAATCAAAATGTCAAATATATGGGTTCTGTGCCGTACACGCAGGTTCAAAAGCGCATGGCAGAAAGCGACATAACTGTTATTGTAGAGGGATTTGAGGAAAAGGACATCAACCTTTCACGGTATTCACTCTCTACAAAGGCGGCTGATGCTTTGGCCAGCGGTGCTTCCATTTTGACATATGGCTCGTTGGAAAGTGGCATTATTGAGTATATGCAGTCAACGGATGCGGCAATGGTTTGTACGGATAAAACCAAATTGGTGGATTCGATTACAAAACTGATTTCGAATCAGGAACTTCAGAGGAAATACTACGAACAGGCGATTGTGATGACAAAAGAACATCATAATCTGCAGGCCAGCTGCAAGACCTCGGAAAATGTGGTTGCAAAGGCAATCCAACATATGAAATAAGTGGCAGAGGATACATGGTGATGGAGAACAACTTTTCAATTATTATTTCGACATGCGACAAGTTTTCGGATTTGTGGGATGCACATATTTTGCTTTTGAATCAGAATTGGGCAGACCGAAACGTGGAGACGTTTTTAGTAACCGATAAACCCACTGATTGTACTTTTGAAAATGTAACAGTGGTGGCAGCAGGCGAAGGCACGGAAATAACGGAACGTCTGAGAGCAGTGATGCCGCTGATTAAGACCGAGTATGTTCTCTTTACCTTGGATGACTATTTCCTGACGGAAAGAATTTCGACTCAGGCAATTAACGAAGATATTCAGATCATGGAAAAGCATCAGATTGATTATCTGCGTCTGTTTGTTATGACCATGAAGAGTCTGAGAAACAGAAAAGCTGAGGAATTGGAACCGGGTATTTTTCTGCTGGACAATCACGCAGGCGATTACATTGTCAGTCTGTATGCGGGCATCTGGCGTAAGGATTTCATGGAAAAGACACTAACAAAAACGCTGAATGCCTGGCAGTATGAGGTTGCGTTGACGAATATGGCACGACAGCTGAATGTCCGTTGCGCAGATAGCCGACGCGGGGAATTCCCTATTCTTGACGTGATTCGTAAGGGAAAGGTGCTGACGAAGGCACGCAAGTATTTCGATAGGAATCCTATTTATAAAGGTGACCGAGAGGATATGCGAGCTAAAGATGAATGGATGCTTGAATTCCGGACATGGTTGCGTGAGTGGCTTCCGAAGCCGCTGTTCAATCTCTCAAAGGCAATCATGAGGCGTAGAGGATATACATTTTTTAGCGATAAGCAGTAAAGTCTGTTAAACATTAAGAGGAAATCGGTAATGAGAATCAAACTATCGGTGAAATGGAATACGGAATTGGCTATTGCATGGTTGTTCTTGACACCGCAGATCAATTATTATCTGGCTAATATTCTGGATATGTATGGTATGCCTACAATCACACCATTAATCTATCTTATGGCAGCTATTCTTGGCATCTTGTCGTATGGACAGACACTAAAAACAAAGCAAGGAATGTTGTTCACATGGACATTAGTTGTGCTTGTTATTGTAAGTGCTTTTGTCAATGATCAGACAACAAAGTATATGTTTGATTCAAATATTCTACAATCTGGCCTAATACTGTTACTGTTCTTGTATTTTCCGGTATTTCTTTTGTTGCAGCAACAGATTGATTTCAAGCGACTAATGAACTACTTATGGAAAGGATCACTTATTACACTTTGTTTTGCTGTAGGAGCCTTTTGTAAACTAGTTTCCTTTAGAAATGATAGAACTTTTGATTATATGTCCTTTGCATATATGATGTTGTCTCCGATAATGATTTGTCTTATTCAGGAATGGCAGAAAAAACGAGTACAACTTGTCCTGCCGATAGCTGCTTCAGTTGTCCTTTTTGTAATAGGATGCAGAGGAGCAGCAGTTGCTCTGGCATTTTTCTTAGTGGTTTGCTTTCTTGATTTGTATTTTAGAGGCGGTAGAACGGTACGACACCTATTTGTGAAACTTATCATGGTAATAGGTGCTGTGCTAATTGGTCTTAATTTGAATTCTATAATGAAAAAAATGGTTATCCTATTGGATTCCTTTGGCTTTTCAAGTCGTACTCTTGAAGCCTTACTCCTAGGAAAAGGACTGCTTATAAAAAGTATAAAAAGTGATGGAAACATCGGTGTACAAGGGGTACAAACGAGATAAAATAGAAATGAGGGTCGATAGAGTGGAAGTATCAGATTTTCCACTCTATCTGAACACGGTCGCTGGTGGCCTTGATCGTAGAGATCAAACCATCGGCGGCTTTTCTTTTGTCGTCAAAATCTATGCTGTCCCAGTTGTCGAGATAATAGGATAACTTCTTTATCTGCTGGGGAGATATGGTTTCAACGCTCAATTCGGCGATTGCCTTTGAAATGGTCTGGCGTCGGGTGTCCAGTTCTTCAATTTTTTTGTTGGCGTAGGCAAGCAAGGTCGCATTGGCTCCGGTCAGCGTATCCAGCAGCTTTTCAATTTCTGCCTCCACCTGTGCCAGTTCCACTTGATAGGCTGTCAGTTTCGGATTGACTTTTTCCTCCCTGCCGTGGAGTATCTGAAAGTCTTTGAATTTCTCCTGCATGGCCGAGAAAATGAATTGCTCAAATTCTTCTTTGCGGATTTTCCCGCAGCCCGGACAGCCTTTATTTTCCGTCCGTTTGGTACAGCGGAAATACCCGGTGCTGTTTGGTACATGGGTGGCTTTCAGCGCATACCCACAATGACCGCATTTGATTTTTCCGGCCAGCCAAGTGTTCTTCGGTTTCCGTCCCTGTTGGAAGGTGGTATTTGCCATAAGTTTTTTCCGGCATTTCAGCCATGTGTCAGAGGAAATGAGTGCTTCATGGGGAGCGATAACAAGTATCTGGTCTTTTAAGCACCTGTCCTTGTCCTCCTTCACATCCCGCCCCTGATAGAGATAGCAGCCGTTTGTTCCGGCAAAGTCAGAAGCGTCATTGACAATCGCTGCGCCCTGGCTCTTGAAAAATTCGTACAGCTCCAAATCGGCCTGTGCGTAAACCGGGTTTCTTAAAAGCTGGGAAAGAAATGTACGGAACATGGATTTGCCATAAATTTTTATGTCATGTTCCTCGAAGTATCGGGTAATATCTCCGAAGGAGGTTTCCGGTTCAGCGTACATTTCAAACATCAGCCGAACATGGTCGGCGGCTACGGGGTCGGCAACCATTTTCTTTGTGCGGATACCCTCTACCACAGTAGGCTCTAACTGATAACCGTATGGCGCCTGTCCGCTCATGTGAAAGCCTTTCAGGCACCGTGAATAGTAGGCGTCTGTGACACGCTTCTGAATTGTCTCACGTTCAAGCTGGGCGAATACAATGCAGATATTCAGCATGGCCCGGCCCATCGGTGTCGAAGTATCAAACTTTTCCGTGGAGGATACAAACTCCACATCGTACTCTTGAAACAGCTCCATCATCGTTGCAAAGTCCAGAATAGAGCGGCTTATACGGTCCAGCTTGTACACGATGACCCGCCGAACCTTTCCCTTGCGGATCTCGCCCAGCAGCTTTTGAAACTCCGG
>ENA-UESE01001317-UESE01001317.1-human-gut-metagenome-genome-assembly--contig:-NODE-1317-length-19594-cov-3.048061_pt1 | contig 19594 bp, 15 predicted proteins | sample MGYA00242995_ERZ507996 | MGnify/ENA primary metagenome ERZ507996 (study PRJEB26167, sample SAMN06115489) | human gut metagenome | host: Homo sapiens | place: China:Sichuan | collected 2015-04-15... | reverse complement strand
CGTTGTGTACGAACACGCCGGCCGGATAGCCGAACGGCCTGCCGCCCATCGCCGCGGCAATCATGCAGATCGACAGGCGGACGCGCCCGGTGAGCGCGTACAGCCGCAGGAAGGACTGCACATCGCGCAGGGCGTACTGGTCGAGCGCCTGGTGTGCGGTCGAGACCGAGGTCAGCCCGAAGGTGTCCCAACCCATTTTGCCGAGCATGGAATCCGCCGGGTACTTCACCGTGAAGTGCATCGTCCAGGTCGCAAGATACCACGCGATCTTCTCGGCGGCGGCGACATAAGCGCGGTCGCCCGTGACATCGTAGAGCGCGAGTGCCGCGCGGAGCATCGGGCTTGCCGACTCCTTGTCGATGCAGTAGGTGTCAAGCGCGCCTGCGGTGGTGAAGCCGTCGCGCACGAGCGCCCCATAGTAGAATGCGAACGCGCGCGCGGCAGCGGTGAGATAGGTCTCGTTTTCGCTCTTTTTGTAGGCGGTGACCAGCGGCAGGATGAGGAACGCGCCGACCGTGCCTTTGTCGGCAAGGACATTGCCGTTTTCATCCCAGGACTTTGCAAACGCGCCCTCGGCATTCTGATTTTGCAGGGCGAAATCGCAGATGCCGTAGGCGGCGGCAAGGTATTCCGGCTTGTCGATGCCCGCTTCCTTCAGGAGGTCGTATGCCTCAAAGTAGCCGTCGGCGGCACCGCCGTTGTTGCAGGCGTCGTGCGAGAGCAGGATGCGCCCGTTTTGGTCGCGGCGGAAGGTCTTGCCGCGCCAGGCAAGGTGCGTCTCGTAGGTACATTCGCCGATCTTCCAGCGATCCGGCTCGTAGTCGGCGGGGTAGTCGTCGTTCAGCCATGGATCAAAGTCCAGCCGCGCAGCGACGTGCCCGGCAGGAAAACGCCCGGCGCGCAGCCAGCTGTCATGCACTTCGAGGGCGATGTCCAGCTTCTCGCGGTCGCCGGTCATGAGATAGTCGTGGATGTAGGCGTTCGCCATGGACGCGCTCTGCCCGACCCAGCTGATCTCGTAGCGGTGCAGGGTCTTCTGATAGGCAGTGATGCCGAGATACCACTGCGCGCCCATCGTGAAGGCGGCAAAGCCGTCGCGCTCGCGCTCGAACAGGTAGCGGCAGTAAGCAATCGAAAGGCGGTAAAGCTCGCGTGCGGATTTCGGCGCGGCAAGCGGATGCCCGAAGTGCCGCCATGCGAAGTCGCAGAGCGGCGCATAGCGGTGGCGCGTGCCGTCCGAGTTCCAAACGCAGAGGATGGCGCAGAATATGTCGGTCGGCTCCATTTCACCGACAAACGGGTCACCCCAGAAATGGCGCTGCAAGGTCTTCGGCTGCTCCTCCTCGGGAAAGATCAGCACGTGATTTTCGCCCTCGTCGGTCCTGTAGAGCGAGCAGGCGGTGGAATCCTCGGGGTTGGCGGCAAGCAGCGCGAGGCTGACGCGGTCGTTTTCGCTGTAGGTGCAGGACGGGATCGTCGCGCGGTGCGAGGCGAAGCTCCAGGGCGTGCCGTCCTCGGCGCGGTCGCCGACGTACTCGGGCGTGCTGCCCCAGCCGTTGCCGCCGTAGCTGATGCCGGGCACCATGGTGAAGTCGGCTGCAGAGGCGATGACCGTCATGCGCATGTGCGAAGTCGGCGCGGCGGTCCTGCGCGTCCATTTCCACACGCCGTCCTCGATGGGCTCAAAGGTATCGACTGCGCCTGCCGCCGCGGGGATGCGGGCAACGGTCTCGCCGGCAAGGCAGATTCGCGTGTCGGTGTTGTTTTTCAGAAATTCGATCATGGAATGCTCTCCCGAAACATGCATTTTTCTCTATTGTAGCACCGCGCGCTGCCTGCCGCAACAGTTTTCGCGGAAAAGTCCGTTTTCCGGAACAGCCGCGCACAGGTTGGATGCGGTGGGCAATTCGGCAGTCGCCCCTAACAGACAAAAGGAAACGGGGGAAACTTTCGCACACGAAAGTTTCCCCCGTTTCTTGTTTTTATCTCATTCTTTGATGGTGACCTTGTCCTCGCCGTCGATCTCGCGGAGGTTGACCGAAATCAACTCGCTGTGGCGGGTGGGCACATTCTTGCCCACAAAATCCGGGCGGAACGGCAGTTCGCGCAGACCGCGGTCGATCAGCACGGCAAGCTGCACCGTGTGCGGTCTGCCGAGGTCGAACACGGCTTCCATCGCCGCGCGGACGGTGCGCCCGGTAAAGATCACGTCGTCCACCAGCACCACGTCCTTGCCCGTGACGTCAAAGTCGATGCGCGTGGCGTTCAGCACAGGCTGTTCGCTGCGCGTGGTAAGGTCGTCGCGGTAAAAGGTGATGTCCACCTCGCCGACGGCGGGCGCCGTCCCCTCGATTGCGGTCATTTTCTCCGCGATGCGGGCGGCAAGCGGCACACCGCGGCGGCGGATGCCGATCAGTGCGACGTTTTCCGCGCCGCGGTTACGTTCAAGAATCTCATGTGCGATGCGTGTGAGCGCGCGGCCGAGTGCCGCGTCGTCCATGATCGTCGCTTTGACCTGCTTTTCGGTTTCCATAAAAACCTCCTCGGGTGGAAAAGTAGGGATGCGGGGGGTGAATGTACTTCTCGTACCAACTCGGTAGGGGTCGGCGCCCTCGACGACCCGTTTTGCCTTTCGTTATCTCTCCCCCAGTCGCCGTCAGGATGTTTTTCGTTTTCGCATCGCGAAATCGTCGGTGTTCAGCCGACGAAGAAAAACTCCGCGAGACGCGCAGCGTCTCGTACAGCTCTCCAAAACGGGGAAGGCTAAAAAAACGCTTTGCGCCTCGTACAGCTCTCCCAAACGGGAATCCTTACATTACGGTCGGATATACTTCCAATAAGACTTCAGATAATCCACGCCGGAGATGATCGTGATGAGTGCCATTGCCGCCATGAAAATATAGCTGAGGACATTGCCGGTGGCAAGGATCGGCTGCCAGGTCGGCTCGAGCAGGATCACGAGGATCGCCGCGATCTGCGTGCAGGTCTGGACCTTGCCGATCATCTTCGCCGCGATAACCTCGCCCGACTTGCCCGCGACGACCAGGCGCATTGAGGTGACCGCCAGCTCGCGGAAAATGACGATGAACGCCACCCAGACAAACCAGGGGCGGATCTCCTCCATGCGGCAGAGAATGCCCAGCATCGCGCCGAACACCATCAGCTTGTCCGCAAGCGGATCCATAAACTTGCCGAAATCGGTGATCAGCCCGCGGCTGCGCGCGATCTTACCGTCCAGCATATCGGTGAAGGATGCAATGGCAAAGACCGCCGCGCCGCCGATGCAGGCGACATACAGATTGTCGGGAATCGTGATGAGCGCGAGAAATACCGGCACCAGCAAAACGCGCAGCATCGTGAGCTTATTCGGAAGATTGAGCTTCATATTGTCCTCCTCACCTGACGGCTTCGCCGAACAGATCGTAATCCAGTGCCTTGGTGATCTTCACGTTGACGAAAACCCCCTCGGGCAGCTTCTTTGCCGATGTGAAATAGACCTTGCCGTCCACATCCGGCGCATCGGCACGGCTTCTGCCGTACTGCACGCCCGCGACGGGATCATAGCCCTCGCAGAGCACCTCGATCACGTCGCCGATCTTCTCCTGCATCTTCTTTTCCGAAACTTCAAGCTGCACCGCCATGAGCGTGTCATAGCGATCCTGCTTGACCTGCTCGTCGATCTGATCCGGGAATTCGGCAGCGGGCGTCCCCTCCTCGGGCGAGTAGGTGAACGCGCCGAAGCGGTCAAATCCGGTCTCCTTGACAAATTCGCACAGCTCGGCAAACTGCGCCTCGGTCTCGCCGGGGAAGCCGACGATCGCCGTGGTGCGCAGGGTCACGCCCGGGATTTCGCGGCGAATTTTTTCCACCGCGGCGCGGACGACCGCGCCGTCGCCGTGGCGGTTCATGCGCGCGAGCACGGTGTCGTTGACGTGCTGGATCGGGAGGTCAACGTACTTGCAGACGCGGTCGTTATCGCGGATAACGGCGACCAGCTCGTCCGTGATCTTATCGGGATAGAGGTAGAGCAGGCGGATCCACGGGATCTGCGTCTCGGCAAGAATTTTTTGCACCAGCTCGGGCAGCATATATTTGCCGTAGAGGTCAAGCCCGTAGCGCGAGGTGTCCTGCGCGATGATGTTGAGCTCCTTGACGCCGATCTTTTCGAGCGACTTTGCCTCGGCGACAACGTCCTCCATGCGGCGCGAACGCATTCTGCCACGGATCAGCGGGATGGCGCAGTAGGTGCAGCGGTTGTCGCAGCCCTCGGCGACCTTGAGATACGCCGTGTAGGGCGGCGTGGTGACGATGCGTTCGCCGCCGAGCGGCGCTGCATTCTTGTCCTCAAAGGAGGCGTATTTCTCCCCGCGCGCGACGGCTTCCACCGCCTCGACGATCTTATGGTACGAGCCGGTGCCGAGCACCGCGTCCACCTCGGGCATCTCTTCGAGCACCTGCTCGCGGTAGCGCTCCACGAGGCAGCCGGTGGCGATGATGCCCTTCAGCGCGCGGTTCTTCTTCAGCCACGCAACGTCGAGGATGTTGTCGATCGCCTCTTCCTTGGCGCTCTGGATAAAGCCGCAGGTGTTGACGACGATGATGTCCGCCTCGGTCTCGTCGGGCGTGATGGTGTAGCCCGCGTCGGCGAGCCTTTTCAGCATAACCTCGGTGTCCACAAGATTTTTGGAACAGCCGAGTGAAACAAATCCGATTTTCATGGTATCTCCGCGTAATAAAATCTTTGTTTGTGGTTGCGGTGAGGTGGCGAGCTTCGCGTGACACCTCCCTCCATGAGGGAGGTGAAAATAGCACCCGCCATTGCCGTCCCTAAAAGCCCTGTTTATACAGTGCCTGACGCATGGCGGCGGCTTCGTCGCGCGTCTCGGGCGCGGTCTTGCCGAACTTCTTTTCAAGAAAGACGCGCCTTGCCGCGCGGATCTCCTCCGCACCGAAATTTTCATCCATTGCGCGGCGGATGTCGTCGCCGCGGTAACCCTTGGCGGCAAGCGCCGCATAGAGCTTGCGCGGACCGTACTGCTTCTGCGCGGTCAGCGTGCGGATGTAGCTCCTCAACTGCCAGTCCTCGTCGATGTACCCCTTGGCATAGACGGTATCGACCGCGAAGGTCGCGTCCGCATCCGTAATGCGCCGCGCGCGCAGCTTTTCATACAGCCGCCGACGGCTGCACTGCCCCGCGCCGAGCATCCGGATCGCCGCGCGCAGCGCCGCGTACCGCCCCGCCGCCTCTGTGACGGCAGCAAGCGTGTCCGCATCCATCGCGCCGCGCGCGATGCGCATCGCAAGAAAGTCGTCTGCCGAAATCGTCAGCGTGCGCCCCTCGCCGTCCGGAAAGTCGGCGAGCGTGAGCCGCACGCCGTCTCCGCCGTCCGCCGAAGTCAGTCGCGTGACGGTGCAGGCGAAATCATCCATCGACTTCAAAGTCGCGGACGTCAAATTCGTCGTCCAGCTCGAACGCCGCCTCCGGTTCTTCCTCGAGCAGCTCCGGCTTGGCGGCGGCGCGCACCTTTGCCTCGATCTCGGCGGCGATCTCCGGGTTCTGATCGAGGAACTTTCTGGCGTTGTCCTTGCCCTGCCCGATGCGATCCTCATTGTAGGAGAACCACGAGCCGCTCTTCTTGATGATGTCCAGCTTTTCGCCGAGCTCGAGAAGCTCGCTGTTCTTGGAAATGCCCTTGCCGAACAGGATGTCGAACTCCGCAGTGCGGAAGGGCGACGAAACCTTGTTCTTCACGACCTTGACCTTGACATGGTTGCCGTAGATCTCGCCGTTTGCCAGCTTAAGCGCCTCTTTCTTGCGCACGTCGATGCGCACGGAGGCATAATACTTCAGCGCGTTGCCGCCGCTGGTGACCTCGGGCGAGCCGTACATGACGCCGACCTTGTCGCGCAGCTGGTTGATGAAGACGACGACGCAGTTGTTCTTCGCGATGACGCCGGACAGCTTGCGCATTGCCTGCGACATCAGGCGAGCCTGAAGACCCACATGCGATGCGCCCATGTCGCCGTCGATCTCCTGGCGCGGCACGAGCGCCGCAACCGAGTCGATGACGATAACATCGATCGCGCCAGAACGCGCCAGCGCGTCCGCGATGGAGAGCGCGTCCTCGCCGCAGTCGGGCTGAGACACGAGCAGATTGTTGATGTTGACGCCGAGCTTCTTGGCATAGCGCGGGTCGAGCGCGTGCTCCGCGTCGATGAACGCTGCCTCGCCGCCCGCTTTCTGCGCCTCGGCGATGATGTGCAGGGCGACCGTGGTCTTACCGGAGGATTCCGGTCCGTAGATCTCGACGATGCGTCCGCGCGGCACGCCGCCGACGCCGAGTGCGAGGTCGAGCGAGATCGAACCGGTGGAAATGGCGTCCACATCCACATCCAGCCCCTCACCGAGCTTCATGATCGCACCCTTGCCGTAATTCTTTTCGATCTGTCCGAGCGCTGTGGACAGCGCCTTCTGCTTGTCGGCAACCGGATCGCCGTCGGTCTCAACCGGCTTTGCTTTCTTCTTTGTGACTGCCATATGTGCCTCCGTAAAATGGAATGGTTATGTTGTTTGCGTATGGATGCGGGCGATTCGACAGCCGCCCCTACGGGTGTGTGCGATTTTTGTACCAACCGGTAGGGGTCAAGGCGACCGGAACGCAAGCGTTCCTCAGGAGTTTTTCGTCGGCTGAACACCGACGATTTCGCAAGCGAAACCGAAAAACATCCAACGACGACCCGTTTTTGCTGCGGTGCATGACACCTCATCCGTCAGGATGTTTTCCCACCGGGAAAACTCCGCGAGACGCTGCGCGTCTCGTACACCTCTCCCCCGCTGGGGAAGGCTTGGTTAGTTTTCGCACGAATACGCCCGTTTTCTTCTCAATACGTCGGGCTGTCGAGGCGGTAATACTCGACGCCCTCTTCATCGAGGGTGCGGACGACGATCAATTCCACCGTGGCGCTGCCGCCCTGCGCGTCCGTCGTCTTAATGCTGACCGTGGCGCGGTTTCTGCCGGATTTTTTGATCTTCAGCGTCTCAAAGTCATAGCTGCGGTCGGCGAGGTCATAGACCGTCGCCCCCATATACTGCATCAGCCCGAGCTCGCCCTCGGCGTAACGCGGCAGACTGACCGCGCCGTCCTCGCCGACCACGCCGTCAAACGCCGCCGCATACAGGATCACGCTGTACTCCGGCGTGAAAACCTGCTCGGTCGCCTCCTTGATCTGCTCGATCGACTCAAACCCGTAGACCTCGCCGTCCACATAGTAATAGCCGTTTCCAGGCAGCGTCGCGTCGCCGCGCGGCGGAAATCCGTCACCGAAATAGATCTCGTTGAGCACCTTCGACTGCTCGACAAGCCCCGGCAGGCAGACTGCAAGATCGCTTTTGTAAATGCGGCGTGTGCCGCTGCACGCAGTGAGCGCGCAGCAGAGCGCCAGACAGAAAAGCAGCGCCGCCGCCTTAAATCTCTTCATCGGTCGTTTCCTCGGTGACAAGCGGGGTTGTGATCTTCTCCGCATCGTCCTGTGCGGGCATATCGTCCGGTACCTCGGCATCCGCCCTTTCAATATCCTCGTCGGTCGCCCTTGCAACCTTGGCGAAGTTGACGATCTTCTCGCCCTCGCCGAGCCGCATCACGCGGACGCCGCCGGCGGTTCTCGAATAGGTGGGGATGTCGGTGACCGGCGTTCGGATAATCATGCCCTCACCTGTGATGAGCATGAGGTCGTCCTCGCTGTCCACCGTCGCGATCGACGCGAGCGCGCCGGTCTTCTCGCTGAGGCCGTGCGCCGCAACGCCCTTGCCGCCGCGGTTCTTCATCGTGCGGAAGTCCTCGAAGTCGGACAGCTTTCCATAGCCGTTTTCGGTGATGGTGACCAGCTTCTTGCCCGCCTCGACCAGCGCCACGCCGCAGACCTCGTCGCCCTCGGCAACGCGGATGCCGCGCACGCCGCGCGCGGTGCGTCCCATTGCGCGCGCGCCGCTCTCTTCAAAGCGGACGGCGCTGCCGTCATGGGTGGCAATGATGATCTCGGTGTCGCCCTCGGTGCGGCGGACAAAGACCAGCTCGTCGCCCTCGTCGAGCGAAATGGCGCGCTTGCCGCCCTTGCGCTGGTATTCATACTCGGACAGAGGCGTGCGCTTGATGATGCCGCACTTTGTGACCATCGTGAGATAGCCTTCCTCGGCAAACGAAGGCACCTCAATCATCGCGGTGACGCGCTCGCCGCTCTCCATCTCGATCAGGTTGACGAGATTTGTGCCCTTGGCGGTGCGGGATGCCTCGGGAATCTGGTAGACCTTGCGCATATACACCTTGCCGTTGTTGGTGAAAAACAGGATATAGGAATGGCTGTTTGCCACGACGACCTTCTCGATGAAATCCTCTTCCTTGGTCGTCATGCCGATCAGCCCCTTGCCGCCGCGGTGCTGCGCGGTGTAGGTATCGGCGGGCAGACGCTTGATATAGCCCGCGTTGGTCAGCGTGACCACGCAGGTGTGCCGCTCGATGAGGTCCTCAAGGTCGATGTCGTCGGTCGCCTCGACAATGCGGGTGCGGCGCTCGTCCGAGAATTTCTCCTTGATGGCGGTCAGCTCCTCGCGGAGGATGCCCTTTACCTTTCCCTCGTCGGCGAGAATGCCGCGCAGCTCGTCCACGCGCGCCTCGAGATAGGCAAGTCTGTCTTCGATCTTCTGCCGCTCCATGCCGGACAGCTTGCCGAGCGTCATATCGACGATCGCCTGCGCCTGCACATCGGTCAGACCGTAGCGCGCCATCAGGTTTGCCTTTGCATCCGAGACCGACGCGCTCTTCTTGATCAGCTCGATGATCTCGTCAATGTGGTCGATTGCGATCTTGTAGCCCTCGTAGATGTGCATCTCGGCGAGCGCTTTATCAAGGTCAAACTGCGTGCGGCGGGTGATGATGCCCTCCTGGTACGCAATGTAGTTTTTCAGAATTTCGGGCAGCGTGAAGATGCGCGGCACGCCGTTGTCCAGTGCAAGCATGTTGACCGCGCAGGTGTCCTGGAGCTGCGTGTATTTGTACAGCTGGTTGAGAATGACCTGCGGGTTGGCGTCGCGGCGGTATTCCACCACGATGCGCATGCCGCCGCGGCCGCTCTCATCGCGCAGATCGGTGATGCCGTCGATGCGCTTGTCCTTGACGAGATCCGCCACAGATGCCACCAGCATCGACTTGTTGACCATGTAGGGGATCTCGGTGAAGACGATGCGGCGATGTTCCTCCTCGATCTCCGCCGTCGCGCGGACGGCGATGCGCCCGCGTCCGGTCTCGTAGGCTTCACGGATGCCGCGCGTGCCGTAGATCGTCGCGTAGGTCGGAAAATCGGGACCCTTGATGTACTGCATCAGCTCGGGCACGGTGATGTCCGGGTTGTCCATCATGGCAAGCGTGCCGTCGATGACCTCGCCGAGGTTGTGCGTTGGAATATTGGTCGCCATGCCGACCGCAATGCCGATGCTGCCGTTGACCAGCAGGTTCGGGAAGCGGCTGGGCAGTACGACCGGCTCTTTGCGCGAGTTGTCGAAGTTGGGGACGAAGTCCACGACATTTTTCTCAATGTCGGTCATCATCTCATCCGCGATCTTCGAGAGCCGCGCCTCGGTGTAACGGTAAGCCGCCGCGCCGTCGCCGTCCACGTTGCCGAAGTTGCCGTGGCCGCTGATGAGCGGATAGCGATAGGAGAAAGGCTGCGCCATGCGCACCATCGTGCCGTACACGGCGCTGTCGCCGTGGGGATGATAGCGGCCCAGCACATTACCGACCGTGGTCGCACTCTTGCGGAACGGCTTGTCATAGGTGAGGTTGTCCTCGTACATTGCGTAGAGGATGCGGCGCTGACCCGGCTTCATACCGTCGCGCACATCGGGCAGCGCGCGGCTGGTGATGACGCTCATCGAATATTCGATAAAGCCCTGGCGCACCTGTTTCTCAATGTCAACGGGTACGATCTTCTGCTCCGGAAATTCGATGGATTCGCTCAGCTGTACTTTTTTCTTACTCATGTTGTATAATTCCTTTTTCGGTCCTTTTCCACAGAGTTATGCACAACGAATGTGGAAAAGTGCTTGTTTTTCAGGTGGAAAACGCGGGAAAGTGCCGTAAAATCGGCTTTCGTAAGCGGATCTGCAATGTGGAAAACGCGGTGGAAAAGTGGAAAACGGGGGAAATGCGGATGCGGGTTGGTGCGAAAGGTGTGCATCCCGTAGGGCGTTGGCTTGCTCCCGCCGTTTTACACATCCAGATTTTCCACGTACTTGGCGTTTTCTTCGATGAATTCGCGGCGGGGTTCGACCTTGTCGCCCATGCAGATCGAGAAAATACGGTCACAGGCGATCGCGTCGTCGATGGTCGCCTTTTTCAGCGTGCGCGTCTCGGGATTCATCGTCGTCTCAAAAAGCTGATCCGCGTCCATCTCACCGAGACCTTTGTAGCGCTCTGCCTTCGCGCGCGAACCGAGCTCGGCAAGCGCCGCGTCGCGCTCTGCGTCCGAGAAAGCATACACCTGCTTCGTACCGCTGTACACCTTGTAGAGCGGCGGCATCGCCATATAGACATGCCCCTCTTCGATCAGCGGCTTCATGTGCCGGAAGAAGAAGGTGAGCAGCAGAATCTGAATGTGCGAACCGTCGACATCGGCATCCGCCATGATGATGATCTTGCCGTAGCGCAGCTTTTCCATATTGAAGCTGTCGCCGATACCGCAGCCCAGCGCCTGAATGATCGGGATGAGCGACTGGTTGCCGTATACCTTATCCACGCGGCTTTTCTCAACATTCAGCACCTTACCGCGCAGCGGCAGGATCGCCTGATAGCGGCTGTCGCGCCCGTCCTTGGCAGAACCGCCTGCCGAATCTCCCTCGACCAGGTACAGCTCGGTGAGCGAAACGTTCTTCTCCTGACAGTCGGCAAGCTTGCCGGGCAGGGTCATGGAATCCAGCGCACCCTTGCGGCGCGTGTTCTCGCGCGCCTTGCGCGCCGCCTCGCGGGCGACCGCCGCAGAGATCGTCTTTTCGAGGATGATCTTTGTCTCGGCGGGATGCTCTTCAAAATATTCGTCCAGCTTGTCGGACACGATACCCGAGACCAGCGTGCGCACATCCGAGTTGCCGAGCTTTGCCTTAGTCTGGCTCTCAAACTGCGCGTCAGTCAGCTTGACGCTGATGATCGCGCAAAGCCCTTCAAGCACGTCGGACTGCGTGAGGTTGGGGTCGGCATCCTTCAGAAAACCTTTGGCGCGCGCGTATTTGTTCACACTGCGCAGCAGCGCCGCGCGGAAGCCCTCCTCATGTGTGCCGCCGTCGATGGTCGCCATGTTGTTGGCAAAGGAAACGACCGTCGCATTGTAGCCGTCGTTGTACTGCATCGCAACCTCGGCGATGGAATCGCCCTTCTGCCCCTTCATGTAGATGACGTCGGGGGTCAGCGCGGTGCGCCCGGCGTTGAGGTATTCGACATAGCTGATGATGCCGCCCTCATAGCAGAGATCGTCCTCGGTGACCGGGTCGGTGCGCAGGTCTCGCAACACGATGCGCACGCCCGCGTTGAGAAACGCCTGCTCGCGCATGCGGTTCAGCAGAATGTCATATTTGAACTCGGTGGTATCGGTAAAGATCGTGGGGTCGGGCTTGAACCGGACATAGACGCCGTGCCGCCCCGTGGTGTTCTCATCCTCAAAGAAAGGACGCGCCACCTTGCCGCGCTCAAAGCGCTCGGTGCAGTGCTTTGTTCCATGGTAGTTGTCGATCTCCAGCCACTCGGACAGTGCGTTGACAACCGATGCGCCCACGCCGTGTAAGCCCCCCGCAATCTTGTAGCCGCCGCCGCCGAATTTGCCGCCGGCATGCAGCATCGTGTAGACGACCTCAAGCGTCGGAATGCCCTTGACCGGGTGAATCCCGCTCGGAATGCCGCGTCCGTCGTCCTCGACCGAAACGCTGCCGTCTGTATGGATCTCCACCGTGATCTTATCGCACATGCCGGCAAGTGCCTCGTCGATGGAGTTGTCCACAATCTCATAGACGAGATGGTGAAGTCCCTTCTCCGAGGTCGTACCGATGTACATACCCGGGCGTTTGCGAACGGCTTCCAGCCCTTCGAGCACCTGAATTTGACTGTCTTCGTATGTGCCGTGATTCTGTTCCATGTTGTTTTCCTTTCAGGAGAATGGTTATATAGAAAATAATAATAATCGGGAGTGAGGGGACACGGGTTTGTGTGAAAGATGTACATCCGTAGGGCGGGGGCTTTCTCCCGCCGTTTTTGCTTTGGTGTGTACGGGTCGTCGTGGGCGCCGACCCCTACCGAAATTGGTGCGTATCTTACAAATCCCTTTTCAAACGTTTTTGCAGGGCAAGGGGGCTTTTTGAAAAAGCCCCCTTGTGTCCTTTCCTTTCTGCCTTTACATCTCGCTTTTTTTTGCGCGGGTGCAGAGGGAGAGGGTGGACAGCTGCGAGATGCAGACCTTATATGCGCCGTCCTTCTCATAGAGGATGAACGACTTCGGAATCTCCTCCTTGGAGCTTTCCAGCCTGCCGCACTTCTGCTCGGTGCGCAGAAACTTGCGCGTGTCCGTGCCGCGCGTGGCATTGTCCATGTCGAAAATGCCGATGATGCTTTTCGTGCGGATGATCTTGTCGTTGCCCGCATGCAGGTACATCTATCTGTCCTCCGTGTAATGCCCGCCGCACACGCGAATCTTCTTCACGCCGACGAGCGTGTCATAATCGTTTTTTTCGCAGGCGGTGACAATCAGCTGCCGCCCGCCCGTGCGCGAAAGAATGTAACTCTTCCGCTCCTCGTCCAGCTCGCCGAGCACGTCGTCGAGCAGATAGACCGGCTCCTCGCCGATCTCCTTTGCCAGAATCTCTCCCTCTCCCAGCTTGAGCGCCAGCGCAATCGAGCGCTGCTGCCCCTGCGATGCAAACTGCTTTGCCTCGCGCCCGTTGACGAAAAAGACAAGATCGTCGCGCTGTACGCCGAAAAGCGTCATCCGCGCTGCCGCCTCGCGCGCAAGATTTGCGCGGAAGAGGTCTCTGTATGCGATTGTAACATCTTCTTTTCGGGATATTTCGGCAGGAATGTCACAGCTGTAGTTGATCGTGACATGCTCCCTGCCGCCGCTGATCTCGGCAACCGTCCGCGTAACGCTTGCGCAAAGCCTCGCAAGGTAAGCCCGCCGCGCGACCAGAATCTCCGCCGATACCGCCGCCAGCTCCTCGTTGTAGCTCTCCATCAATGCGCGGTCAAACCCGTCCTCGCACCGCAGCAGCGCATTTTTGTTTTCAAGCAACTTTTTGTGCCGCCCGAGCGCAGCCACATAAGCGGGCGAGATCTGCGCGATCGCCGCATTGAGAAACTCGCGCCGCTCCGCCGGTGTGCGCTTGATGACCGACAGATGATCCGGACAGAACAGCACCGCACAGAAGACGCCGAGCGCCTCGTGCGCCGTGACCTTCACGCCGTTTTTTGTCCGCCGCCGCGTCCCGCCGAAATAGCGGTAGCCGAGCGTCTCTTCTTCGCCGCGGCGGGTAAAGGCGATGTCAACCCCGCAGCCCTCTGCGCCGAACCGCACAAGATCGCTCTCGCGCGTCGTGCGGAAGGATCTGCCCCGCGCAAAAAAGTAGATGGCTTCGAGCACGTTGGTCTTGCCCTCGGCGTTGTTGCCGTAGAGCAGATTGACTCCGGGATCAAAATGAATACATTCGCTTTCCGCCGAGCGGAAATTTTCAAGCGTGATCGCCTTGAGGATCATTATTCCTTCATGCGCAGCGGCAGCACCATGTAGAGATACCGGTCGTCCTTTTCTTCATCCTCGACCGGCTCAAAGGTGACGCTGGTGAACGGCGTGATCAGCTTGACCCGCACCTTTTCGCTCTCGATCGCCCGCATGGTGTCGATCAGATAGCGGCAGTTGAAGCCGATCACGATCTCGTCGCCGGTCTGCTCTGCCGGGACTTCCTCGATGATGTTGCCGTTGGCGCTTCTCGACGAGACCTGCATGATGCCGTCCTTCAGCGTCAGCTTGACATAGTTCTTCGCCGTGCCGGCAATGCGCTCCTCGGAGATGAGCGCCGCGCGTTCAAGCGCAGCGGTGAACGCCGCCGCGTCCATGATCGCCTCGATCGGCTGATCCTTCGGGATCAGGCGGTCATAATCAATGTATTCGCCCTCGACAAGCCGCGAGGAAAATACGAGATTTTCCATATTGAAAATGATATTCTTTGCCGTGACCATGATCGTGAGAAACTGTCCTTCCTCGTCCGAGAGCATCTTGGAAAGCTCCGCCACGGTCTTGCCCGGCACGATGAAAGAGGTGCGCTCCAGGTTCTCGATCATGCTGAGCACCGGCGTTTTGTAATCGCAGACCGACAGCGTATAGCTGTCGCAGGTGACGACCTTGATGTTATCCGGCTCCAGCTTGAAGAACGCGCCGCAGAGCACGGGGCGCTGGTCGATCTGCGCAATCGAATGCGCGGTCTTTGCCAGCATCTTTTTCAGCACGCACTGCTCCATCGTGAAGGATTCGCGCCCGACGATGACCGGCATCTGCGGAAAATCCTTTGCCGCGAGCGCATGGAGCGAAAACGAGCTTCTGCCGCTTTGGATCGTGACAAGCAGCTCATCGTCCACCGTCATGGTGATCTCGTTTTCAGGCAGGATGCGCACGATGCTGAGCAGGCGCTGCGCATTGATGACGCAGCCGCCCTCGATCAGAATCTCCGCCTCGATGGAGGCGCGGACGCTTTTCTCCATGTCGTAGGTCGAGAGCTTCAGGCGGTCGCCTGCCGTCTCGAGCAGCACGCCTTCGGTGAACGGATGCGTATTCTTCGACGAGACCGCGCCCATCGCACGCACCAGCTTCTCCAGCATCTTTGCCTTTTCAAATCTGATCTTCATGCTGTTTCTCCTATGGTAAAAGTAAATTGATATGTGAAATATGGGGTTATAGGGTTTGTGCGTATCTTAGGCTTTCCTTGGGAAAGGCTTGGATTTGCCGATACAATCCGTAAATGAATATATATCTTTTTCAGAAGTAGACGTAGTAGAGGCGGTGGAAAATGTGGAAAACACCGGCGCGCCTGTATTCATGCGGCAAAAGCGGAAATTTTTATTCTGCAAAACGCCTGCAAAAGTTGTCGGCTGAAATGTGGAGTTTTTATCCACAATGTTTTCCACACCGTTTTTCTGTCTAACTTTGTGGAAAACTCCGAGGTTTTTGTTTTTATTTATCCTCTTGTATGTCGCGGATCAGGTTTTCCACATCCTCGGCGAAAGCGGGCTTGTCTGCCTTCTCGCGCTCGATCTTGCGGATCGCCGCCATGACCGTGGTGTGGTCGCAGGAGAAGACCGCGCCGATCTCCTCATAGGTCTTTTCCAGACCCTCCCGCAGGATGTACATGCAGGTGTGCCGCGCAAGCACAACATTTGCCGACCGCTTTTTGCCGAGGATGGTCTCGCGCGAAATGTTGTAGCGGTCGCAGACCTTGTCAAGCGTCTTCTCGATCTTGTTGTGCTCCGGCTCTTCCTCCGGCACAAAATCCGCGATTGCCGCGCGTGCGAGGTCGAGCGTGATCTTCTTGCCCTCAAAGAACTGCATGGCGCGCAGCTTTTTGACGCCGCCCTCGATGCGGCGGACGTTGCCGCGCAGCCGTTCCGCCAGATATTCGACAATATCTTCGGAAAGAGACAGCTTGTATTCCTCCGCCTTCTTGCGGATGATCGCCATGCGCAGTTCGGTGTCCGGCGGCTGAATGTCGGCGGAAATGCCCCATTCCAGGCGCGTTCGGATGCGTTCCTCGAGGTTCTTCATCTCGCGGATCTGCCGGTCGCAGGTGACGATGATCTGCTTCTGTGCCTCGTAAAGCACGTTGAAGGTGTGAAAAAACTCGTCCTGTGTGGCGTTCTTGCCCGCGATGAACTGAATATCGTCAACGAGCAGAATGTCCGCCGTGCGGTATTTCTCGCGGAACTGCTCGGTCGTGCCGTTTTTGATGGCTTCGATCAGGTGGTTGGTGAATTCCTCGCCGCGGATGTAGACAACGCGCAGATTCGGATCCCGCTTGAAAAGACGGTTGATGATCGCGTACATCAGGTGCGGCTTGCCGAGACCGCTCTTGCCGTGGATGAACAGCGGGTTGTAGTTGACCTCGTCGCTCGTGGCGATGGCATAGCATGCAGCATAGGCAAACTTGTTTGCATCGCCGACAATGAAGTTTTCAAAGGTGAAGTAGGCAAGCCCCTTCGGGTTGTCGTTGTCTCCGGGGTCGGAGGAGATCAGCCGGATGTCATTCTCCAGGCTTTTTTTCTTCTCTTCTTCCTCGGTGATCGTTTTCTCTTTGATGTATTCCGCAAACAGGCGCTCTGCCTCGGCATCGTCGTCGAGCTTTTCGTGAGTGATGATGTCCACCTCAATCTCAAAGCCGAGATAATTGTAGCAGTGCTCCTTCAGAAGATCAATGGATTTGGTTTTGATGATGTTGCATTTGAAATCGACCTGTATGGTCAGAAGCGCCAGCTTGTCGGAAAGCCGGATCAGCTGAATACTGCCGAACCAAAGCTCCTGCGAAGAGTTGGAAAACACCTCGCCGAGCGACTGATAGATGTTCTGCCATACAGACGCAAGCTCTGCAAGTGAGTTCAGAAAAAGCGCCTCCTTTCGGATAATTGTACAGCATAAATTATAACATGAATCAGCCTTATTTGCAAGTCTTAAATTATATATATATTATAATATTATATATAATATAGAGAATCAGTCGAAAACCTTGGTTTTCGACTGGTGCAATGCCGTTCACTCGCGTCTCTCTCACCGCTCGCGACATTTAAGGAGTAAAAAAGCCGGCGCAGCCGTCTTTTTTACAGGATTTTTAATCAAAAATGCTTTCAACGTCATTTTATATAATGCAGTGGACAAACGGCGAAAAATGTTGTATCATAGGGGTACCAAAATATTTTCGGAGGGACTATGGAAGCGGAAATTCTGCTCTGGATTCAAAATAACCTGCGCGCGGCGTGGCTTGATCCCATCATGAAAGGCATCACCTATCTCGGCGAGGCGGGCTGGTTCTGGATTCTGCTCTCGCTTGTGCTGATCCTGACCAAAACCTATCGGAAGACCGGCATCACCTGCGGCACATCGCTCATCCTGCATCTGATCCTCGTCAACGGCGTGGCGAAAAACCTGTTCCGCCGCACAAGACCGTATGAGGTCATCGAGGGGCTGACGCGCATCGTCGGCAAACAGAGCGACTTTTCGTTCCCGTCCGGGCATACCGCCGCATCGTTTGCCGTCGCGGTCGTGCTGCTCCTGCGCGCGCCGAAGAAGATCTCCGTCCCCGCGATAATCCTTGCCGTGCTGATTTCGCTCTCCCGCCTGTATGTCGGCGTGCATTATCCCACCGATGTGCTCGGCGGCGCGGTGATCGGTACACTCTGCGCGTTTCTTGCCGTTTGGATTGTCGATGCGGTTGAGAAGAAGATCGGCGAGAAAAAAGCAAAACAGAAGTGAAAAGATGATCTGAAAAAAGCTCCCTTTCGGGAGCTTTTTTCGGTCTAAGCCTTCCCCACCGGGGAAGGCTTAGATGCGGCTGGAGACAGACGGCGCCCGTGCGGTTTGCGCACAGTTTCTGCTATTTTGCAGGGGCGACCGTCGGTCGCCCGCCTGTACATAGCAAAAACGGGCGACCGATGGTCTCCCCTACAGTTGGTACAAAAAATCGCACAAACCTGTAAGGGCAACTGCCGAATCGCCCGTTTTCATAATACATCCCTATTTCTATAAATAAATTTTTTACCCCTTGAACACGCTGTCGTCGTTCTTTTCGGTCACGTCTTCGGCTGTCGTTTCAATCGGTGCAGCGGCAGTTTCGGCTTCGGCGAGCTTTTTCAGCTTGACACCGTTGATAATGCCGAGAGAGAGCGAGAGCAGCACCCACGCATGGAACACAACATCCATCAGCATGCTGAAATCAAAACCGCCGCCGAACGAATCCCGCAGCAAAAAGATCGTGTCCAGCACGAAGAAAACCAGCGCCGGGATCAGCCAGCCGTAATGCTTCTTTGAGAACAGCCAGAACAGCAGATACAGCCCCAGCACGAGGACGGCAAAGCCGACAAAATAGACGAGGTATTTTTCATCCAGCTGATATTCCTGACCGACATCCATCCGCCCGGTGAGCACAAGCCCGAATATGACCGAATAATAGGGCAGATAAGCCGAGAAAAGAAAATAGGATGAAGAACCCATAAAAGCCATAAAAGCGTTGACAACGGTGAAAATTACGACGAGAAGCAGGTTTCCGCGCGCATTTTTGTAGCCGCGCGCAAGAGCCTCGGGGCTGGCGGGTGTTTTTTGTGTCATGGCGGTCTCCTCTATGTGTGTTATCTGTATTGTAGCAGAGAATGAAAAAAATGTCAAGTTCAATCGAAAAAAGAGGGGACAGACGATGCCCGTGCGGTGTGTGCGTGTCTTTGGCTCTCCTGTGCAAGGGGAAGAGCTGTACGGGACGCAAAGCGTTTCTTGGGCTTCCCCAAGGGGGAAGGCTTGGATACCTCTCAAAAAAATTAACCCACAAAAAAAAGCCCTCCTTGCGGAAGGCTTTTTTTTTGTGTGGATTTACTTTGAGAGGGTGCGGTACAGGAAGGTGACGATCTCGGCGCGGGTGCAGATCCGGTTCGGGCTGAACGTTGTACCGCTCGTACCGATGGTGATCTCCTTGCCGACCGCCCAGAGCACCGCGTCTGCATAGTACGCATCCGCCGCAACATCGGTAAACGGCATTGCCGTATTCTTTGCCGCGGGCTTGCCGAGCGCGCGCCACAGGAACGTGACCGCCTGCGCACGGGTGCAGATGCCGTTCGGATCAAACTTCATTGCCGATGCGCCGACCGTGATGCCCCGATCGACTGCCCAGTCAACCGCATCCTTGTAATAGCTGTCGTCCGGCACGTCGTCAAAGTCGGTGGCTGCGATCTCGCCGATCTTGGCAAAGACCACCTCGACCGTATGCGTGCTGTTTACGCGCTTGAAGGTATAGCTCTCGGCGGCGGAAACGCGGCTGCCGTCGATATACAGGGCGGAGACGCGATAGCCGTCGTCGGGGATAAAGGTCAGGGTCTGATCCTTGCCTTCGAGGGCAAGAATCGTGCCGTAGGGGCTGACGCTGCCGCCCTCGGATGCTCTGACGGAGATCTTGTAGGACTTCTCCGCCTTCCCATCCGTGCTGCGCTTGACGGTCAGTTTACCTGCGGCGGCATCCGCGGTGTAGCGCGGGTCGGTGCCGTCATGCTCGATCAGAATCGCATATTCGCCCGCCCGGGACGCATTCGGCGTACCGTCATAGCGGAGCGTGACTTTGCCGGTGAGACTGTCGCTGCCGAGCAGACCCTCGACGGTGTAATCCGTGCCGAGAACGGGCGCATCCAGCGCGGGAATCCGGTTGCCGGTGCGGATCTGCTTGTCAAGCGCGCGGAGCGTGACATGCGCTTTGTCGACATGGACGTTCACGTCGATGAACGCTGCCGCATGGTCATTGTCGCCTGCGGCGCCGATGCGCACGGTGGCG
>ENA-UESE01001313-UESE01001313.1-human-gut-metagenome-genome-assembly--contig:-NODE-1313-length-19658-cov-165.538839_pt1 | contig 19658 bp, 16 predicted proteins | sample MGYA00242995_ERZ507996 | MGnify/ENA primary metagenome ERZ507996 (study PRJEB26167, sample SAMN06115489) | human gut metagenome | host: Homo sapiens | place: China:Sichuan | collected 2015-04-15... | reverse complement strand
TCAACAAACAACAAAACATCCTGATGTTCCTGGTCGCGGAAATATTCGGCCTGCGTCAAACCAGTCAAAGCCACGCGGGCGCGCGCTCCGGGAGGTTCGTTCATCTGACCGTAAACCAGCACGGTCTTGGAGTTTGCCCCCTTAAGGTCAATAACGCCGGATTCAATCATCTCGTTGTACAGATCGTTACCTTCACGAGTACGCTCGCCGACACCGGCAAAAACGGAATAACCGCCGTGCCCCTTTGCAATGTTGTTAATCAATTCCATAATCAAAACCGTCTTGCCAACACCGGCACCGCCGAACAAACCGATTTTACCGCCTTTGGCATAAGGCTCCAGCAAGTCAATAACTTTAATGCCCGTCGTCAAAATCTCGGTTTCGGTCGACTGTTCGACAAACGACGGCGCTTCACGGTGAATCGGAGACATCTGTTTTGCCGTCAGCGGCCCGCGGTTGTCCACCGGTTCACCGATAACATTGATAATACGGCCAAGCATTTCCGGCCCGACCGGAACTTCAATCGGATGTCCGGTATTAACCACCGGCAAACCTCTGACCAAACCGTCCGTCGTATCCATGGCAATGGTACGGACAACGCTCTCGCCAAGATGCTGTGCCACTTCCAAAACCAGACGCTGACCGTGGTTGTCGCATTCCAACGCCGTCATAATGTTCGGCAGTTCGTCAACATTCTCAAATTTGACGTCAACAACGGCGCCCATAACCTGAGAAACATATCCCAGGGCTTTTGGGTCAACTTTTGCCGCAGATTTTTTTGCCGCCGGCACAGTTTTTGCCTTGGCAGCGGCTTTCGTCGCAGCGGTTGTTTTTGTCGCTGTCGTTTTCTTTGCTGCCGCTTTGGCTGCAGGCTTAGTCTTTTTTTCTGCTGCGGCCTTGGTCTTTTTCTCAGTCATTATTGTCTCCAATTAATAAAACTATTATCAAACCTAATTATATTTATAAAATTGCAAAATTTAATTCCCCGATGACAACGCCCTGGTTGCCCATTATAACTTGTTTTAGGGAGATGGATAAAGTGATTTCTAGGTGTGAGAAAAATTTTAGCGTACACAGAAGTACGTGAATTTTTCGAACCACCGTAAAATTGCTTTAGACACTCCATAAAACAGAATTTTAATTTTGTTAGAATGAGTCGAGTAGTAAGATTTTAGGGCGGCGAAAGCGGAGTGTACACAGTAGTACATGAGCATTTCGCTGACCCGCTAAATCTGCACTAATCGACCATTATAACAAAATTAAATGGCTTCGGCACCGGAAATAATCTCAGTCAATTCCGTGGTAATCGCTGATTGACGGATTCCGTTGTAACGCAGAGTCAGCTTCGAAATCATGTCAGAAGCATTGCGCGTCGCATTATCCATGGACGCCATGCGCGCCCCCTGTTCCGAGGCCTGAGCCTGTACAATCGCGTCAAACATCTGCGCTTTTGCCAGCATTAATAATAAGGCGTCAAGCATTTCCAGCTTGTCCGGTTCATAATCATAATAAGCGTTATTCACGCGGTCAATCGGCGTCCCCTCCGCTGTTGTAATATCTTCCGGCAATTCAACCGGCAGAAAACGGCGGGAAGCAATCTCCCGGCTGATAGCGGAACGAAACTTGCTGCTGACGATTTCCGCCACATCAAATTCACCCTTTTCAAAACCTTCAAGAAAACGCTGCGTCAGGGTTGCCGCTTCGTCAAAATCAGCCCCCTTGCGCGCCACACCGTCAATCACGTTAAGGATGCGGTCGGCATAGCGGCGTTTGATAATATCATTAGCCTTTTTGCCGATGCAGACAACTTTAACTTCCTTTCCGGCGCTTTCCAGCTCGTTGATACGGTTAATCGCGGCTTTGGCCACATAGGCGTTATAGCTGCCGCACAACCCTTTGTCGGAAGAAATGACAATCAGCAGATAGGCGCTGTCGCCGCCCTTCCCGGTCAGAAGTTCCGGATAGGTATAAACAACGCCTTTGCTTTTCTCTTCTTCTTTCAGGTCGTAAGCAACACGCAAAGCCGACGTTTTAAGGCTGCCGTTATAGACTTCAGACTTGGCAATCAGCCCCTGTGCCCGGCGCAAACCGGCAGCGGCAACCATTTTCATCGCCGAAGTAATCTTCTTGGTCGATTTTATCGCCTCAATACGGGTTCTTAATTCTTTCAAGCCTGCCATAACTGTTCCTTATGCTGCTTTTTCTTCATCATGAAATTCGCTGGTGAAGTTCTCAAAGAAATCAGTCAGCTTCTTGTCCAGTTCCTCGGAAATAGCCTTTGTATTTCTGATTTCTTCAAGAAACTCAGGATGATTAGCCTTAACATCGGCCAGCATTCTGCTTTCAAATTCCTTAATTTCCTTAACTTCAACCCGGTCAAGATAACCTCTCACACCGGCAAAGATGGAAAGAACTTCTTCCTCAACGGGCATCGGATGATAAACCGGCTGTTTCAACAGTTCGGTCAGTCTTTCGCCGCGTGACAAGAGCTGCTTGGTCGCCGGGTCAAGGTCTGAGGCAAACTGGGCAAACGCCGCCATTTCGCGGTATTGCGCAAGGTCAAGTTTAATCTTGCCGGCAACCTGCTTCATGGCTTTAATCTGCGCGGCCGAGCCCACACGGCTGACCGAGATACCGACATTAACCGCCGGACGGACGCCCTGATAGAACAGGGATGTTTCAAGGAATATCTGACCGTCGGTAATCGAAATCACGTTGGTCGGAATATAAGCCGAAACGTCACCCGCCTGCGTTTCAATAACCGGCAAAGCGGTCAGTGAACCGGCACCTTCGGCATCACTCATCTTCGCCGCACGCTCCAACAAACGGGAGTGCAGATAGAAGACATCACCCGGATAAGCTTCACGCCCTGGCGGACGGCGAAGCAACAGGGACATCTGGCGATATGCCGTCGCCTGTTTGGACAGGTCATCGTAAAAAATCGTCGCGTGCATACCGTTGTCGCGGAAATATTCGCCCATGGCACAACCCGAATACGGTGCGATAAACTGCATCGGCGCCGGGTCGGAAGCCGTGGCGGCAACCACAATCGTATAATCAAGCGCGCCATAATCTTTCAGGGTTTTAACCACCTGAGCCACAGTCGAACGTTTTTGCCCGATGGCAACATAAATGCAATACATTTTTTCGCTTTCCGACTTGGCGGCATCATTAATGGCTTTCTGGTTAATAATCGTATCCAGAATAATCGCCGTTTTTCCGGTCTGGCGGTCGCCGATGATAAGCTCACGCTGACCGCGGCCGATTGGGATAAGCGAGTCAACAATCTTCAAGCCGGTCTGAACCGGTTCATGAACGCTGCGGCGGGCGATAATCCCCGGTGCCTTGACTTCCGAGTTACTGAATTCCTTAGCTTTAACAGCGCCTTTGCCGTCAATCGGCTCACCCAGAGCGTTAACAACACGCCCCAACAGTTCCTTGCCGACCGGAACGCTCACGATTTTATCGGTGCGTTTAACCTTGTCGCCTTCTTTGATAGATTCGTCGGAACCGAAAATAACCACGCCGACATTGTCTTCTTCCAGATTAAGAGCCATCCCTTTAACGCCGGATTCAAATTCGACCATTTCATTGGACTGAACTTTATCCAAACCGTAAATACGGGCAATACCGTCGCCGACGGACAACACCTGTCCGACTTCGGAAACATCTAAATCGACGTCCGACTTGGCGATTTTGTCCTTAATAATGGAAGATATTTCGCTGGCAACTACAGACATTATTGTCCACCTTTCATTACTGTTTCTAAACGATTTAACTTTCCTTTGATTGAATCGTCAATCATGTCCGAACCATAGGAGATTACCAAACCTCCCAAAATTTCGGGCTTAATTTCATAATTAACCAACACCTCTTTTTTGAGGAACTTTTTCAAATTTGCCTTCAGCTTTTCGTCCTGAGCCTTGGAAAGCGGCTTAACCGTTTCCACCCGAACTTCGGCAATACCATGTTTCTCGTGATAAACCCGGCGAAAGCCGTCAAGGATGTCCGGCAGCTCGGCAAAACGGTTGTTGTCGGCAATAACCAACAGGCTGTTCAGCGATTCCGACGCCAGTTTCAACTTTGCCGCCACAACTTTCAGAGCCTCTTTTTTATCCTGAAGCTCCCACAGCGGATTCGCCAGATATTTGACAATCATGCCGTCGCTGCCCAGCACTTCGCGAAGCTTCTGCAAATCTTCCGCCACACGCTTCAAATCGCCGTCAGCTTCCGCGGCTTCATAAATCGCCGTTGCATACTTGGTCGTAATTTTAATTTTAGATTCTTTTTTCACGAGTAAAATCTCTGTCTTGAAACTTTAAAAACTGAGGGAATCATATCTGATATTTATTGCTAATTTATTAAGATTCAAACACAAAATAAAGTTATTTAGAACAAACCGCCTCACATAAAGCTGTACGGGTCGATATCCACCTGCACACGCACGCTTGACGGCACCTGAACGCGTTTCAGCCAGGTGCGGATAACCTCCTGAATATTAATCGCGCGCGCGGTTTTCAAAAGCAGACGATAGCGAAACTTGCCGCGCAGCATAAAGATAGGTGCCGGTGCCGGGCCGAGCGTGGTAATCATATCGGTGTTCGGCGCATTCTGCCCCAGATAAACCGCCGTTTTTTCAACCGCTTCCTGATTGGCGCCGGAAACCACCAACGCCGCCAGCTTACCGAACGGCGGCAGCTTCAACAGGCGGCGGCTGTCCTTCTCCAAACTGACAAAACGCTCCCGGTCATTCGTCAGCAAAGCCTGTAAAACCGCATTTTCAGGATACAGCGTCTGCAAATAGACCGTGCCTTTTTTCTCGCCGCGCCCGGCGCGCCCCGCCACCTGTGACAAGAGCTGAAAAGTCGTTTCCGACGCCCGCAAATCGCTGCCCATCAGCCCCAAATCGGCATCAACGATTCCTACCAGTGTCAGACAGGGAAAATGGTGTCCCTTTGCCAAAATCTGCGTACCGATAAGAATGTCGATTTCATGGTCTTCCATTTTACGGATAACCTCGGAAACATCGTTCAGCGTCGAAGTAATGTCACTGGACAACACCCCGATTCTCGCCATTGGGAAACGCCGCGAAACCTCCTCGGCCACACGTTCCACCCCCGGCCCGCAGGCGGTCAGCCCCTCTTCTGAATGACACTCCGGGCAACAACTCGGAATAGACGTCGTATAACCGCAGTGATGACAGACAAGCGACTTGCTGCGGCGGTGTTCGGTCAACCAGGCGGTGCAGTTCGGACACTGAATCCGGTGTCCGCAATCGCGGCAGATTGTCAGCGGCGCATAGCCCCGTCGGTTCAGAAACAGCAGCGACTGCTCGCCCTTGTCCAGATTTTCTTTCAAAGCATTAACCAGCGTCGGCGCCAACCAGCCGACACTCAACTGCGCTTTGTCATTGGCAAACTTCTGCGGCTTGTCTTTTTTCAAATCTATAATCTTGATTTCCGGCAGCAGCGCCGCGGCAAAACGGCTCTTCAGATAAACCGCGTCATATTTTCCGGATTCGACATTGCAAAGCGTTTCCAAATCAGGCGTCGCCGTCGCCAGGATAACCGAAAACTGCTCAAATTTGGCGCGCGCCACCGCCATATCGCGCCCCTGATAATTCACCACGTCTTCCTGCTTAAACGAATGGTCGTGGCTCTCGTCAATCACAATCAGCCCCAAATCGGCATAAGGCAGAAACAGCGCCGACCGCGCCCCAACCACGACCTTGGCGCGATTTTCGATAATCCCCTGCCAGGTGTCGATTCTCTCCCGCGTCCCCAAGGCCGAATGCCAACAGGCTGGCTTGACGCCGAAACGCTTTTCAAACCGCGACAACCATTGTGTTGTCAGCGAAATTTCCGGAACCATAATCAGCACCTGCCGCCCCTCGTCAAGCGCCTTTGCCACCGCCTCAAAATAAACTTCCGTCTTGCCGGAACCGGTCACGCCGTCAATCAGCGTCACCGAAAATCCCTGCCCGACCTTACCGCACAACACATCCGCCGCCGCCTGTTGCTCGTCCGTCAATTCGACCTTGGCAAAATCACCGCGCGGCGTGCCGAAATCACGTTTGCTCTGCACCACCACCGGCTCCAGCACCCCGGCGTCAATCATGGTTTTAATCACCGCCTGCCCCACACCCGCGCCCTGCGCAATTTCCGCCCGGGTGTAGGGATAATGCCGCAGCAAGTCCATCACCCGCCAGCGCGCGTCCGAATTTTTCAGCTTGGCTTCGGCCAGCGTCTTGCCGGAGAGCTTGTACAGCGTCACGGTTTTCAGGTCGTCAAACACGCCGCGCACGCTCAGCACCATTTTCAGCGCCAGGCCTTGAAACGCCATATTATACGCGGCCACGAAATTCACAAATTTCATCAGCTCGGCAGACAGCGGCGGAAAATCGACACGCCCCAAAATCGGCTTGATTTTGCTGTCGTCCAGCTTTGAGTTTTTGCCGAGCTTCCACACCACGCCGACCAGAATTTCCTTTCCGAAGGAAACCCGCACCATCTCGCCCAACACGGCATCGCCCTCAACCTTATAGTCAAAGACATCATTAAACGGCAACGGCAGCAAAACCCCGACAATCATTTTCTTTCCCGATAATTATTCCAACAGAAACTGTATACATCCAAAACGCCGCAACGCCAAGTCCTATCGCACATTTGCCCCACAAAAAATTCTCAATCTTTTATTAACCCGGCGGCGCTATACTAAAAACATGAAACAGAAAATAACATATAATGCCGTCCCCGAAGTCTGCGGTATGATTAAAGATTGGGAAAGCTGGCTCCGCAACGAACGGCGCTACTCTGCGCACACGCTCGACGCCTATATGCGCGACCTTTCCGTCTTCACCGCATTTTTCGACAAGCCGTTAACGCTGAAAAAACTCGAAAAAATGGATGTCCGCGACTTTCGCGCCTACATCAGCAGCCGCGCCGCCAAAAATCTGGAAAAAACCTCGCTGGCGCGGGAACTTTCCGCCGTCCGTAACTTTTTCCGCTGGCTGGACAGGAACAATCTGGCTCAAAATTCCGCCATCAGCGTCATCCGTTCGCCTCGTCTGCCCAAAGTCCTGCCCAAAGCGCTCGATGTTGACGAAACTTTTAACGTTCTGGACGCCGCCGCGGAATTCAGTCCCAAAGCCTGGACTGGACGGCGCGACACCGCGATTTTTACCCTGCTCTACGGCTGCGGCCTGCGTATTTCCGAAGCCCTGTCGCTCAACGTCGGCGACATCGACAACGACAACCTGCTGCGCATTACCGGTAAAGGCGGCAAAACCCGGCTTGTGCCGCTGCTGCCCGCCGTTATTGACGCTATTAACGCTTACATCCGCGAATGTCCGTACAACCTCAAAAACGGCGATGCCCTTTTTCTCGGCACGCGCGGCGAGCGCTTAAGCCCGCGGATTATCCAAAGGCAAATGGAAAAAATCCGCCTGGCACTCGGCCTGCCCGATACCCTGACCCCGCACGCCCTGCGCCACTCCTACGCCACCCACCTGCTCGCGGAAGGAACCGACCTGCGCTCGATTCAGGAACTCCTGGGTCACGCCTCGTTAACCACCACCCAACGCTATACCGAAGTCCAGATTGAAACGCTCAAAAAAGAATATCACAAAGCCCACCCGCTGGAAAACGAAACCTCCAACCCCAAAAACTAACCTCCCCCACAGCCAACCATCCAGCTAATTGTCACCCTGAACTCGCTTCAGGGGCTAAACCCCTCAACAAGAACTTTCCCCAACCAAGCAAAAGAATTTCTCCCTCCGCTCGCCCCCCATTTTTTCAAATTGCCTCCCCTCATTTTACCGCTTTTACCTCCTATTTGTCATTTTTTTCTCGCTTTCATAAAATTAATGTTTGATTATTGCTTCAATTCCTGTTATAATCGTAAAAAAATACAGGAGAGTTCAACATGAATATTAATCTTAAATTTTTACTTTTAGGAGCAACTCTATCCTTAATCCCCACAATAACCCAAGCCCAATGCTCACAGGCTCAAAATTGTGCCGAACTTGGCTATAAAGAAACAGCCAATAAAGGCGGCTGCCTCAAATGTCCGTTCGGCGACGGATGGTATTGCCCCAAACCAAAAGAAGAAAAAGCCGTTTTGGGTCAGTGTACGGGCTATGCCAAAAACTGCAAAATCGGCAATATCCTCAATAGTGATGGAACTTGTACAACAGATAAAATCAGCGGCAAGACACCGATTGCTGTTATTGTCTATATCAGCCCTGACGGAAACTGCGGACAAGCCATAAGCCCAACGGAAATAAACAAAAACATACTTTTGGGAGGAAAGCCGACAGGAGTCCAGTATGGAAGCGTCAACGAACTCAAACTGGCGGCACTGGATTTTAACAGTTGCGGCAACACCAAGCAAATGATTGCGAACATCAATACAACAACTTCTTTTCCTGAGGAATATACAACCTATCCGGCTGCCGAATTCATCCAAAGCTACGCCCCGGCATCATCACTCGCAACCAAAGGAAAATGGTGTTTGCCGGCCGGAGGTATATTCACCAACATCTACAAAAACTTAGCAACTATCAATTCCGCAATACAGAAAATCGGCGGACAAATATTTGAAGACGAAAGTGCGGTAAGTGATCATAACAACACACACCATATCTGGTCATCTTCAGAATCCGATTCAATAAATGGCATTGTCTTATGTACCAACAAATTTTATTCATACGATTTAGGCGTTGGTTTTAATGAAAGTAAATTCTCCTCAACAAACACCGGTATACGAGCCGTTATAGAATTTTAACAATAATCGCTTGCACAAATAAAAGGCCCATATTTTTCCGGGCCTTTTCCCTGCCATCATGCCCCTCCCCTAGCTATTCCAAAGAACGTCATCCCCGGGCGTCATTCAATATTGTCACCCCCAACCATCCCCCAAACGTCATCCTCGGAGGAGCGCAGCGACATCCGGGGATCCAGGTAAAACTAAGGATTCCATACCCACCTGGATGTCCGGATTAAATCCGAACATGACATTTCCCTTTCTCCCGGCAGGCACAATCTAAGCAACGCGCTTCTTTCTGCAAGGAACAACCAGCGGCTAACCGATGGGGTGAAGCTGCCCCAGCTTCCCCGTGCTTGCCCCAAACATAACATAAAAAACAAAAATGTTAATTTTATCTTCCCTTTTCGTCTTCTTTTTTCTCTGCCTAACCGGCTCTGGTTGAAGACCTCGTTTGTATGGAGAAAAATATCTTCTGGCAGGCACAATCTAAGCATCGCGCCTCCTGACGCACAGGACAGCCCACAGCAGACTTTCCGCTCACCGCGTCGGTGCGCAGCAGGCCGCGCCTGTGTCTCAGCTTCTTCGTCGATTGTGATAAAGGGCTGTGCTGCGCCGTGATTTTTGAGCGACGTGTACAACAAAAGTACACGAGCGATAAAATTACAAGCATGACAGCCCTTTTGCACATTCGACATAAAAAAACCGATGGGAAATTCCTCACCGGTTTCAAACTTCATTTGCTGTAAAAAGCCTTTATGATTACTTCAGCTTTTTCTCAACGAACTCTTCATGCTTTTTGGACTTCTTGTCATATTTTTTCAAAGACAATTTTTCCGGATGAGTTCTCGGATTTTTTTCAGCAAGATAAAATGAACCTGTACCGGCGGTACTTTCCAATTTTACTTTAACTTTTACTGCTTTTGCCATTTTTTTATTCTCTTCATTAAGATTACAAAATTAACATTTAGGCGTAATATACATTTTTTTCCGTCGTTGTCAACAACAATTTTCGCATTTTTCCGCAAACGGCGTTCATTTTCCGCCGCACACCCCAAAGCGGAAACCTTCCGCCTACAAAATCAGGGCTTTGCCGCGCGCCGCACCATCAACGCCAACTCATGCGCCACATCAATGTCAATTTTAGAGTCTTCGCGATCTTCCCGCGGACATTCTTTCGGCTCATTACCCAGCAATAAAGCCTTGATGTCAACATTAACCTTGGTGCGGTAAAGGCAAATGTCGGGCTTAATACCGACCCCGTCAAGCGCCTGCCCCGATGGTGTATAATAAAAGGCGTTGGTAATCAGCATTTTGTTATCGTCCGGCAAATCAACAACATTCTGCACCGTCCCCTTGCCCTGCGTCTGCGTACCGATAACCAGCGCCAGCCCCTGTTCTTTCAGAGCTGCGGTAAAAACCTCCGCCGCCGAAGCCGTGCCGCCGTCTACCAGAATAATCGTCGGCAGACCGCTGACTACCGCCTTGTTATGCGCGCGGTAATAAGCCGCAGAATCTTCTTTCCGCCCTTTGGTCGACACAACAATCCCTTCGTCCAGAAACAGCTCCGTCACATTAATGGCTTCGCCGAGCATACCGCCCGGACTCATCCGCAGGTCAATAATCAACGCCCGCGCGTCAGGATTTGTTTCCAGCGACTGTTTGACATTGCCGCGCGTATACTTGTTAAACGCGCCGATTTTGAGATACAACACACCGCCGTCCAAACGCCGCTCGGCATAATCGCGCGAAAACGACAAATCCTGCGTTTCTTCCTGCAACAGGTTGGAAAAATATTTTGAATTCTTGTCCAGTTTCTTCACCCCGGCCATCAGCATCCGGTCGGCAGCTTCAATGTCCCGCCGTTTCACTTCCGGCGACAGCTTGCGCAAATCCCTGATGATTTTGTCGGACAACTTAGCCCAGGCCGCGGCGTCATGTTCGTCTTCCGGCGCCACAAAGCTCTTGTACAGCTGCGAACGGTAATAAATCGTCACATGACGGGCGTCATCGGCCACACGGATATTCTTGTCCAGGCTGTTCAGCCCCTGTAAACTCCAAATGGCAAACTGCCCTGCCGAAACGCCGCCCAGATATTCGTCATTGACGGTTTTGTAAGCCGCCGCCAGAAGCTCCCGGTTGCCGGCGCGAACCGGAAAAGCGGCGCAGATTATAATCAGGGCGGTTATAAAAAGCTTAAGCTTTGACACGTTTTTTCCTCTTGTTGTTTTCTTTCAGTTTTTTCCGGCGTTCGGCCTTTGCCGGTTTCTTCTTCGCCGCGCTGCCGTTCTTGGCTTTCCGCCGCAAGACACTTTCCCTGCTATCTGTGTGACAGGTTGCACCGTCATAATAATCGACGCCTTCGTCTTCATCAACATATTTAAAGATTAATCCACCGTTAACCGGTGTCGCCTCGACCAGTCGGGCTTTGATTTTGGCACCAAAGCGGAAAGTTCTCCTGGAAAAATGCCCTTTCATCGCCCAACTGCCCTCTTTCAAAACATAGTCGTCGTCCGGCAGCGTCCGCATCGGAATAAAGCCCTCCGCCCCCATATCTTCAATCGTCACAAACAGCCCGGCCTGTGTCATGCCGGATATTCTGACCTCAAAATCCACCCCGGCCAGCGGCTCCAGATAAACGGCCAGAAACTTGGCGGTAATATCACGCTCCAGCGATACGGCCCGCCGCTCCGTCACACACAAATGCTCCGCCGTTTCTTCAAAGGCTGCCCCGCCTGACGCCGTCAACCCGCCGCCGCCCGGCATGTCATACAACGCAATCAGCGCCCGATGGATGAGCAAATCGGCATAACGGCGGATAGGCGAGGTAAAATGCGCATAATCCTTCAGCCCCAGACCAAAATGCCCGATATTCTGCGGACTGTACTTCGCCTGCGCCTGCAAACGCAGCACCAGACTGTTGGTCATCAGCCCCAGCCCTTCACGCTCACCTGTTTCCAGAATACGGTTAAAATGCTCTGGCTTGAGAGCGGCATAATCCGGCAGACTGAGCTTGAAACTTTTCAGCAAAGGCTGTGCGTCCTTGAGCTTTTCCGGTGCCGGACGGTCATGCACACGATACATCACCGGCAGCTTTTTGTTTTTGAGCGCCAGCGCCGCCGCCACATTGGCCGCAATCATAAACTCCTCAATCACTTTGTTGCTGGTAAACAGCACGGCCTTTTTAATTGATTCGACCACACCGTCCTTGCTGACTTTTACCTTGATTTCGTCGCTTTCGATATTCAAAGCCCCGCGGCGCTCCCGCGCTTTTTCCAAAGCAAAATAAGCCTCATACAAGGCCTGAATTGTCTTTTTGAACACCGGCCGTGTGTTCTCGTTCAAAATACCCTCAAACGCCTGCTGCACCTCACCGTAAGTCAGCCGCGCCGCAGACTTGATAACCGCCCGCTTAAAATCATAGGACAACAGGTTGCCGTCACGGTCAATCTCCATAAGACAGGCCAGCGCCGCGCGTTCTTCACGAGGATTTAAGGAACACAAATCATTGCTCAGCCGCGGCGGCAGCATTGGCAGCACCACATTCGGCAGATAAACCGAATTGCCGCGCCGATAAGCCTCGCGGTCAAGGCCGCTGCCCTCCCGCACGTACCACGCCACATCGGCAATCGCCACAATCAGCTTAAAGCCCGTTTCAGTCTTTTCGGCATAAACCGCGTCGTCAAAATCCTTTGAATCGTCGCCGTCAATCGTCACCAGCGGCACGGCTGTCAGGTCTTCCCGCCCCGCCTTGTCAAACGGCGCCAGACGCTCCGCCTCTTTTTCAATATCGTCTTCAAAATAGCTCGGTACCCCGGCCTGCTCAAACAGCGAATAAGAGATGGCCTTGCTCATATTGAACGGCCCGAAGTTCTTGACGATTTTCACCTGCTTAAAACGCCGCTCCCCGGCCAGAACCGCACTGACAAAATCCCCTTCCGCCACGCCGCGAATATCGTCCAGCAAATATTCGGCATAATTTTTGCGCTCGGGAAGCTTGAGATAATATCTGTCGCCTTTGCGCGCAATCACGCCGTAAACCTTGTCGCGGTGTCCGCCCTCGCTTTCCACCCGCATTATCGGTTTTCCCCAAACCGCGCCGCGCTTGCAAGACAACCGTGCCAGAAACACATCGCCCTCAGCCAGTGCCGGCTTAATTCGCCGGTTTTCCGCCACCATAACCACCGTCCGCCGCGGCAAAACCCCGCTCTCCGCCGCCTCTGCCGTCAAATCGCCATGTCTGTTAACGCTGACAACTTTCAGCAGGCAGTTCTCGGGAAGTTTGAAATCTTTCCGTGCCATAGCCTACTCCAGCTCCGCCACGAGCGGCGTGTGATCGGAAGGCTTGTCCCCCGCCCGCGCCGAACCGTCGACTGTGCAGTTCTTCAACGCATCCGCCGCCTTGGGCGACAACCACAGATAATCGATTCGCATCCCGTTGTCGAGCGCCAGCGCATTGCCGGCATAATCCCAGTAGGTATAGCCGTTTTCCCGCGGGTACAGACTGCGGAAGGCGTCATAATATCCCAGAAACTCAACCGCTTTCAGCCGCTGCTGGACTTCATCCCGAAACAGCGCATTGCCGCGGAACAACTCGGGATTATACACGTCATTGTCAGTCAAGATAACATTATAATCCCCGCCGAGCACAACCTTTTCTCCGTTTTCCAGCAGCTGCCGCGCATGAGCATAAAACGCGTCCATCCACGCCAGTTTATAAACAAACTTGCTCTCGTCGTCAGGATTGTTGTACGGCGGATTGCCGTTCGGCAGATAAATCGACGCAACCCGGACTTTCTCGCCGCCGCAGTCAACAACCGCCTCCAGATAACGGGAATTTTCATCGGCAAACCCCGGCAGCCCCTCCTGCGTCACGACAATTTTTCCCCGGCTCAGAACAGCCACGCCGTTGTAGCTTTTCTGCCCGAGAATTTTGGCTTCGTACCCCGCCAGCTGCAAATCAAAAAACGGAAAGGCGTTAAATTCGCATTTGATTTCCTGCAACAGCACGACATCGGGCTTGGCGCGTTCCAGCCATGCCAGGAGATTCGGCAGGCGGGCGTTAATTGAGTTCACGTTATAAGTCGCTATTTTCATCTGTTAACCTTTATTAAATTTTATCTTAGTATACAGGAAAATATCAGAAGTAAAAGAGGAAATATCATGGAACTCGCAGTTTACGCCACAAAACCGGAAAACAGCCGCGGCCGGTTGTATCCGGACTTTGCCAACACCAACCGTTCGCCCTTTCAGCGCGACCGCGACCGGCTCATCCATTCGGCGTCATTCCGGCGGCTTGACGGCAAAACCCAGGTCTTTGCCTACCATGAGGGGCGCAACTACCGCACCCGCCTCACCCACAGCATTGAAGTGTCGCAAATAACCCGCACACTGTGCAAAAGCCTTGGCCTCAATGAAGAACTCGGCGAAGCCGTTGCCTTGGCGCACGACCTCGGACACTCGCCTTTCGGCCATGCCGGAGAACGGGCGTTGCAAAATTCCATGGCGCGCTTCGGCGGCTTCGACCATAACATTAATTCCCTCAAAATCATGACCAAGCTTGAGGTGCGCTACCCCGAATTTCCCGGCCTCAATCTCACCTGGGAAACCATTGAAGCCACCGTCAAACACAACGGCCCGATAAAGAAAATCAGCAGCGCCTACCTCAAAGACTTCAACAAAAAATTTGACCTTGATTTGAAAAACTTCCCCTCGCTTGAAGGCCAGGTCGGCGGCATCGCCGATGACATCGCTTATAACAACCATGATATTGACGACGGCTTCCGCGCCGGTTTTTTCACCATCAAACAGCTTTGCGCCCTGCCGTTCATCAGCGAAATCGTCACCGCCTTCCTCAAAAAATATCCCAACGCCGCCGATAATGATAACCTGATTATCTACGGCATCACCCGCAGCATGATTGCCCGCATGATTTTTGACGTCATGGAAAACACCGCCGCCAACCTGCGCGCCCGCGGCATTGACACGCCGGACGCCGCCCGCCGCCAGAAAAGCTTTACCGTCGATTTCTCCGCGCAAATGAAAAAAGAACTCAAAGAACTGCGCGCATTCCTCAAGGAATATTTTTACACGGCCACGCCGATTGCCCGCATGGACATGAAGTCCCAAAGGCTGGTTGAGGAACTTTTCGCCCTGTTCATGAACAACCCCAAACTTCTGCCCATGGAACAGCGCGGCCTGCTCTCGCCGCAGTCAACAGATGCCGAAACGGCGGAAATCGTCTGCGACTATATTGCCAATATGACGGATATCATGGCCATTGAAGAACACCGTAAGCTTTTCGACCCCGCCACCCGTTTTTAATCCCCGTATTAAATGCGCCAGCTCATTTAACGGCATTCACGCCGCTGACAACGGCTTGCCCAGTGCCGTCAATCGTATTATCCATGCCGGTAGACTAATATCTTATTTTGTAAATTAATTAGTTTTCAACCTGATAAATAAAAAAACACCCAAAAAAACACAACAGAAGAAAGCGGCGTTAAAAGATTATAAAGTTTTACGCATTATAGTGAGATAAAAACAGATTAAAGAATGAGGTAATTTATAATGTTTCAAGAATTTCCCGACGATAACATGAACGACAATTTCCTGAGCGAACGCCGCCAGAAAATCGCCGAACAGTCAATCATGAACATGGAGGAAAGAAAAAACGACCTGAAACGCTCCAAAAGCGTTTTCATCGGCGCCGTTTCCGGTATGGCTTTAGCCGGCGTTGTCGGCTGGTTTGCCCTTTCTCCGCGTTACGCGGCTGAAAATGTCGGCGAAATTCCGGTCATCCGCCGTACCCAGGCCGCCGTCAAAGTCCTGCCGAGCGACCCCGGCGGCATGGAAATCCTCAATCAGGACAAAACTGTTTACGACATCATCGACAATCAGGACAGCGTTCCGACCGTTGAAAGTATTCTGCCGCCGCCGGAACAGCCCAAACTTCCGGTCATTCAGCCGGAACCGGAACCCGCACCGCAGCCGGCCGCCGACGCGGCTCAGTCCGCCGTCATTGAACCGGAAAGAGTTGTCGGCACGGCAAATGTTGCGGCCGTTAAGGAATCAACCGTTGGCAAATCCGGCTCTGTTGCCGCCGTTGTCAATGAAGAACCGGAAATAAAACTGCCGACAATCAAAGAAGCCGCTGAGCGCCAAAACGCTCAAGCAACGAAAAACACAGCCCCTGTTCCTGCCGTATCCGCGTCAACTGCCGCCGTTCTGGATAACATCTCCAAAGGCGCAGCCCGTGAAGAACCGGAAGAAAAAGCCGCCCCGGCTCCAACCGTTGCCGACAAAGGCAGCTGGCAGATTCAGCTGATGTCCTCACCCAATAAAAAGGCCGTAGAAACAGCTTGGAACAACATGGTAAAAAAACATCCCGCCCTCAAAGGCCAGCCGCATGAAGTTGAAACCGCCGACCTCGGCGGCAAAGGAACCTACTACCGCTTAAAAGCCGGTGCTTTTGCCAACCGCGGCGGTGCGGACAACCTCTGCAATGCCGTCAAAAAACAAGGCGGAAGCTGTATTGTAAAGAAAAAATAACATGAACTTGTTTATCGGTATCGTCATCAATTTTCTGCCCCTGCTCATAGCCATCATCGCCCATGAAGTCTCTCATGGCTGGGTGGCTTATTGGCGGGGGGACGATACCGCCAAAAGACAGGGGCGTCTGTCCTTAAACCCGCTCCGTCACATCGACCCGATGGGGTCGGTTGTTGTTCCGGCCATTCTCCTCCTCTCTAAAGTCGGCTTTGTCATCGGCTGGGCCAAACCGGTTCCGGTCAATTACTGCAACCTGAAAAAGCCGCGCAAAGACATCTTTCTCATCTCCGCTGCCGGCATCGTCACCAACCTCTATCTGGCCTTGATTTCCGCACTGCTCACCTACCTGCTGCCTTTCATCCATAGCTTGATGGTACAGGCGCTGGCCAATGCTTTTCTGATTAACATGGTCATCATCAACATCATTATCGCCGCCTTTAATCTTCTGCCCATTCCGCCGCTTGACGGGTCAAAAATCTTCTTCGGCTGGATTAACCGCCCCTGGGCGGCAAAATATGTCAGTGCCGAACGCGAAGGCCTGATTGCCATTATCGTTCTCGCGTTCATTCTCCCTTATCTTGCCAATCTGCTCGGCTTTAATTTTCACCCGCTCGGCTGGTATTTGGTAAACGTCACCAAACTGACCGCCTCGGTTTTATTATAGGAGAAAAAAATCATGTCCCGTCCCGTTCGCGCGGCGTTGGTTTCAGTTTCCGCAACCGAACTGACTTCTGCGGAAAAGCGCCTCCTTGAAGAATACAACCCGCTCGGCGTCAGCCTGTTCAACCGCAATATTGCCACACCGCAGCAACTGCAAAAACTGATAGCCGACATCAAAGAAACGCTTGACCGTGAAGACGCACTGATTGCTGTCGACCAGGAGGGCGGACGCGTCCGCCGCCTGCGTGAACCGGACTTCCGCGCCTATGCCGGACAGCAGACGCTCGGCCGTTTATATACCGAAGTTTCCCCGGCCGCCGCTCAAAAAGCAGTCAAAATCCAAGCCGCCCTGATTGCCGCCGATTTGCACGCCCTCGGCATTAACCTCAATTACGCGCCGGTGTTGGATGTACGCAGCCCGCAAACCGCCCCGGTTCTCTCCAGCCGCATTTTTTCCGACACCCCGCAGATTGTCGCCGAACTAGGCAAAATTATGGCGGACGAATATATGGCGCAAAACATCATCCCCTGTATCAAGCACCTTCCCGGCCATGGCCGCGCCGCCGTTGACCCGCACTTGCACCTGCCGGTTATCACCGCCGCGCTGCCGGAACTTGAAAATGATTTTTATCCCTTTAAACAACTGCACCGCCTGCCCTGCGGCATGACCGCGCATATTGTCGTCGCCGCCGTAGACGACAGCGCCCCGGTCACCCAAAGCCCCAAAGCCGTCCGCGAGCTCATCCGCGGCCAAATAGGCTTTGACGGTTTTCTGATTTCTGACGCCATTGATATGCACGCCCTCAAAGGCAGCCTGAGCGAAAAAACCGCAACGGCTCTGAATGCCGGCTGTGACGCCGTTTGCTATTGCGCCGGAGAAAGCAACGGACTGGAAGAAGTCTGCCGCGCCGCCCGTCCCCTAACCGATAACGCGCTTGAACACCTTACCCGTATGACAGCGGTTTTATCCGCCCCAAAACATGAACATAACATTACGGCACTGCAAGAAGAGTACATACAAATCCTCGGACAAATCGAAGCCTATGACGAAACCTACGACGCCACCGAAGTCCTCTTCAAAATGCAACAACCGAATTAAAAAGCAATCACCGGATAAACATCATAATAAACATTATCATATCTGGAGTAATTTTTTAACGTTGCCGAAATCCTCAAGGAATTGTACTGAAAAAAATACGCGCTCTCTCTATCTTGTTCAGTAGACGACCAAATTCCTGTGGTTGAAGAAAAACCTGCCCCTCCTATTTTAGTGATTGTACTACTTATTCTATCAATATTTTGAATCAAGCTGTTCAACACCCCCGCCGCTGGCAAACACCATTTTCCCTTTGTTCCCGAAGCGACTGCCGGCGCATAAGTAGTAACTATATCAAGAGCATAAGGTCCATGGCTAAAGGAATTATCAAGACCTATTATTTCCAGCATCTTTTGCGTATTGGCACAACTGTCAAAATCTTTCACTGCATCAGTTGCATTAGGCTTGGCTGAATTTACAAGTGTCCTGTAAGATGTAGCCCAAAAAACGCTTCTATCCACAGGATGTGCCGTCATAGCAAAACCACAATTTTTAGAATCAATATAAACAACTACCCCTATCGGCGCTTTCCCAGAAACAATATTTTCCGAACAGGTTCCGTCATGATTAAGAATATCACCGATATGACAATTCTTTGCATTTCCTGAACATGTTCCCAAATTGGAAGAAACACTGATATTTTGATTATTATCCTTGCAGCTCCATGTTGTTCCAAACGGACATTTTATGCCGCCGTTTGGGCAGGAGGTTTCGGTATATCCCAAACTGGCGCAATCCATTGTCGCCACGCACTGCGCCGAAGCTTCGCCCATTTCGCCAAACACAAAAGGAGCCACAAACAAAACCGAACTCATCAAAAATATTCTTCTCATTTCTTTTCTCATTTCTTTTCTCCCTTAAAACAACCTTTCCTCTTATCCCTCCCCTAAGGTAGGGGAGGCTGGAGGAAAGAAAACAATCCAGTGAATTGTTTTCTGACGACAGGTGAGAGTTTGTTAACTGGCGAGCTAGTGGAAACGACGCGAAGCCAATGTTACAAACCGAGTGACCGAAGCGGAGTTGCCGAACTGTTAAGTGAGGCTTACGAGGCTAGAAGGTAGGGTGTGAATCCCCAACCAACCATCCTTACCGTCATGTTCGGACTTGTTCCGGACATCCAGGTCAAAACAACCATCCTTATATTTCCTAACTCTTCCTGTAAAAGTTCGGAGTTTGAGGCTAATAGTAAGATTTTAGGGCGGCGAAAGCGGAGTTTACATGGCAGTAAATGAGCATTTCGCTGCCCCGCTAAATCTGTACTAGTAGCCCAAAATACGAACTTTTACCCCCACTACAAACAGTACACATACCCCACATCAAACGGGCACTTAACCGCCGCGCCGGAACAGGTCTGCCTGGCATACCCCAAAGCCCCGCAGTTTTGGTTTATCGCACACCAGTCCGTCCCTGAACAAACGCAAGCCCCCGCCGCCGCATCCCATGTATACCCCGAGGCGCATCGGCATTTGCCAAACTTCCCGTCGCAGCTGTTGCCCTCGCCGCCGGCATAGCCCGTCCCGTTGCAGGCATATTTGAAACTTGTCGCGCAAACGCATTTCTTCTGCCCCGCGTTCCACTCGTAATTATT
>ENA-UESE01001305-UESE01001305.1-human-gut-metagenome-genome-assembly--contig:-NODE-1305-length-19831-cov-3.263896_pt1 | contig 19831 bp, 10 predicted proteins | sample MGYA00242995_ERZ507996 | MGnify/ENA primary metagenome ERZ507996 (study PRJEB26167, sample SAMN06115489) | human gut metagenome | host: Homo sapiens | place: China:Sichuan | collected 2015-04-15... | reverse complement strand
CTTTTATTTTATTTGCAACAATCTATTACCAAATTGACACCCGCTTATCTACCGGCAAGTACATCGGATCTTTTTCAGTAATATTGAAAGCTTCATACCATGCACCGATTTGAGGCAGTGCTCCATCTACACGCCATTTGCCCAACGAATGCGGATCGGTCTTCGTACGCTTCAGGATTTCTTCAGGACGGATGTTTCCGGCCCACACATTGGCATAAGACAAGAAGAAGCGCTGTTCGGGTGTAAATCCGTTTTCAATTTTCAACGGAGCCGCAGCCGTCGCTTTTTTGAATGCCTGATATGATACCTGAAGTCCACCGTGATCGGCAATGTTTTCGCCTAAAGTAAACTCTCCATTGGCATGAACACCGGGAGCTACTTCAATACTGTCGAAGAAGTTAGCCATCACCGCCGCACGAGCCTCAAAGTTCTTGGCATCTTCTGCCGTCCACCAATCTTTCAAGTTACCATCCTTATCATACTGACGACCCTGATCATCAAATCCATGGGTCATTTCATGTCCGATAACTACACCGATCGCTCCATAATTGAAGGCATCATCCGCATTCATATCAAAGAAAGGATATTGAAGTATACCGGCCGGGAAACAAATCTCATTCGTCGTTGGATTGTAATATGCATTTACTGTCTGCGGAGTCATATACCACTCGTCCTTATCGACCGGTTTACCATATTTGCCGATCATCTCGTTGTAACTCCACTGGTTGGCACGCTCAATGTTGGCCCAATATGAATCATCCTTTATTTCCAGAGAAGAGTAGTCTTTCCACTTATCCGGATACCCGATCTTGACATGGAAAGTCGCCAGTTTTTCAAGTGCTTTTTCTTTGGTCTCTTCACCCATCCAGCTCAGCCCCTTGATGCGCTCTCCCAAAGATTCCTGCAAATTCTTGACCAGCGCTACCATACGCTCCTTAGCCGCAGCAGGGAAATACTTCTCTACATACATCTGTCCGACAGCCTCGCCCAATGAACCATCAACAGTGCTGACAGCACGCTTCCAACGAGGTTGCATCTCTTTCTTACCCGACATGGTGCGGCCATAAAAATCAAAATCCTGGGCTATAAAGTCGTCACTCAGATAGTTGGCAGCCGAATTGATCAGATTCCACTGCAAGTACAAAATCTGGTCCTCGAGTGATACCGTATCGATGATGGCATTCACCTCCTTCAATGCATCAGGCTGACCAATATTAACTTCTTTCAGGTTATTCAGTCCGGCAGTTGAGAAAAATACATCCCATGCAAAAGAAGGATACTCTTTTTGCAATTCTTCCAAAGTCTTCTTATTATAGTTGGCATGCGGATCACGCAATTCTACTTGCGAACGTGCCGACCGGGCCAGGCGAGTCTCGATATTCATCACTGCTTTCACAGCTTTCCGGGCAGTAGCTTCATCATATCCGGCCAGTTGGAACATCTTACTTACATGCTGCTGGTATTTATCACGAATTTCTTTCGTCTGCGCATCATCCTCCAAATAATAATCCCGTTCGCCCATGCCCAGACCACCTTGCATGGTATGCACCATATTTTCATTGCTATTCATGTCATCAGCACTGACATACAGAATGAAGTACGGATACATCCCTCTCTTCTGCATTTCTACAATCAACGGATAGATTTCAGCTTTATCTTTGATGGCACCTATTTTCTCCAGTTCGGGTTTAATGGGAGCAGCGCCTTCCTTATTCAGTTTTACGCTGTCCATAGCTATATTATAAAGTTCACCGACTTTCTGTGCAATGCTGCCGGCTTCATGTTTTTCGGCAGCCAGCCCTTCAATCAGTCCACGCAACTGCTGACGGTTGTTTTCGGCGAGCATATCGAATGAACCGAAACGTGAATACTCATCTGTCAGAGGATGGTTTTTCATCCATCCGCCACAAGCATACTGATAAAAACTGGTGCCCGGCAGGGCAGTTGTGTCAAGGTTGGCAAGGTCAATGCCGGACGTAAGTACGGCCTCTTTCTTACTGTTGCATCCTGTTGCCATACAACAGATTGCAAGAATTGGTAAATACTTAATTACTTTCATACACTTAATAAACTATTATTTTTCATTCATCTCTTCCAACTCCATCGAAACGCGCTCCCACTCTTCCACCGTATGGTCAAGTTGCTGTTTCAGTTTTTGGTGTTGTTCATATAGCGACATGTCCGAAGCACCATCGGGCGTAGCCATCTTTTCTTCAAGAATAGCAATAGCCGACTCTGTCTGTTCGATAGCAGCTTCACAGTCTGCTACCAGGCGCTCCAGTTTCTTTATTTTTTTATTGAGTTCTTTTTGAGCCTCGTATGATAACTTATTCTCGGATATTCCTTCTTCGGCTCCTTCCTCTTTCTTACCGTTTGCGGGCGAGGCGGATGACGGATTCGCCTTCTGAAGTTCATTCAGGTTCTCTATTTTCTTCTTTTGAAGAAAATCATAGATACCTCCCAAATGCTCTTTCACCACGCCACCACCAAACTCATATACTTTAGTCGCAAGTCCATCCAAAAAATCACGGTCATGACTAACTATAATCACCGTTCCGTCAAACTCTCGGATAGCCTCTTTCAGCACATCCTTCGAACGCATATCCAAATGATTGGTAGGCTCGTCGAGAATCAGGAAGTTGACAGGTTCCAAAAGCAACTTTATCATTGCCAGACGTGTACGCTCACCTCCCGAAAGCACTTTCACCTTCTTATCCGATGCCTCTCCACCAAACATAAAGGCTCCCAGAATATCACGTATTTTCAGACGGATATCTCCCACTGCCACCCGGTCGATAGTATCGAAAACCGTTAGATTCTCATCCAACATCTGTGCCTGGTTCTGGGCAAAATATCCAATCTGCACATTGTGCCCCAGTGTAAGTTTACCCTCATAATCAATCTCACTCATGATACACTTCACAAGGGTAGACTTACCTTCACCGTTCTTTCCTACAAAGGCCACTTTTTCACCACGATTAATGGTCAGGTTGACATCATGGAAAACAACGTGTGCCCCATAGGCCTTTTTCACGTCTTCGCAGATCACCGGGTAGTTTCCGCTACGGCTGGAACAGACAAACTTTAATCTCAATGCGGAGTTATCCACTTCGTCAACCTCAATCCGTTCTATCTTTTCCAGTTGCTTCATGCGGCTCTGCACCTGCACAGCCTTCGTTGCTTTGTAACGGAAGCGCTCGATAAACGCCTCTGTATCCTCAATCTGTTTCTGCTGATTCCCATAAGCACGCAACTGCTGCTCACGACGCTCCTGACGCAAAACGATATACTCATCATATTTCACTTTATAATCGTATATCTGCCCACAAGTAATTTCGATGGTACGAGTGGTTACATTGTTTAAAAAGGCCCGGTCATGGCTGACCAGCACCACTGCATTGGCACGGGTAGAGAGGAAAGTCTCCAGCCATTGGATACTCTCGATGTCCAAATGGTTGGTCGGCTCGTCAAGAAGCAGCACATCCGGTTTCCTGAGCAGAAGTTTGGCCAGTTCGATTCTCATACGCCATCCTCCGGAAAACTCACTGGTCGGACGATTAAAATCTTCCCGGCTGAATCCCAATCCTATCAGCGTACGCTCTATCTCCGCATGAAAGTTAGTGCCTCCCATCATCAGGAAGCGGTCATTCTCATGCGTGAAACGGTCTATTAGTTTATGATACTCTTCCGAATCATAATCGGTTCGGTCAGCCAATTCCTGATTCATGCGTTCCAGGTCGGCCTGTAATTCAAAAATATGTTCAAATGCCAATTCCGCCTCTTCCATCACGGTATGGTTATCGGCAAGAATCATCACCTGTGGCAAATAGCCGATCGTTACATCACGCGGAATAGCTATAACACCTCGTGTAGGACTTTGCAATCCGGCCAAGATCTTCAACATAGTTGATTTCCCGGCACCGTTTTTACCCACCAGGGCTATTCGATCTTTTTTATTAATGACATAACTAACGTCCTCAAACAATGGTGTGGCGTTAAATTCTACTGTTAATCCTTCTACTGAAATCACTTCTTTCTATAAATAAGGGAATTGAGGCAGCAAAGATACTCATTTATACAGACTGCGAAAAAAGAAACGGAATAAATATACACCCCCTCTAAAACTGAAAGCCAAACAGACATACACTACAAAACACGATGAAATGATCTACCTCACAATGATCATTCATGTAGCAGTATGAGACAGAACAGAAAGACAACACCCGATTACTCTAAATATACTGATAAAAAGACTTATTATTCATTACCTAAAGTCCGAGTCAAATTTATCAACTTTCCATCTGGTGTGATTCCCTGAACAACAAGAGTCAGTCGACCCTGTTTCGGATTACCGAACTCCAAATGAGAAGCCGCTTTATCAAGCAGAAGATCCGGTGACCAGTATATTGTTCTGAAACTATTCCCACCGTTATTTATTGCACCATAAACAACCGGATAAGAAGGCGAATAAGACTCACGCTTCACCTGATATCCTATGGGACGAATTATCCTAAAATTGGATGCTTTCTTACCAACAGTGCCTAAACCTGATTTTGTACTAATCAAAATAGCGCCATTCGATGCTTTAGATCCGATATATGCCATCTGAGCGGCATCTTTTACCAACTCGATGGATTCAACTATGGATACAGGGATACCGACAAGTTCGGAATAAGAAGTTTCCAGCCCATCTACCATTAACAGAGCCGGAGGAGGAGTGGAACTTCCTCCTGCACGCAACCGTGTTATATAAAAGAAATCTCCTGAATTCGAATCGACTGCCCACCCTACTCCGGGAGTATTAATCAACAAATCTTTAGTAGATGAATAAGGCGAAAGAGTCATTTCGTCCACATGATAAGTCTTATTCCAATCGGAGTGAGCCATTAAAGACTCGATTGCATACCGTTTCTTTTTCTCAATCTTTTTAGTGGAAACAACAACTTCGTCTAAATATTGCTCCATGGAAAAAGGGGCGGTAGAAGATCGTTGAAACACATTCGCACTGGTCGGAGAAGGATCATTGTCGGATTGTTCGGAAACAACCGGTTCATCCATCTCTGCACGAAACCAATCCGCATAAACGGGAAGAGAAGAATGTACAGAAGGAACGGAATCCCGATCGACCAACAGCGCCACATCTGTACCTCCCTTTTTCTTACGCGCCTGAAGAATGAAATGCGTACCCCGGGGAAAGGAAAGACTGTCGAAACGGAAACAGCCCGAAGCATCACTCGTCGTCTGACGCATAATCTTTTTATCGAAAGAGAATAAAGTGACAACCGCATCAGCGATACACTTCTTTTCCGAATATTCGGAAACCACCTTGCCACTGACACACTGACTACGCTCCACCGGAAAGAAACCGTAATCCGGAACAAGGCTGTATTTCACCCAGCCCTGAGTCAGCATCAACAAGTCCAACAGATACGAGGTACGGGAGTCATCACCGGAAAAATAGAAAGAGGGAGCCTCAACATAGCCCTGAAGGTCAGAACTCAGAAGAAAAGAAGAAAGGATATTTACCGTGGTATCCTGAAGAGCATAGCGGTCGTCGGTGACCGAAACAGAAAGGGTACCGCCCAACGGCTCACCCGAGGAATCACGAAGCCCCAAGCTGACATCCCAAAACGAACGTCCCTTCTCTTCTTTCAAACGAGCCGAGAAATCAACGTCGGCACGCACGGAAGGACTCTGATTGAAAGCGGTACGACCACTTATAGGAACGCCCGAACCATCCAACAAAACAAAACGGAGTACACCCGGAGGCAGCGGAGAGCGGAGAAGCCGCAAAGGCCTGGAACCGGAGAAAGCCGCATGCAAAAGAATACTATCCCGATATTCCACACGAAGAGAATGCCCCGGAGACAGGGAAACGCCTGAATTCAAACGCACCAGAAAGTCATCCTTACGGACATCGACACGGAGGCTGACGGCAGAAGGATCCGCCGGAGGTAATGGAAAGCGAAGCTCCATCCCCTCACGATTACGGCACACCGCCGTATAGCTGTCACCCGAAACAGGTTCAAGATTGAAGAAGCCCATCCCCCGATGGACGGAACGCAACGTGGTGACGGTATCTCCACGCTGATTGACCACAAAGCCCTGCACATCTGTTCCCAAACCATCGGGACTCAAAGCCTTGAAAGCGACACGGCTGACACAACCCGAAGGGAGACGTCCCCCTTCCGGAAAGAAAGAGACATGGTAGGAAGCCGCCATACGAGTCACGCTCTCCTTGCGGTAATCCTGAAAGGGACACCCGCCGACAATGATCTGACGATAGAAGTAACGGGGAGCGGGCAAAGAAGAAAGATAACGGGTATAGAAACGAAGCGTATAATTGCCGGAACGAAGTGTATCGCCCAAAGAGAGGTAACCGGAAAAGACACCGTGATCATCCTTGACCATCTCACGGGAGATGACCTGACTGTCAGCCAGCAGTTCGGCATAAACGTAGCGGCTGTAAGCCGTTGCCTCGTGGCGGGTATCCATCAGGTAAGCACGGAAACGGACCGTATCACCACGCTCATAATTGGCACGATCCGTATGGACATAAAGTTTCTCGTGAGGACAGATATGATCAGACTGGGCTTCCGACCGAATAAAAGAGAAAAGGAGTATTATCAGGCAAAGGAGTTTCTTCATATATAATCAGAGTTAAGCCTAAAGGAATATTTCAAATATAAACACATATTCTGAAATAAGCAACGAAAAGAATATAAATATCCGACACATACCGGACATTCGCCCTTTTCTCATCTGCCCCGAAGCCCTGCACACTTTATTTCCTCATAAAGAATTGACAGTCATTTGCAGACATAGACATCAAAAAGACACTGAATCGCAGAATTCGCTTACAAGCCCTTTTCATATTCGGGTGAAAGCAGAAGAAACAGAGCACAGTAAAAAGCTTTTTCTACAGGAAATCCGGGCTTTTGAGCCGGTTGCACCTTTGTTTTTTCGGAAAGAAGGAAGCATTTACCCCAAAAGAAGTAAGTCTTCGGGTGAAAAGAAGTAAGCATTTCCCGAAAATGTTTACTTCTTTTCTGAATATCTCTATATGTTTTGGCAGATTACATCTATTGTAATGCAAATCGGGCGACAAGAGTGACTGATTTTCTCCTGGTTGCCTCCCCCCGCCCGACCGCTGCAAAGTGTCAGAAAAGCAGGAAAAGCTCCGCAAAGAAAAGATTAGGAAACAAAAAAATCATACTTCCTTTCCTTTTATTTCCATTAGGGATGAAACAAGATCAAAACTATGAATGGATATTTGCCTGTAGGCCGTTTTTATAGACTTTACCGGATTGTGGCCCGAAAAAACGAGAAACAGAGGGTTACGATTATCAATTTGACACATTGACAAACCGACCATCTCCTCCCTCGCGACTCCCGGAGGGTGATTTAAAGTTCACCGGCAGGGAGCGTACCAAAGAGGTGTGATCCGGCCTGATATTAAAAAAGGGACATCTTCGCAAAGACGTCCCTTTCAAAATCTACATTATAGAAATAAGCAAATTAGCTTTAGAACAGTTTATCAGGATATTCGCCTGCATCTACCAATGCCTGAATCTTATCTACTACACCCTGACGGTCGGCAGCATAAGTCACGCCGAACCATTTGCTTGTAGTATCCAGAACCTTTACGCGGGCAGTACCTTCGTTCACCAGTTTGTTTACCATCAGCGGAATGAAGTATTCTGATTTCAGGTTTCCTTCGTTTTCTTTCAGGAACTCTTTGAAATACTCTTCCGAATAAGCGAAATAGTCGGGAGTGAATCCCCACATATTCATTGAAACCGGAGTGTTATCGCCGATTGTCTGCATTTCGCCGTTCTCATCCTTGAACGATACTTTACCATCGATACGCTCGATTGCAGTGCGTTCTACCACTGTAGTCAGATAGCCTTCCGCATTTGTCTCACAAACGCCACGAGCTACAGATCCGCTTTCTGAAAGCGTATTGCCTACACGGTAACCTACCATACAATAGTCGTTCTTTTTACCGTCCATCTGAGACAGTTCGGCACCCAATACAGCAAAGCTGTCGCGTCCGTAGAAGTCGTCAGCATTGATAACGGCAAACGGTTCTTTGATGACGTCTTTACCCATCAGGACAGCATGGTTGGTTCCCCAGGGTTTTACGCGGTCGGCAGGGCAAGTGAAGCCTTCGGGCAGGTTGTCCAATGCCTGGAATACGAGTTCCACCGGAATATGATTTTCGTATTTACTCAGAATCTTTTCACGGAAATCCTGCTCAAAATCTTTACGGATAACGAATACTACTTTACCAAATCCACCACGAATGGCGTCGTAAATAGAATAGTCCATGATAGTTTCGCCGTTGGGACCCAGTCCGTCCAATTGTTTCAAGCCTCCGTAACGGCTGCCCATGCCGGCAGCAAGCACAAATAATGTTGGTTTCATAACTGTGAATATTAAAAGGTTAGTGATGTGTCTCATCAGATATCGTTGCAAAAGTACAAAATAGAATGAAGAATGAAGAACGAAGTATGAAGAATTTTCTTACGCCGCCCATCGTCATCGACTATTTTAGAACGGATAGCCTACGGCAAAGTGTAGTCCCAACCCCTTCCAGAAAGAACCGGTCACATTGTAATATCCCTTCTTGCCGGTATCGTACGGATCATGCAAAGGCACACCACAATCCAGACGCAGAATCAGGAAGTCGAGGTCGTAACGTATACCGGCACCTGTTCCCAACGCAATCTGTTTGCCGAAAGTCTTCCAACGCAGTTGCTTTTCCGGTGCCTCTTCATCTTTACGCAACATCCAGACGTTACCGGCATCCAGAAAGACAGCACCGTGCAAGTCACCGTAAATGCGGAAACGATATTCCACGTTGGCTTCCATCCGGATATCTCCCGTCTGGTCCAGATAGAGCCCTTTCGAAGTCTTTGTCGGCCGGAATCCACCCGGTCCGATACTGCGTGCAGTAAACGCACGCACACTATTGGCGCCTCCGATATAGAACTGCTCGCTGTAAGGTGCCGTATTTGTATTGCCATACGCCCAGATAATTCCTCCAGCCACACGGCTGGCTATGGACTGGTTCTTATCGATCTTCCAGGTATAACGGAAGTCACTGTTCACCTTCAGAAACTGTGCGAAAGGAACACCGAACAGTTTCTTGTCTCTTTGGCTGAACTCCTTTCCGAAAATACGATAAATACCGGAAGTTATGTTACCGGCGGAAGTAAATGTAGTCTGCCACCAGATAGGATTACGCACTCCGCGCAAAGCCGCGTTATCAAAAGTATAGGTATATTCCATTGCCGGAATAAACTGATTCTGCAGACTACGGTACAAGGCTTTGTTCTGATCAGCAATTTCCTCAAAGGCCTTCGTTGTGTGTTGCAGCACATTGAAAGTCACCCGGAGAGGTGTCAGGCTGTGACGACTGATACGGGTCGGCTGAAAGTCATAAGTGGCATTTCCTCCGAACGCCAATAGTTTATAGTATTTGGCACGGTTAAGCTGATCGATATACAAACGGAAAGTAGTGGTTGCCGGGAAGTCATACTCACGTCCTCCGAAAGAAGGGAACACGACCCGAGGAAAAGTCAAGGCAGTAGATACTCCCATCTCCCAACTATTCATCAATGAACTTCCTTTATTCTGTCCGGTCTGCCATTCGTAAGAGCCCTTTAACTTGACATTCCACGTCTCTCCTCCCCCAAATACATTGTAACGGGTCAGGCCGAAAGATGCACCGGGGCCTGTCTGGTTATTGCTCTTGGTGGTCAGGTTGAATTCCAGTTCCGCGTCGTACGGTTTATCAAACGTAGCCTGCAAACGCACGTTCAGCGTGTCACAAGTTGCCGTAGAGTCCTGAGGGATATATTGCAGATCGAGATAGCGGAAAATACTCAGTTGCGAAAGGCGTTCCTGGATACGCGTTTGCCGATACTGGCTGTATAAACGGCTATGAGCAGAGTTGCGCAAAGAATCATTGCGGACATAAGCCTGATAATTCAACCAACGGTAAAGCATATTCGGACGCACCTGCATCTTCTTATAATAATGAATATCGAGTCCCCGGTATTCGAGTGTACTGTTCGGCACTTCTCCACCCTTTCCGTACAAAAAGACCGATGTCTTACCGACATAATACGGGCGCTGGGCCGCATCCGGAAGTCCCGGTACAGGTATCAACCGGAGACTGACATGCCCGGGATTCAACAGAGTATCCGCCTGATACTTCATATAGTCCGGACGAAAGTAGAAATACCCGCGATTACGCAATAAAGTACTGATACGGCTGCGCTCTCCATCCAGATCACTCACGTTGAACTGTTCACCGGGGGTCAACAACGATCCTCTGCGTCCTCTCTCCATGATTCTCAACGTACGCGGATTGAAACGAGTGTAATAAACCGTATCGATGTAATAAGGGTCTTTCATATCAACCGTATAGCGTATACTTGCCTTCAGGCTGTCTTTCTTGTCGGGCACGGTCTGAAATCGGACCGTCCCATTAAAGTAGCCATAGTCGTGTAACAGGTTGGTGCCTACTTTGGCACGTATTTCCGGATTGACCGTAGAAATGAACACAGGAGGATTAGCGGCAAACCGGTTGAAGAGCCAGTGTCCGAAACCTTTCTTATAGCGAACCAGACTGTTATAAGCCCACATCTTGAAAGGGATGGGGACAAAGCCTAAAATTTTTGTACTTGGAGCTTTATCGAGTGCGGCATCAAGTTCGGTCAGCGCATCCTCTGTCAAAGGCGCTTGTGGCTCGTTTTCAACAATAGTCTTCGATCCGGTGTAGAGTATTTCCCCTTCGGGCAGGTGCTTGGTTGTGGAACATGCTCCCAACAGCAACATTACAAGACCGGCTTGTATGGTAACCCATATTATATGAACTGTTTCTTTACGTATCATCCTGTTTAAATCTCTGTTGTTAATCAATTACTGATGTGCTTCGCCGTCAGACGGAGCTTTTTGCGTATCAGGAAGTGTCTTCTTCTTTTTACGGAAAATAAATAACTCACCCAATCTGTCGATACGTTTACGCAGTACCAGACCGATACCGGTTTCCGTTATCTCCCCTTCAAGTACACTTTCGTAATTCTTATTGTGGAAAAGGCGAATGTAACGGGTACCGGATGTATCGAGACGATATTCGAGAGAGATATTGTCGATAAACGACTCGACATCATTCGTAGCCTGCGCTCCGGTAGACACCTTACCACCCAGTACGATCTGGAAACGGTCATTGAAGAAACGCTGCGAATAACGGAAACTGTAGTCGGTACGTTTTCCTCCCGCATCAGCCGCATCGTGGTCTTCTACTCCCATCGAGAAGCTGGCATTCTTCAGGTTTCCGGCCAATGCATTGATCTGGCTGGAAAGTATACTGTTCAATGCCGATCCCATATTCAGTCCCCCACCTCCGGAACTTCCCGAATTAGCCAGATAGAGCCCGGTAGCCAACATTGCAATGGCCTGTTTACCCCGTTCATCAGCACTCATAGAAGCCAGCTGATTCTGCACTTCCGCATCATCGGGCGCATCGATCTCAAAGGCCAGTGAAAGGTTATCCAAACGGTTCTTAACTACAATCGACACATCAAAGTTGACCATACGCGATTGCCCGTTCTCACTGCCTACGGAAGCACGAAGGCGCTCGGTAGCTTTGAGATTGAGCATCGGGTCCATCGGATTACCGGTCCATTCCACGTAACTGCCATTGTTTATATTGAATTCTTTCAGGGGTATCACGGGAAGTGCATACTTCATCATACCACCCGTAAGGGTATACCGGCCTGATAAGGACAAATCACCTTGCGGTGTATATTGCATACTCAGATTGCCTCCTCCCTGCAACTCTACCCGGCTGCTACGGTCAGCACTCAGATCGGCCTTCAACCGGACTCCGGGATCGATTTGTACAGTCATAATCATGTCGAGTCCGCCAAGTGACACAACAGGGGCTTCTTCTTTCTGTACGGTCGTCGTATCACTGAAAGAAGTAAAAGTAACCAGGTCTCCCAACCGGTCCTGCACGGTAAGCGGCGAGTCCATCAATACATAAGTGACATCCGTATTGCCCAGCAAATTCATATTGCCGCGCATCACCAACGCATTTATCGGTCCGCGCACGGTTGCATTGAAGTCGACAAACACTTTGCCATATACCAGGCTCTCCTTTGTACGGGGAGCATTGAGCAGCATATAGTTTTCTGCCAGCATGGACAGATTAACCCTGGGATCGGTCAAATTCCGAAAATCGACTGTACCATCAATCGTGAAAGGATTCTTTCCGGTAGTGAATATAGCGAACTTATCAAAAGTCAAACGGCTGTTTTTGATTTGTACAGGACGATTGTCGAACGTAAACCGCGCCCCTGCCTGACGGGCAAAGACCGACACACTGTCCAAGACCAGATCCCCGTTGACCAACGGCCGGTCTGTATCACCGGTGATGTGAAGCCCACCGTCCATATCGCCGGAAAGGGTGACTACCTGATCCGGTACAAAGGCATTGGCTATCTTTAACGGAAAATGTTCCATGATGGCATTCACCTCAATACTGTCTTTACCGGTCACCGAAGGATGAAGCGAACCGTCAGCCATCAATATCTCCTCGCCCTCATGGGTCAGATAAGTACTGATATAATGTTTTCCTCTTTCACCCGGAAGCCAGGTCACACCGAGTGCAACATCGCCGATGCGCTGACGTTCATAAGTCAATTCATCAATATTAGCCTCAGCCGATACTTGCAAGGAAGTAGCTGTCTGCACGTAATTAGCCTCAGCCGAGAAGAGCCCGGACAAGTCAGGCAGATAAGGAAGCACTTCACTGATCTCAGACAGGCGGATGCGTTGCAACTCCACATCAATGTTCTGCAACGATACAGTATCGCTCCGGTTTGATTTTATCCTGAATCCCATGTCTTCGTCATCCGCCATATCGACATTGGCATACAAGCGCATGTTTTTATGGAGGTATATCCAGTTGTGATGATCGACGAAGTGGAACTTTCGGAAAGCAATAATGGGATTTTCCGGTATCAGCGTAAAAGCAAGCCCATCGCCTTTTCCGTTTCCTTCGACCAATGGACGGACGTTCACACCGAAAAGTACCCCGGTTTCGCCTTTCGCATTTTCATAGCGTAGCGTGAGTTCGGCATCATCGTTGCGTATTTCTCCGGCAAAGCTCGATTTAAAAACGATCTGCGGATTCTTGGGGCCGTTGATGACCCCTCCGTGCAAACTCATGCGAGTCGTGTCCTGCTTGACAGTAAAGTAGATCGTGTCCAGTTGCAAGGTATCCATCTTCAATGCATGAATAGAGGCTTTTCCGTTGATCCCCCAGTCGGGAGCAGTGCCAAACTTCACACCCACATCGTGAAAAGCGATATCTTTCGTTGCCAGATAATAGGCCAACGGATTTTCTTTACCGGCCGACATCGAGAATATAGCGGTCGGCAACGCCTCTCGCAATTCCCCGTGATCAAGTTCTTTCTTATCTATTTGCTTGACCAGCACATCAGCAAAATGTGCTGACTGTTTAATCAGCTTATCCAGGCTGGAACGTGCCGAAAGGTTAAGCTTCATATCACCGGCCGTAAGATGAGTGAAAATACGGTCGCGCCGGGCTTCTGCCGTAAAATTAAAAGCTAAAGGATATTTCAGGGGTTTAGGGGCAATCCCCAGTTCATACAAATCAAGTTGTGTAACATCCATATCAAGCTTTCCGTCCATATAAGGTTTGGCAAGGTGATATTCGGCATTGGCATTCATCTTTAACAAGCGGTTGTTACTCACTAAACGGGCTGTGGCAAGTGCGTTCTTTACATCACCGGTCACTTCAATTCCCGAAATCTGATAACGCTCATAATGCAACGATTGCAGTGAGGCCTTCAAAGAGGCAGTCGTACGATAAGAAGTGAAATCGATCCCTCTTCCCACAGCAGCGACCGATGTAGTCAGTTCGTAGATCGAGTCTTTGGGCAGGAAATGATGAAGTTGCAAAGCGTCCACCTTCAGGTCAGCCCGATAAGCCTCAGTGCTTCCATTGTATGCAGCATCTAAATTCAGCATTCCCTCTCCTTCTTTCAACAGGAGTTGCGCCATATATTGAGGCCCTTTCATTCGGGCTTTCGCAACCAATGACATCTGATTGGGAATAACAAGTAAACTATCCGGCCTCGTTCCGCCCAGAGCGGTCAGGAAGTTAAGATTCTGTGTCTGCATCCTCAGGTCAATAATGGCGGACCTCTCCAGGCTATCGGTCAGATTCAATAACTCTCCACCGCCCGAAAGTGAAAAAGCTCCGGGCAACTCGGCACTGAACCGGGTTATCTGCATCTCTTTCAGGTTTCCTTCCGTACCGGCACGTATCACCAACGGACGGAAGGGATAGGCCTCTTTGAAGCTATCCGGCAATCCACCGGCCAGCAACAACACGTCTTGTTTCCCGATCATCGCATTAAAGCGAGCAGTCAGACGTCCGGTAGTAGGAATATTCACCAACTCCCAATAAGTCTGTGCAGTAAGATCCATTTCGGAATGTGGAGTCAGCAGTTTCAAACTCGGCACTTGGATAATGGTATCATTGGCAAACACACGTCCGGTAAGCGAAGTGACACTTAATCCGGAACGGTCGTTCATCGAAAACTCACGGATAACAGCATTCATATTGCGTCCGCGATAATACATCGAATCGAGTCCGATACGAATATCGCGCAAAGCGATGTGTGAAGGATCGAAACCTTCCGCCGGCTCCGCGGTGCCCACATCATAATTGACCGAGGTACCCGATACCAGAAAACTACGAAGCCCGTAATGCAAATTCTTCAAATCGGCTTCCGCATCATTCACTTGTGCTTCTCCCACATGAGCCGCCAAGCGCATACTGTCTGCCGGTAACTGCATGCTGAAAGAGACATTCTTCAATTTCAAATGACGCAGGTCTACTTTCCAGCGGACCTCACTTTGAGCAGTATCTTTAGGCGTAGCAGTGGTATCATTCAAAAGCAACTGTACATGAGTATCAGAGAGTTCGGCCCGGTTTATAATGGCTATTTCATTGGGTAGATCCACCCCATGGCTCTCCAGCCTAAAACTACCCAGAACACCTTTCAGCCGCATACCGTCTATCAGGTTGGCAGAATTAACAGCTACCTGCTGAAGGCTGATGTCATCTACCTCAACCTTGCCACGGAAAAGCGGAAGTGCCTGCACATGTACATTGAGGCTTTCAAGTGAAAGCAATGTATCGGGAGCCTGGATGACTTCAACTCCCCGTACCAACAGATTTAAAGGAAACCGTAAATCGATGCGACGTACATTGATCTGCATGCCGGTTGCTTCGGAAGCATAAGCAGCAGCCTCCTTTCTCAGAAAATTCTGTACGGGAGGGATATAGAGTAATACCATCAGTATCACAAAGAGTATGAGGGGGGTAAGCAAAATCCAGCTTACCCATTTGATCCATTTTCGTTTCATGAAGCTTGTCTCTCAATGTAAAAAGTGATACAAAGGAAACAAAATTTTCCGGAAAAAGATTAAAGTGACGACGATTTTGTATACGAATAGACACTTACGGCAATCACCGATTGTCAATCTCCCGCTGCATATCGTCTTGCCTCAGCCATTACGATATCTACCTGCCGAAGAGCTTCATTCGCCTTTTGTATCATTTCGTCCGATACGGCTTCGCCACGACGCTGCTCCAGCCATAATAGCAGAGGAAGTGCCTCGGAAGCCCCAAGCAACGTAAACAGAGGCAATAATTTGTGAGCCATGCCGGCTATCCCATCCACATCAGTGGCTCGGATAGCGCTTTCCATCCGGTTCCGGTTCTTCTCCGTTTCTTCAATAAAGGTTTGAATGATGGTAGAGGCAGCTTCCGGATCATCTTCGGAAAAAGCAGTCAGCGCCCGAAAGTTAAGGGAGTCCGGTGTCAATTCAGCTGACGAACCGGTCATTTCTTCACCACTGATAATCGTCAAGAGTTCCTTTACCGTAAAAGGCTTATGCAAACATCCTGCAAAGCCGTGTTCCTGAAAGTCCTGTTCATTCATCTCACTCCGGGCGGTAACAGCAATTACCGGAATAGTACGCGCCTGAGGTATATTGGATGCACGCAATAGTTTCAGTAAATCGAAACCATTGATGGCAGGCATTTGAACGTCAGTCAGCAACACGTCGAATGTAGCCGTACGAAGTTGCTCAATCAACTCATCCGGCTGTTGGCAGCAAACAGCCTGAATACCTTGTTGTTCAAGCATAGCGGCAGTCAGAGCCAATTGAATCCGGTCGTCATCAATCAATAAAACACGGTTTAATTTTGGAGATGCCATTACCCCGTCCTCACCGGCTTGATCTGTCGTTGAAACCGAAGACACATTTCCTTCCCGCTTCTCTCCTGTCACAGGCCCCACAGGATAGAGCGGCAGAATGACAATAAAACGACTCCCTTCACCCAAGGTACTTTGAACACTAATCGATCCTTCGAGCAAGGTCACAAGTTTGTGTACAATGGAAAGCCCCAGTCCAAAGCCTTCCTCACCTTGCGCTCCCGGCAACCGGGTAAATTACTGAAATATCTTTTCACGGTCACCGGGTGCCATACCTTTACCAGTGTCCACCACCTCGATGCGGACACTGGACGAATGATAGGTAATATTCAATGCAATGCTACCCTTAGCTGTGAATTTCACAGCATTGGAAAGGAGATTATTTACAATTTGCCGGATACGGAGCGGATCACTGATGAAGCGTCCGTCCAGTTCGGCGTCTATACTGCAACTTAAAGTCAGATGTTTGGCATCGGTCAGTGGTTTGAAGCTAATACGTATCTCTTCAAACAGTTGTGCCGGATTAAAAGTAACCCGGTTGACTTCTGCTTTATTCAGATCCAACCGGTGGAAGTCGAGCAAGTCACTTACCAGTTTAAGCAGATGTTGCGAGGAACTTTTCATATTGTCCAGATAGAAACGCTGTCTTTTATCCGTAGTCAACCCGGTCAATAAATCCGTATATCCGATGATAGACCCCAAAGGAGCTTTAAAATCATGAGTGATGGCAAGCATTAACTTTTCACGAGCCTCCAACAACGCCTCCGCACGCTTATTGGCCTCCTCCAATTCCTTCCGGTAACAATTGCTCCGGGTGATATCCCGCCAAATCATAATCAGGAAGCAGGCGGACAGCAACACGGCGGCAATGGCAATCCCGCCAATCGTACGAGTTGAACGGTTCCGAAGTTCTTGCTGTTCGGATGCGTTGTCCATAGCACGTTGGGTGACTACTTGCTCATAGGTCGTAATCATGCTGTCAATACGAGTGGTTAATTCCTTATTCATCCGGCGAAGACGGGCATTGTAGTTGGGCCGTACCACAGGCCTGGACTTCCGTTTGGTCACCGTTCGTATGCGCTGATGTAGTGAATCAATCGGATTGTAAGGTTCAAGAATGGTGTCGGTCGCAAATTCCACAGCTGTATTTACCAGCACAGCCGTATCTTCTTTCGAAGGAGCGAACACCTCGCCCAACCTCCTGAAAAAACCCTTTTTCTTTCGTTTCGTAATCACAGAGTCACGCTTGGTGATGATACGATGTTGCACACGCTGTTGAGTGATCACTGTATCTTGTTCGGCAATGATGGAATCCAATTCAACCGGAGTAATCATACTCTCGTTCGCTTCATTAATGATCTGAAGCATCCGGATGGTATTTTCATCTTTCTCTTTCAGTAAAAGCAGCAAACTATCCGTCTGCAAACTCTGTACATCGTCCGTATCAGACAGTTTCTCCATCTCCCTGTGTACAAACAACAGGGAGAGCAGCAGTACAACCAGCAACAAAGTATACCCCGCCGCGATCTTTACTTTTGTGAAACGGGAAGGAATAGCCATAACTTATCTTGTTTTATATCTGAAACGTAACCATAACATAATGGCCGCACTACTCAGTCCGAAAGGAAAAGCCATCGAGACCCCGAGTAATCCCCAGCCCATAACAAATCCAAAGAAATATCCGGCCGGGAGAGAAATGATAAAATAGGCGATAAAAGCAATCAGCATCATAGGCTTTACATCCGAAATACCACGCAGGGCATTAGCGAAATTGATTTGCATCCCATCGCCGAACTGATAAGCCAGAAAAGGCACCATCAGAACAACTACCATCGCAGAGACTTCGGTATTGTCGGTAAACCATCCTCCTACCTGATAGCGGAACAAGAAGACAATAGACAGCAGAACAATTCCCATAGCCAATATGATATGTGCCCCGGCATACGCAGTACGACGTACATTAACAATATCGTTTTGACCCTTGAAATTGCTGACACGCACAGCTACTGCCGCCCCCATCCCATAAAACATCATAAACGTGAACTGTGAGATAGTAAGCATTACCTGATGTGAGGCAAGGGCGATAGTCCCCAACCATCCTACCATCACTGTGCTCAAGCTAAATGAAGCGGTTTCCATCCCCATTTGAAAAGCTACAGGCCATCCTAAGGCATTCAGCTGACGGAACAATGTACGCGACCATCCCAAGCGAATAAATCCCAGTTTATAACGTAAGAAACGGCGGCTGCTAAAAAACACGAATGCAAATACCAGCACCATGACAATACGTGAGAACAACGTGCTGATTCCGGCACCCAATAATCCAAGTTCGGGAAATCCAAGTTTACCGTTAATCAAGATATAGTTCCCCACGATATTCAGTACATTTCCACCCAAAAGTATCCACATAGCTGTCTTAGTATCGGTTATTCCATCGGTAAACTGTTTGAATCCGTTAAATAGCAACACAAAGACCAGCGAGGCAAGTAGTATCAGATAATAGGGCTTGATCAAGGGTAATAACTCTTCCGGTTGCCCCAATCTTTCAACATTCAGATAGAGAATGCCCATAATTACAGTTAATAAAATACCGACCAAAAGATTGGCAAGCAAACTGCAACGTAATGCCTGCCCGGCAGACGCAAATCTACGAGTCCCATAAAAGCCCCCTACAATAGGAGTCAATCCATATGAAAATCCGGTACTGAAAATAATGGCAAGCGTAAACATGTTATTGACAAAGGAGGCTGCTCCCAGTTCGTTGGTGCTGTGATGACCAATCATTAAGGTATCGGCAAAGCCAAGCACAATAACCCCCACTTGCCCGATAACAATGGGAAGGCCGAGAAGAAACAATGCTTTATAATGATTCTTATATATAAGTCTCATCCTTCTCTCCTCTACTACTCTTATAATAAAGTACTACTCCATTTTCTTCTCGGAATGCAGTTTGTGCCACCGCGTTCAAACGGTCGGCAGTCACGGCACGATAGCGTTCAACCTCCTTTTCCATATCTTCAGCCCGCCCGTTCAATTCGAACCAGGCAAGATTGGTGGCAACATTCAGATAATTGATATTTCCGAATATCTGGGTGGATTCAAACTTATTCTTTACCTTCTCGAGTTCCTGTTCTTGGATCAAAGCAGATTGCAGTTCATTCAACTCTTCACGCACCGCAGCCTCAGCTTCTTCCAACGACACACCGGCTGCCGGTTTCCCACTGATATGGAACAAGCCGGCATCAAGTGTTCCCGATATATAAGCATCGATACTCGAGAACAATTGCTTTTCTTGCACAAGATGCTGGTTCAAACGGCTGGAACGTCCGTTACTTAAGATATCCGACAAGATATCAAAAGCATAATAATCGCTATCCGCGCGGTCACACATATGGTACGCCATAAAAAGCGAATCAAGCGGTACATTTCTCTCCACTACCAAACGGCGTTCTTCCGTTTGTACCGGCTCCGGAGGCAATTGCCTCAAAGGCACTTCCCTG
>ENA-UESE01001294-UESE01001294.1-human-gut-metagenome-genome-assembly--contig:-NODE-1294-length-20004-cov-4.002760_pt1 | contig 20004 bp, 29 predicted proteins | sample MGYA00242995_ERZ507996 | MGnify/ENA primary metagenome ERZ507996 (study PRJEB26167, sample SAMN06115489) | human gut metagenome | host: Homo sapiens | place: China:Sichuan | collected 2015-04-15... | reverse complement strand
AATTGTATTATAGCCAGATTATTCCCTTTTGTAAAGAATAATATTGTTTCGGACGCGCTGCCTATAGCGTTTTTCATTTTCGCACATGACAGTAATAACGGAACTTTTCCGCCACGGCTCGTCTCCTTCTACGGCAATGCGTACCACAACGCTGATATTTTTTGAATTAAGCGATATGGTTTTACTCGCAATGGCGGTATTTTCATACTTTTTGTCTTTGAAAATGTAGTCTGGATTTTCGATTATTTCTTTGAAATAAGGGCTGTATTTATCGTAAAACTCTTTCCCGCGCCGTTCTATGATATGTTCTTTTTGCTTCTCGGTCAATATAACATCGCTGGAACGAATATGCTCTGCGACGCAGGAATAACGCTGTACATCCAGCTTTGCAATCACAGGCGGTGCTTGCACAGGTGGCGCTTGCACAGGCGGCGCTTGCTGCGTCTGAACTTGTCGGGCATCAACTGCTTCCGCCGATGTCCAACTTTGGCGTGCAGCAGCGGACGCGGTTGACGCCGCCGAGCGATCCCAGCCCGCAACGGCGAGCCGCTCGTGGTATGGTTTCAGGTCGTTGTCTGCGCAGAACTTCGTGTAGGCCGCGTTCTGCTCCTGCAGGCGCTTGGCGGACTGCGCATATTTCTCCTGCAGCTTTGCCTTGGCCGCCGGATCTTCACAGTTTTTCACGGCTGTGTGCAGCGCCGTGCACTTGCGCTTCTGCGCACGGATGCGGCGTTCCATCGCGCGCTGCGTCTGCGACAGTTCATAGGCGTTCCGGTTGGCTTCGGTATCGATCGGTTTGCTGTGATTCTGGCTGACGCCCGACAGGAACGGCGTGAAGGAATGGCGGCAGTTATAGCCGCACAGGCCCAGCGGATTTTCCGGGTAGCCGGTCGCGTCCAGCAGGTTATCAAACTGCGCGTCCTTGCCATCGATACAGTACACCTTGCCCTGCCAGCCGGCATGATCGGCGACCGGGTCGGTATCTGACACACGCGCGCCCAGATGCTGCGACACCAGTACATGATTCCAGCCCATGTCTTTGCACTGCTGGATCGTCATGGCCCCGGACGACTGCGCAACGCCGGTGCGGATGCAGCGCAGTACCGCCACTTCTACCGTGTCCTTGTGACCGGAAGGATACCGCACGATTGGCTGTACCTGCCCCAACTCCTTTATGCCTTCCAGCATGGCAGCGGTATAGGACTGCGCACCGGTACGTACCTTCCAATATGCAGCGTCACAGATGTCGATAAACGCCTGATTGGTCGTGCCGGCCGTTGTGCGCGTGATGTTGGAAATTTCGCCGACCGTGCGCTCATAGGCGTCCGTGATGATCGCCATCATGCCGGGCGACAGGCCGGAAAACGTCACGGCGGCGGCTTCTGCGTCCGCCTTTGCTGCCTGAATGCCGCTGTCCTTGAAGATCTTTGCGATTTCCTGCTGCGATTTGCCGGTGCTTTTGGCCAACGCCTTCTGGATTTCGTCCAGATTCCCGCCGGCCTGTTTCAGCACCCACGCCTGCCATTCATCCGTGCCGGTCAGCAGCTTTTCTTCGCCGCGGCCGAAGCGGATCATGAAGCGCTCGATCATGTCCCGCGTGATCCACTCCGTCAGTTCATCCAGCAGCGGTAGAAGGGTTTCACCAATTTCCTGAAACTGTTCCGGGGTGATCATTCGGTATCAGGGAACAGCCCCGGTTTCGCTGTGTTGGCTTCGGCGTAGGCCGCTTTTGCGTCGTCCTCGCTGAAACCTTCAAAGCGCACCAGATACATCCACCACGGCAAAACGCCGAGCTGGCAAAGGCTTTTCGTGTTCTGCCGGTCCTCTTCGTAGCTATACGTGATGTCCCCAAAATTGTACGCCACGGTATAGGTGCCATACGGCGCCAGATCGTAGATATCAGCGTAGTCGTTCAGCGCCTGAATCAGATCATCCACAGCTGCCTGGATGCGGTCGCGGATGTCCTTGATGCGCTGGATGGTGCGGCGGTCATCAGCTTCCACCTGCGTTGCGGTGGCAAGGCCCTGCTTTTCGTTATAGCTAAAATAGCCTTCCGAAAAGCCGCATTTGGTCGACAGGCTTTGCAGCAGCATATTGATGCCGGTCTGGCGTTCGCCGGTTTTCAGCTTGCGGTCGATTTCCTGATAGAAGCTTTCGGCCGCTGAACCGGCAACGTTTTGCACATAGCGCGGTAGCCGCACAGAAACATTCTTCCGCCCTGGTTCGCGCAACAGCCGATCATCCACAAGGGCGATCGACCGGGAATCCTGAATTTCGTCCACCATGGCCGACCATGCAACGTCCAGCCCCCGCAGTTCCGGCAGGGCGTTGGCGTAGATAGACATACCGCATGCGCCGCCGTCAATGTTGTTGGCGTCCGGCATGGTGCACACAGCAAACAGCGGCGCGGTATCATCCAGCACGGCGTCCGGCAGGATACCCACCCAATCCGGCACTTCGTCCAGATTCGCACGGGATGCCGCTGTTTTGCCCTTCGCCACCCGGAACGCGCGGTTGGAAACCACATAATGCGTCCCTTCATAGCGGTGGTATTCTGCCTTGACGTAGTAATAATCCGGCGTTGCCTTCGTGTCGTACAGCACCACGCCGGTCACGCACTTGCGGTTATCCACAGCCGTGATCGTAAATTCCGGCGGCGTGTACAAGCCGATGCTGTCCGGCGTTGGCTTCAGCAAAAACATGCCGGCAGCGCAGCCCACGTCCACCATGTCACGCAGGAACGGAATCAGTTCTTCGTTCAGCCGCTCCTGCAGCCAGTCCGCGCGAGCAGAGCCTGACAGTTCGACGCTGACGCCCATCGTCGCAAGACGCGCAGCTTCGCCGGTCACTGCCTTTGCAAAATTGATGGTGCGATCCTGATCGTTTGCCCACGGCGGGGTGCCCATCCAGATCTGCATCCACAGGTCTTCCGCTTCGCGCATTTCCGGCGTTACCAGCGGTGCGATGCGGAATTCTTCGCGGATCTGTTTCTTCACGCTGTCCAGCGGGATATTGATTTTCATGCAATTGCCCCCCTGCGCATCGTCAGCGGCTCTAGTGCGTACCGCGTGGCGTCGATGCTATGGTTATTCACGTCCGGGTATCCGGTGACGACGTTGCCGTCCCGGTCCCGCTCGTATTCATACTCCGAAAATTCCTTTGCCGCATTCGGGCAGCGCACCGGGTCGATGATGATGCGCCGGCGCTGCAGCCACTTCATACCGTGTTCGATCGACCCTGGACCTTTGACGGCGCCGGTGACCGGCAGACCCATTTCGCGGTGATCGTTGACGCTTTTCGGTTCTGCCGAATCGGCCGTGATGGTGTAATCATCATAGCCGTGTTCGATGATCCAGCGCGCCGTCTGTTCGTTCGACTCCTTGTTGGCATAGTGCTCCGCGTAGATATACACCGCCTCGCGGTCGCTGTCGTAGTAGCAGCGAATGAAGCAGTACGGATCGGGATACCAGCCCCAGTCCTCGCCCTGGAAGATGCGGTCGAAATGCGAAATTTCTTCGTCTGTGATCTCCCGCAGCTCCAGATAGTCAAATACACTGCCGCCGTCGCCATTGGCTACGCCCTCGTATTCATGTTCATATGCTGCTGGATTGACCTCTTTCAGGTGCTCCGCGTCGGCGACAAACTTTGCGCCCAGCCATTCCGGTGGCGCTTCCGTGTAACTGGAATGATGGAAAACGCGCCCCGGATTCGGGACAAGCCGCTCCTTGTTGACCCAGCTGGATTTGCTTTTTGGCGGGTTATAGGACGAAAAGTCATAGGAGTCCGCGCCGCCGCGCAACACTGATTGGTTGATAGAACGTTCTTCTTCCGGCCCGCAAAGCTGGTCTTTTTCTTCCTTCCACAGGATGCCGATGTAGCCGAACGGCGGCTTAATGGATTTTAGCTTCAACGGATCGTCACAACCGCGAAAATAAATCGTCTGGCCGGTTTCTTTCAGCACGATTTCCAGCGGCGACAGCTTGCAGTTGAATTCATCATACAGCCCCAGCTCATTGATCGCCCATTTCATCTGGGCATACACGCTGTCTTTCAGGGTGTTGCCCATCTTGCGGATGATACAGGCATGCATCGTCGGGTTGTTTTTCAGCAGCTCGACGATTTTCAGGGATATATACGACGATTTCAGGCCGCCGCGGCCGCCTTCAAAGACATACGTCATGTTCGGCTGAATGCGCCGGTTGATGTCGACGAACGCCCTGCCAAGGACACGCGCCGGCAGCTCATAATGTGCGGATGCGCGCGCTGCTGCCTTTGTTTCCTGCTCTTCCTTGATGCGCAGCGACTTCTCAAGGTCGCCGGCTGCGCGTAGACGGTCGGCGATGGAGGTTTCGATGCCGAACTGGTCTTTTTCCTGCCCACGCATGATCGCCGTGCGCAGCTCCTGGATCTCTTTCAGGGATGCCGTGCGCTCGGATTCGATTTTTTCCTGCCGCCGCGCTATATAGATTTTTATGTCAGGTTTTGTCAGGTTTTCCGCTCCGATGGATTTGGCGGTTTTTGCCGAGTACCCTGCTCTGCGCGCCGCCTCGGTCGCGTTGCCCAATTCGATGTAAAAATCCGCAAAAGCGCGCTGCTTTGGCGTGAGATTCATGGGATCACCCGCTATAGATTTTCGCCAGCGTTTTTACGACATCCGCCATGCTGTAAGTCTCCAGTACGCGCGTGCTGATATGCTTCCCGGTTTCATCGGTTTCTGCCTTTTCCAGCACGTATTTTGTTACCATCCGGCCAAGCCGCTCGGAGTAGTGCTGTAACTGATTGACTTTGTAATGCTCGCCGCGCTGGTTCAGCGCCGCCTGCAGTTTGTAGGTAAGTTGTTTCAGATTCATAACCGCACCAGAATGCACAAAGCACCGAACCCGAAACCGGGCCGGTGCTTTGCTTTGTTGAGAGACATGAGAAAACCGGAGTTGACAGAGACAAGAGAAAAAGCCATGCGTACATTCTGCAAAAAGGATCAAAGGAAGAGAGGTATATCACAAAGTGACTTGCGGGACCGGTCTCTCTCGCAATCCCGCGATATCACTTTAACACAGATTCCCGTGAAAATGTTCCCGATTTTTTCCCACGTTACGCTCACGTCTCTGTGAGGCCGTACATTGTGATTGTAAAATTCCGCAGTGCGCAATCCTTCCAACGGTAAGCTGTCGTTTTCTCGATGGCCAATTCCCGGCACAGCCGCTCGACGCCGCCGATACACGGCGTGATGTAAAAACGCTGCAGCACACAGCGGTCCCGCTCAGAGAGCTGATTCAAGGCACGATCCACGCGGCGTACACGGTTCTCGGTCAAGCGCTGCGCCTCTTCCAGCCGCTCACGTTTCAGGATGTTGTTGATGATCGCATCGTCCCTGCCGTTTGAGCCACCGGCGACCGGGCTGCCGTCCGCCGATGCACTGCGGATACTCGTGATCTCCGTTGCCAAGTCAGCGATCTGATCTCTGATGTTTGCAATTGCCGCCTTTCGGTTCGTGTAGTTTCGCAGCTCATCAGCTGCCTCCCGTTTCCAGTCCACCTAAAATCACCTCGTTTCGTTCTCCATAGCAGCAAAAGAAATCATCTTTCACCGGCCCATCGGCATAGATACAGCATCTGCCGCCGATATCATCATAGCTGTGCACGCAGTGCTCGCACCGGACCACCGGCACGACGTCGGCAGCGGGGATATCGTGCAAAACACAGATTGCCTTTGCCCATGTGCGGCGGTTTTTGTCCTTGTCATTTGCCGCGGCAGCCGTCAATGCTTTATCCAGCGCTTTCCGCTCGATGTATTCAGGTTCCATTGTCCAGCCTCTCTTTCAGCCGCTCCACTTTTCTCCTGCGCACATCGCGCACATCGTCTGCGCAGCAAAACAGCATCTTCATTTGCTCGATCATGATCTCCACGTCGGCGATCTCCACGGCGATGTTTGCCGGCGAGTATTTGCCGCGCAGGTACTTGCACAGCTCTTTCTGCAACTCGCTCATTTCCTCCATCATCACCACGATCTGCAGGGCAGAGCCGTAGGTGTCCAGCGCTCTCTGCAGCACTTCCGCATCGCTATCGCTTATGTATTCAGCCATTCATTCCCTCGCTCCCCGGGACAATGCGATCCCAGCACTCTGCGCATATCTGCGGCACGCTTTTCTTTGTATTCCAGTTCTTCTCGCACAAACATTCAGTACCGTTTCCCGGCTCATATCCGTATTCCTCCGGACATCCCACGCACCCGCCGATGAAGCGTGCATCCACCTTGTCCGGATGCTCGCGCGTCAACAAATCGCGGAACGAATATCCGCATCCTGCATTTTTGATTCCCTGCATTGATTTCAGGAACGAATCCCAGCTTGCAGCCGGAACGCCGACATAATCGCACCACGCGCGTTCCAGCGACGCGCCGGCGGATTCCACCCAGTCCGGAAGGAACACAACGTAGTCCACAGCCTCCATCTCAGCGAAGCAGATACGCATATAGTCCAGCTTGGTAAGCCCCTCCGGCGCTGTGGCCGGATTGATGACCGTCGCGCCCAGCCGCTCGAGCTGTGCAGCCGCTCGGGCGAATTTTCCCTTATAGTCCGGATCCCCGGCGATTTTCCCTGATATGTAGATCTTCATGGTTGTCCTCCTTTGTTTTTTACATAGCCACCGCATCAGCGAGTGCGGCCATCGTCTCAATTTTCCCGGGCACTGCATACTCCGGGAGGTTCGCCGCCACAACGGCCGCAGCCATCGGCGGGCAGACGGCATTGCCGCACCTGGCTACTTGCTGCGTCTTTGGGTACGGCTTCCCGGCCGCATCATGGTCGATGATGTAATCCGGAGGAAAGCCCATGGCGTTGTACAGCTCCCGAGGCGACAGCATCCGCAGGCCAATGTCTGCGATATAGTACGGCGCCCCGCCGATTGACAGGAGCAGCAGATCGTCCTCGCCCAGCGCATAGCCGCAGTACAGGTTCAGCAAGTCGCGGATCTGCGGCCAATGGTGCAGCCGCTCGGATGTGCTGATTTTATAAAGCACTGCCTTGCAGCAGCCAAACACGCCGCCCGCTGTCTGTGTCGGCAGCGGCTCCGACGGCCGTGTGCCGACTTCGTCCCGCTTGTACTTGACCACGTGGGCAGCGCATACCGCATTGTGGTCGATGGCCGTCACTGTCGGCAGCGGCTCTCCCGCTTTCTCACCGTCCACCCCGCTGTAATACTTGACTACATGTGCAGCAACCACGGCTTCCCGGTCGTGGCTCGTGACCGTATGCATCGGGCTTTGCACATCCAACGGCCGGCCGCCGCCGTAATACTCCACCAGATTCGCGCAGGTAAGGCCGTAACGGTTCGAGGCGTCCACCGTGCAGACGGGCTTATCCAGTCCAGCCGCTCGGGCGCTTTCTGTTTTCTCCGTGTGGTACTGGATCAGTGACGGCGATAGCAGCATCTGCCCGCCGCCTCCGCCTGTACGGACTGTGTTCATTGGTTCGGAGGCCGGTGCCCCGACACTGTTGCTGGTGTTCGTCATCGTCAGCGGCGTGAGGACCGGCCGGCAAATGCCACCGGTGTGCTTTGCCGTAATCGTTTTACACGGCTCTTGGCTATCCGTGACGTGCCCACCTCCGGAATGGTTACAATCAACGATGAACGGCGCCCCGGATTTGATCGTGAACTTGTCCACGCCGCGAATAATGCGGCGCATGGTGTTGTCCGCCAGCGGCCGGACGGCGGAAATGCCGTACCGCTCGTGGATTTCATCCTTCGTCGAAAAAATCGAAGGGCACGGCAGCGACCAGTCGATGATCTCCGCGGCGCTGCGCCATGGCAGCAGTTTTCCGCTGCGCACTTCCGCACTGTTTCGCGGTGCGTGTGTGCGCTCCGGCCAGACGATCGCACGTCCGTCGCAGCGGGCAATCAGTACCAGCCGGCGTCTTGTCGTCGGCGCACCGTAGTCGGCTGCCATCAGCTCGCGCCATTCCACGCTATATCCCAGTGCCCGAAGCTGCCCGATGAACTTTTGAAACGTCGTTCCGGCCAACTTCTTTACCGGCTTTCCTTTGCGCACCGGCCCCCACGTCTGGAACTCTTCGACGTTTTCGAGGATGATGACGCGCGGGCGTACCTTCGCCGCCCAGCGCAGGACGATCCACGCGAGGCCCCGGATTTTGCGGTCAACAAGCGCCGCGCCCTTTGCCTTTGAAAAATGCTTACAGTCCGGCGAGAACCATGCCAGCGCCACCGGCCGACCTCGGCAGACCGTCTCCGGATCCACATCCCAGACAGATGCCTGGTAATGCTCCGTGTACGGATGGTTCGCTTCGTGCATCCGGATCGCTGCCGGGTCGTGATTGATCGCCGCATTGACGATTCGCCCCAGCGCCAGCTCAATTCCCGTGGACGCGCCGCCGCCACCGGCAAAGCTGTCAACGATGATCTCGCCGTCAAGTGTCTCCTGTGTGCGCAGCATCATGCATCCTCCCCCGCGCCGAGTGTGAGCTGCCCGGCGGCATACAGCTCGTACACCGTCCGGCCGCGATCATCTGCCATATACGGCAGGAAGATCTGCTGCATCGGCACATCACAGGATTCGATCAGCGCCATTTGTGCCAGCACCCAGTCGCGCACGTTCCGCCACGCGGTCATTTCTGCCTGCTCTCGGTCGGCCTTGATCTTCTGCGCCGCGAACACTCGCAGCGTTCCGTCTACGGCCGTCGGCAGGCGGAAGCCACGCGGCCCAACCGGCGTGTCGATCCCAAACGCGATCGCCTGCGGCTTGCCATTATCGTAGTCAATCATGATCTTGGTGGCGCCGTGGCGTGCAAGCGCGCCTTGGATTTCCCCGATGGACGTATATACGTCCACTTTCGTCGTATAGTTTTTGATTGCCATGTGCCCACCTCACTCCGGATCGCCGAGAAACCGGATCACGCCCTGACGCAGCTGCACCCGGTACGGCTCCAGCTCCACGGCCGTCATGTACTTATGGCCGAATAGTTCTTTCATGTTCTGCCAGTCCTCCCACATGACACGATACACTGCGCGCCCGCGCAGGCACACCAGCACAAACGCCAGCGCGCCCATATTGGCGTGCGATTCCAGTGCACGCGCCTGCTCTTCCGTGACCGCACTTTGCATGATGCGGTCTTTGTCCGTGGCCTTGGCCTCGAACACTACGCTGCTGCCGCCGCATAGCGTACCCTGAAAATCCGGCTGCGCCTGCTTGGTGAAAACCGCCTCGAACGACCAGCAGCCGCTCGGATTCTGACGCCGGCCGGAAATGACCTTGATTGGCTCCGGCGTCTTGTCGATCTCCGCGATGCCATGCGCCCGGTAATACGCGCAGGCCATGAGGATCTGCGCCTCAAAGCCTTCTCCGGTCGCACGGCTGATACTCCCCTGCGCCTGGCGCGCGGGGCTTTTGTCCTCCTCAGCGTGGAAAAACTGCAGCGCCTTTTCATACGCCACAGGATCCAGCTTGCGCGCCGCCTGTTTCTGATAGCGCGGCGGCAGGCTGTCCATACGGATTCCCATTGTGTGCGCTCCTTCCTATGTGGTGTCTTTGATCTCGTAATACTCCTGCCACGGCCAGCCGCTCAGCTCGTGCCAGCCGCTCTTATACTCCGACCCATCGTCAAAGCGATAGAGATGCATCCCCCGTCTGGCCTTCGGCTCCTTGCGCCACGTCTCGGCCTTGGTCACCTGATAGCGGATCTCCGGCTTTGCCATGCCGGCACTGCAGGTATACCGCCGGCGGCGGATGCCCTGCTCGCGGCAGCGGCGCATGGTGGAGCGCGATTCCTTGATGAGGTAGGACGCGAGCTTTGCGTGGTTCTTGCGGTCATCGAGCATCTGGAAGCTGATAGACCCCGCACCATTGGTCACCTTTGTCCAGGCAGCGGCGATGATCTGCGCGTCAAAGCGCGGCAGGAGGATGTGATGATGCACGTTCGTCATGTGCTTGGTTTCGAGCACGGCGATGTATTTCAGGTGCTTGCCCGCTTTGGCGTACGCCTTGCGCAGCTCGCGGAGGAACGCCGCCCTGTCCCGCTCGGCCTGTTCCAGCGCGATCTCCTTGTCCCAGTAATGCAGGACCATGTGATAATCGCCATAGCGATAGTTACAGTTGATGAGCCAGCGCAGATGCTCCTCGGCCACGCGCTCGTTGATGCGCTCCTGACACTTGGAGGTCTCCTTCTCGGATGATCGCTTGCGCGGCTTGACTTCCTTGCTGCGCACACGGGATGAATACATCTTGCGGTGCTCGACCGTTTCCCCGCACACGACGGTGCGATGTACATACGGCATGATTGCCTCCCTGTCTGTCTCCGGTCGAGTTAGTAATTGGTCTTACCGAAGCTGAAAACGCCTTGCGGCGTCAGCGTTTTTCGGCTTGCAGGGCGGGCAACTGTATGCTATAATATATATAGTGTAGCGCGCCCTGTGCGCTATTGGGTTTTCACCGCCTGCGGGTTTGACGATCTTCGCAGGCGGTGTCTTTTTATGTCTCCGGCGGCGCCCACATGACGCGCGCCCCGTGGACGACTTTCTGCCATGGGACGCCCCACAGCTCCGCCGCGCACTGGATCGCCGCGAACGGCGATGCGCACGGTACGACCACGGCCTTGCGCCCCGGGAGCGCCACCCGCGCGCGGCCTTTTGCGGCCCAGCGGTCATGCCGGCGGCGCTCCGCCAGCTCTTCCGTGGACATATAGGCGACCCCCGGACGTCTCATGCGACGCCGAGGACCGAGAAAATAAGGTGGAACACCCACCCCGCCAGCGCGATGCCGGCGATAAAGGACACGCAGACGATGCCGTCCTCGATGCCCCACATGATGTAGCGGCGCACCTTCGCCTTGGCGCGCGGATCTCCGAATACCTTCATTCGCTGTCCCTCCCCGCTGCCGTGCGGTACAGCATCTGCATGTTGTTCGCGCAGATAGCGCACATCGGCACATCGTGGATATGTCGGACTCCGTCCACGCTCCCACAAAACGCACAGCCCGGCGCATACTTGCGCAGGATGATGTTGTCCGCGTCGGTATAGATCTCCATGGGATCTCCCGTCCGGATGCCCATCGTCTGGCGCAGCTCCTTCGGCAGCACGATGCGGCCGAGGTCATCGACCCTCCTGATGATTCCTGTTGCTTTCATTGGTTTCTCCTTTCTCTTGACCTATCTGGCCAACATCTGGGCGAGCGCCACGGCGCTGATGCCCTCTTTCCCGCTGACGTTGTACCGCTCGCGGCACACCCGTCGGCTTTGCCCTGTATAATTGCTGACGTCTGTCACCGTCAGCACCCGGCGGCCACCGGTGAACTTCAAGATTTCCTCCAGCTCAAGCCGGAAGGTTTCTTTTTCTCGCGGCATATGTACCTCTCTCCTTTTAAAGTGTGCTGATATTGAAAACTTTGGGTTGCTTTGATATACTGCAAATGGCAAACGTGGAAATTTTGCGTACAAAAGGATGTGTAGCTCATGATTCTTTACCACATGGATCGCTCCGGCTGCTTTCCGACAAGCGGCGAGCTTTCGCTGCACCCGCTGTCGGATTTGCCGCACGACATAGCTGCCTCACGCTTCTTTTTAGATTTCCAAAGCGGCGTGTCAAAGCATTGCCTGAACTACTTCACAGATAGTGCCTCCATGCTGATTGCCATACAGTCCATGCCGCTCGGCCAACTCTTCGTCGCCGCTGATTCACTCGCCGCCGCGAACAGAAGGATCTCTTCGCAGTTGATTGAACTCACAGTGGAACTCGTCCGCCGACAGCTTTTTCCGCATTACCCTTCTCGCCTCATTTCGCTTTTTGCAGTTGAACAGATTTCCGATTTCAAAAAATGGGGCTTGGAACACGCTGAACAAGCAAGGGTGTTCCAGATCTCCGCACCTGACAATCTAAAGAGATTTGACGCCAGGCACCTGCGCGGCGGTATCACGTTCACAACAGATGAAACAGGCACTTATTGCGGCTGCCTCTTAACCGCGATGTACGACCAGGCAATCAAATATTGGTCTTGTGAGCCGTCTGCAGATCCTCTTTGGGAGTATCTCGTGCCGCTTCCCGCTCAGCTCCATCAGGTTCTTCTTTGTGGCAGGACGTCGCTTGCATCCATTCCAGAGGGGTAAATCCAACGTGATGCGGCAGCATGTCCTCTGTCAACTTCACCGTTTTTTTGCCTTGTGGATGGTATTCGTCCAAGCCTGACAGCCGCTCCAGCGTTTTCCGCTCGTCGATACTCAACATGTTTTCACCGCCTTTTGTATACCAAATATGCTATGCTGCTTGATATTTAGCGCAATATGTTGTATATTTAATGTATGCCGTGTTACCAGCACGGCGTACAATTCTCCAAAGAAAGGAGGCAGCACATTGCGCAATTCCAAGCAGACAAGCGCCAGAGCCGCGACCGCGGCGTCGAAGGTGCTTCGTGACGGTCGAACCGGCAAGGCCAGCAAAACCGCCGCTGCGAGCGCTCTTGCACAGCGCCCCAGCAAAAAAACGAAATAATCTACCAGCTGAGCGAGGTGTTTTATGCGCCTCGCTCTTCCCTTTCTTCCCGGAACAGTGCTTCGACGCTGCACGCCGGGAAGAACCGATCTCGCAGCCGGAACGCCTCGTCCAGATGCAGCGGAGATCTGCCCGCCAGTTTCCGCGCCATCGTGTCCCGGCTGATGTGCAGCGCGTTCGCCATCTGGCCGATACCGATATTCCCGCGTGCCATTTCTGCCCGCAGATTTACGTAATGGATGTTGGAATAGTTCATTTGGTTCACCTCCAATCGAATGAATTTTGTCAAAAACATCTGCAAGGTCTTGCGGATGTTTTTTACTTAGTAACTTAAAGAGTTACTGTGAGCGCAAAAAAATATCTGCTGGATTGTCAATCCGAAGTAGGTCTATCATTTTTTCGGCCTCATCCGTCCCGAACTTCCCATTCTTCATCTTTGTGTAGAATGTTTTCTCACTAATTCCAATCGCTTTCGCGACTTCTCTCTGCGACATCCCCCGTTCCGAGATGATTCCCCTGAGTTTTGCCACGTTCATATTTTCACCTCCATTGGTAACTTTTTAAGTTACTTATATTTTTACACCACAGATGGTGACTTGTCAAGTCATTTTTTACTTGATTTGCGAAAAAAATGTGATACAATCGAGTTACAGATCAAGAAAGGTGACATTACAATGACAATCGGAGAAAGAATCAAGGCCGCACGCGAATCGGCAAACCTCACGCAAGAAGAGCTCGGCTCAAAATGCGGCACTACTAAGCAGACTATTTATAAATATGAAATTGGCAAAGTAACGAATATCCCGCTCGACCGGCTAGAAAAAATTGCGGAAGCAGTCGGCGTATCCGCTGCATATCTCATGGGGTGGAACGATGAGCAAGAAAACGCGCAGCATAACAATCGCAAAAACGTCGTCCGCATTGCCGGCCGCGACGGCAGTTTCATCGAAAAAAATTTGAGCGACGAACAAGTCGCCGCTCTGAAAACACTCATTGACCAACTCCCCGAAGCCGATGACCTTTGATGTAATCCTCGAATTGCGCATATACCAGCCGCTCGAGCGGCGAGGTTAAGAAGCGCTGCCGCCGGTACAGCTCCTGCATCCTGCTCCACCTGAATTCGGCAGCCGCTCGGCTGATGTCGCACAGCCGCTCGATGTCCTCGGCCGACTGCACGCCGCAGCCCCAGAGCACGCAGGCCGGGGCAAGCAGGCGCGAGGCAAGCACGTTGGCCGCCTGCTCGATGGGATTGTCGCCCGGCTCCGGCTCTCGGCACACGAGGTCATACCGGCCGACGTGGCCGAGGATGATGTGCCCCAGCTCATGCGCGCAGGTAAAGCGCTGCCGCGCCGGGATCGCCAGGCTGGACACCATGATCGTCGGCGCGCCGCCGATGACGGTGGACATGCCGTCGTTGCTGTCCCGCTCGGCCGGCGTATACCTCCGCACGGACACGCCCAGCGCGCGGCACACGCCGCTGATCCTGACCGGCAGCTCCGTCACCTTGCAGTCGATTAGGATGTGCCACGATGCATCGCGCGCGTCCTTGTAATCTTGATAGTTCACCTTTCATCGCCTCCGCGCTTATTATGCGCAGGGGCGACGGCATAGCACAGTCCCTTTTATCGTACAGAGAAGAAAGAATAGACATTCCGACCATAAAATGATAAAATTGGTTTAAATCGTTGCAAAGCGAAAACAGATAAAAGGGGTGGAGTGTCATGAGTTTTTTTCATAAAAAACGCAAAAAAGCTTCAGAAGCAGCGCCAATTCCGAAGCATCCGGGTGAATATGCTCAAGATTGCAATCAGAGCCTCCTCAAGGATGGACGATATGATCCAACTCGCGTTTCCAGCCATGAAAATGACGTGGTTAAAGAAGTGATTTTGGCATCTCGAAAAAAATATTCACGTCCATATCAAGGAATTGGCCTTGCAGTGGAGACTTATTCCGTTATCTACAAGCCGAGATATATCTTGTATGAATATATAGTCCAGAAATACGGTCACTCAAGTAGTGTTTTTGATGTTCTCGCAACCGCCATAGCATACAAAGAAAAGGGCGCCGCCTATAGACGCCTCTCACTCCAATATTTTCAGTTGTTCTTCCAAAGCGCATCAAGTGCTGACATTGCAAAGCTACCACGGTCATACCCGCTCTGGTCTATTTACAATATGATGTCAGACCTATATGAAAGCACTTACGACCTAGAAAGTGCGCTCGATTACGCAAAAAAAGCCGCAGCAGAAAAGCGGCGGCTTAATTTCATTTCTCCATACGACGTTACGCATACAGGAAAAATTCTGTTGAAAATGCGTCCTGAACTTGCGGTTGACTATTTTGCGGAATGCCTCAATGATTCAGATCTTAAACAATTCAAGACCATTATCCAGGAATCGCTTGACGACGCAAAGGACAAGGAAAAAAGAGGGTACATATACAAACCACGCCGCAAAATTATTGAACCTGATCAATTCGACATCGAAATTCAGAATCTTGTGCGTGAACGATACATCAATTTGTAAGATGGTGGCACACATGCAGCCTGAAATCTATAGCGTCATGTACCGCCTGGTCCACAAATACGGCTGGAATTTTGGCCTCACGCGCGGCCTCATCAATCGCCGGTTCGGCACAAACTACACCGCCGATGAGCTGAAAGAGCTGTACAGGCGGCATTTCCTTTCCAAAAGAGAATGAAAGTGCCGTAAGTCAAATCTACGCCAAAAATGTAAACATTTTATTCTATCCGCGAATTTTTTTATCATTTCTATTGATATTATTCTCTAAAAGTAATATTATTGCGCTGAGGTACATAGAATGAAAAGAGAAGAAGTGCTATCCTGGCTATGCAGAATACTCGGTGAACTTCTGTATACTCGTGAATTTTATCAAGAGTTGGTCGAGCTGATTGCCGAAACCGGTATTGAAGAAAAGCTTTTTGCTACACTCATCCGGCAGTTAAAAATGCTGTCCATGTTCGGTGCGCAAGCAGTACAGTCTAAAGAGTTTGAATCCATCGGCAACGGCCTGTTCAGTATGCATCTTACAGGCAACGGGTACAACATACGAGTGCTATATTCGTTCCTGCAAAACCAACAGCCGATTCTTTTGCTGACCTTCTATGAGCGAGGAGGAAAGCGGAATACCGACTACACCAAGTATATTGAGCCAGCAAAAGCACGCCTCGAAGAAGCCAGAAAGGGAGATAACCATGAAAACGCCTAACACCTACGCACTACTCGATGCGCTTTCAAAATCCATGTCCCCGGCCGCAATCATGCTCGCAGGACTACAGGGAGCAATCGCCGCAGAGATCTGCAAAAAGCGCTTTGATCTCCACATGAACCAAAAAGAATTCGCCGACTATATGGGCGTGTCTCAAAGCACCGTGTCGAAATGGGAGAAGGGCGAGACAAACTTCACGCTCAATACACTTTCCCAAATCGCTGATAAGCTTCAAATCCCAATGCAATGCCCGTTTGTCACTACTGCTCCGCCGCACTATAATCAGGGGCAAATCATCCACTTTGACGATTATAAAACGACCGAATGGCGCGCCGAATCTTCCGACGTCGCAGAGTTTAAAACTCTGGATGACACGGATGAATTGATGCAAATGTAATAATGGAGGTAGCTATGTATCAGTACACAAACGGCTTTAGCTGTGCTCTCAGCGGAAATGGCAACGAATTTGTGCTTTGCTTCGCGCAACAGTGTCCTGGTTTCGACAGCACAGGTAAACTCGACAAAGTCACAAAGGAGCCTGTTGCCTCTCTTATTATGAGCGCGGACAAGGCCAAAGAGCTTGCACACGCGATCGAAACGCTTTGCAGCGCTGTCCTGCCAGGTGAAGATGCAATTCCCACGGTACCGGATATCAAATAAGAATTGCCCCGGTGCAGCGCTTCATTAACAATCCGCATTTTGTGATTGTTCTTCCGGTAACGTTCTATATCTAGTGGTTGCTTTTTTGCGTGTTTCGGTTTAAAATAAAAGCAACGGAACCCGCCAAGCCTCTGGATGCGAAAGCACCTATGCGTATCATGGCGGGTTATTTGTTTTTCAGGAGACAAATATGGACTATGTTGAATCTGTGAAACCCTTTTGTACATACCAGCAGCAAATCGACAAGCTCGAGGCGCGAGGCCTAATTGTTCGCGACAAAGCTTATGCTGAAAGCGTACTGCGTTCCGAAAACTATTATCGCTTGCGCGGTTACTGGTTAACCATGGTAAAAAGGCAGGGCACCCCTCCAGACGATGTGTTCTATCCCGGAACGACTTTCGAAAACATTGTAGACGTCTATCTGTTTGACGTCGATCTCAGAGAAATTATTCTATCGGCAACATCTATAATAGAGACAAATCTGAAAGCATACATCTCTTATTATCATGCTCAAAAATATGGGCCAATTGGGTATATGAATTATGAGCATTTTGAAGATGTCAACAAGCATATCTGGATGATGTACGAACTGCAAAAGGACAAAACCGCCAGGAAAGACGAACTCTTTGTGCAGCACCACAAAAAATGCAAGGGAGGTATCTTCCCCGTGTGGGCCGCTACCGAGCTCATGTCATTTGGGCAGGTATCAAAGTTTTTTAAGAACATGGTACGCGAAGATCGCAACAAAATGTCCAGAGAGTTCTATAGCATATCTTCCCGGGAATACATCGAAAGCTGGATCCAATGTGCAGTCGTCGCGCGAAATATTGCTGCGCATGGCGGCAGGTTCTATAATCGCTTTCTTTCCCCCAAAATTCGTCTCCCGGATGCACTCGCAGGGAATGAGAGTACATTTTGGGGATACGCATATGCGATTTACATGCTCTTGCCCGAAGAGAAAAAAGAGGCCTTTATTTCTGACCTTTCACGCGCAATATCAGCGCATAAGTACGTCCTCTTGAAGCATATCGGTTTCCCGGACAATTGGGCGCAAATCATGCGGAGCAATGCACAAAATGCAAGCAAATCTGAGCAAGGCAAGCAAGAATATTCTCTTGTATAATAAAAACCGCCCCGGTGCGGTAACACCGAGGCGGCGAATGTGTGAGCAGACAACTGGCTCATTTACTTTGTTGCTGCTACTCTATCGGATATCAGTTTTTGCTTAATTCCCATGATATCGTTGCGGCTGTATGTTACGCCTTGTTCTACCAGCCGAAGATATTTCATGGCTTTCCTGCGAAGCGTAGTATTGAGGGCTTTATTCTTGCTGACATAATGGTAAGCGCTGATTCTGTATGGTGCTTTTATGTATCGTTCATCAATCGGGAACATGTCTCCAATCAGAAACACTCGCTCCTTCGAAGCAACCAATCCAATATGATAATAGATACATTTGCCGACGCCGCGCTTTTTCTCTTCTTTCGCAATTTTCCTTTTATAATTATCAACTTGTGAACTGATTGGAATCACCCAATCCACACCGTCGGTATCTTGAAACAGATAATAGTACGGCCTTCCTTCCTGCTTATTGTCAACCCAGTATCCGTTCCCAAATTCGGTGAAGTATCGGTCTTTAACCGTATAAAGGCCATGCGCAACCAACTGCATAGGCTTCTCCTCTGTCTATAATGCAGAAGCCCCCCGCTTTCTGCAGAGGGCTTCGTGTGTTGCAAGCCTGCACTTGTATGCCGCACGCAGGCGGGCGGCAATCGTAAGCAAGTCGCACTCTTATTGGCCGCTGGCGACAGGCGGCAGTTGCGGGTGGACGCGAGATGACGAAACATGTGTTTCTTATCTTGCATAGGATGATAAACATCCTACGGTTATATTTTATGCTTTTTTCTCGGAAATGTAAACATCTAATTGCACATAATTTACTATCTTTGGTTGTCTAACTTTAACAAATATGTGCATTTTTGCACTTGACTGCTCGCTCTCTTTACTCCTTGTAAGAATCCATTCCTTTCACTGGTGCAGTGCTCTAGGGAAACAGTTAAATTTCAAAATCAAGCGTTTTTGTAATTCAACATTTCATCGCACTGTTCTCTTTACAAATTTCCGAACATTTCATTCTTATACAAAACCGCCCCGGCGCCGCAACACCGAGACGGCCATTTGTTCCTCCGGGAACACATTCTGAAAAGCAGAGATGTGCAGAGGATCATGTCATTCTCATAGTAGCATATCTCTCCCCGCTTTTCAAGGAAGGGAGACACCAATGGCAAGAAAAAGGACAAAATACACGCTGCGCAAAGATGGCCGCATCGTCTTGTCTGACACCATCAATGGCGAGCGAAAGTATTTCTATGGGAAAACCGACAAAGAAGTCGAACAAAAGCGTGATGACTATATCCGTGAGTGCGAAAAGCACGCGAACGAGGCTGCTGGCAAGGGCCGGACATTCGAGGCCGTCGCCGATGACTGGTGGGAGCAGTGCGAACCGCGCCTGTCTCCAAACACCGTATGCGGTTACAGAACAGCAAAGAACCGCGCTGTGGACGCTTTCGGCGACCAGTATGTTACGGACATCACCGGTCACCAGATCGTCGTCTTCCTGCAGCGCTTCGCCGCGCGTGGCTACTCGCAGAAGGTCATCAACAACACAAAGTCCGTGATGCGGCAGATCCTCAACTACGCCTTCCTTTGCGGCGATATTGATGCAAACCCCTGCATCGGGATTCCGACCCCAAAAGGAAACCCGCGCGTACCCAGAAAGCCGACGCCGCCGGACGACCTGCAGAAAATCGAAGAATCCAAGACAGAGAGCCTGTTCGCACGAATGTCGTATTTCATGGCGTACACGGGCGCACGTCGCGGAGAAGCCGCTGCGCTGAAGCAAAAAGATATTGACCTCACTACACGGACTGCGTGCGTCGCGCGTGCCGTTGCATATTCCGACACGCGAAAGCCGGTTCTCAAATCCCCTAAGACCGAAGCCGGCGTGCGCTACCTTGACCTGCCGGATAACGTCATCGAGATCCTGCCGCACTATGACGACCCTGAGACATTCATCTTCTTTCCGGATGGCTTGCCGACAAAGACGGAGCTGGAATCCGGCCTGAAAAAATACCAGCAGAGCCATGACATCCACTCGACTGCGCATCAACTCCGGCACGCATATGCCTCCATGCTGCACAGCGCGAATATCGATGTCAAGGATGCACAATACCTGCTCGGGCACTCTACCATCGCAATGACGCAGGATATCTACACCGACCTTGAGGACAAGCGTAAACAGCAGGTACACAACAAGGTCAACCGGTACGTAAAACGCAGCAGAAAGTTGTCAAAAGTGTTGTCAGAAAGTGATAAGTACTGAAAACACGTGATTCTATTGGGGTTCGAATCCCCGCTGGAGCACCAAAAAAATCTCCTCGCCTTTTGGCGGGGAGATTTTTTCTGGTCGCTCCCGGGGAGTCGAAATTTATCCCCGATAGGGGAAATCCCCGCTGGAGCACCAAAAAATATCCCTCGCCTTTCGGCGGGGCGTTCGTAAGACAGTTAACGGAGCGCATCAGTGCGGATGCGCTCCGTTTCTTTATGCTATTATGACATACGGCA
>ENA-UESE01001289-UESE01001289.1-human-gut-metagenome-genome-assembly--contig:-NODE-1289-length-20084-cov-2.611336_pt1 | contig 20084 bp, 18 predicted proteins | sample MGYA00242995_ERZ507996 | MGnify/ENA primary metagenome ERZ507996 (study PRJEB26167, sample SAMN06115489) | human gut metagenome | host: Homo sapiens | place: China:Sichuan | collected 2015-04-15... | reverse complement strand
CAGGTCATCTACAACCTCATCAACAATGCGATCAACTACGCGGGCGACGATAAGACCGTCATCGTGCGGCTGTGCGATGCGGCGGACGGTCGTGCGCGGGTCGAGGTCATCGACCATGGCGAGGGCATCGACAAGGAGAACCTGCCCTACATTTTTGACCGTTATTATAAGGTAGACAAGGTGCACAAGCGTGCCGTCACCGGCACGGGGCTCGGGCTTTCCATCGTGAAGAATATTCTCACCGCGCAGGGCGCGCCGTTCGGCGTGACCAGCGAGGTCGGCAAGGGAAGTACGTTCTACTTTGAACTGTAAAAACCAAAAGAGGCGCGGCAGCGCGTTGTTCGGTAAAGCGCGCCGCAATTCCGTAGGGCGCCGTCTGTCTCCGCCGGATTTATGCAGGCTTCCCTTGGGGGAAGGCTGTATTTTGATGGATGCGTACCACATCCCCATCTTCCGCATATACTTTCCCTGTAAACCACCATAAGGAGGAAACAGGATGAACGCGACCTACTTTCCCGGGGCGAACACGGGGCTCGGCTTTGTCAACCGATTTGACGGCATCGTGCCGCCGTGGGCAAAGCCGCATTATACTTATGTGCTGAAAGGCGGACCCGGCGTCGGCAAGAGCACGCTGATGCGCAAGGTTGCCGCGCGCGCAGCCGCCAAGGGGTACACCGTGGAGGAATTCCGCTGTGCCAGCGACCCCGACAGCTTTGACGCAGTGCGCGTGGCGGAGCTGCGCGTCGTGCTGCTCGACGGCACCGCGCCGCATTCGATTGACCCGGTCATCCCCGGCGCGTGCGACGAGGTGATCGACCTCGGGCATTTTCTGCGGCACGAGGAATTCATGCGCGAGGCGGACAGACTGCGCGCCCGCTTTGCCGCCAACAAAGCCCACTATGCCCGCGCCTATGCCTGCCTCGCCGCCGCCCGCGCACTCACGGTACAGGCGACCGATGCGGCGGCGGAGGCGCTGGATATGCCCGCCGTGCGCAAGGCGCTTGCGCCGCTCTTTGCCGGAGAGACGGTTGGCGACAGCCGCCGTCTGTTTGCCGTCTCCGCCACGCCGCGCGGCGTTATTGACCGTACCGACACGCTGGAGCTTGTCGGCGTGCGGCGCTACGGCGGCGCGGCGGGGGACGCGATCCTGCGCGAGGCTGCGCGGATGGCAAAGGGCAGGGCGGTCACGCTGCTCGGCGGCTTTGTGATGCCCGAGGTGCCGCGCTGCATTCGGCTGCATGCCGCCGCCGTCACGCTCTGCGGCGATGATCAGCCCACCGAGGCGGCAACCGCCTTTCTCAAAGCGCCGCTGCCTGACTTCGTCGCCTATGCCAAGGCGGAGAGCGACAACCTCGTTGCCCGCGCGGTCGAGGAGCTGTCCGCCTGCCTCGCCGTCCACGACGAGATCGAGGCGATCTACCGTCCCTTTGTCAACTATGACCGCGTGAACGCCGAGAGCGACGCGCTCCTTGCCCGTATCGGTCTATAAAAAGTACCGCCCGCCGGATTTCCCGGCGGGCGGTAGTTTTATCTCAGATATTTGTTTTCCTTGTCCAACACCCAAGGCAGCGTCAGAACAATCTCCATCTGCAAAATCGGCGCCGGAAAAGTGTCGCTCCGCGCGGACGGATCTGCGCTGAAACAAATGCGGAAATTTGGCGCGACGGCATACATCTTTTCTTCGTTCAGATGGAAATGCATGTCCGAAATCTTCTCCCATGCGGTTTCGCCGCGCAGCATCGTGCCGCAGACATAATAGAAACCGCCGTAGAGAAGTGTGCCGTCCTCTTGTGGACAGTTTAGCTCGCATTCGATGAGCTTTGTGAGATCAATGCCGAGATCGGTAAAACGCTTTTGAATGTCTTTCGGAAGAGTGCCGACCGCTTTCTCCAAATTCTGACAGCCGTCACAAGTGCATTCTTCGCCGACGGACTTTGCAGTGTCGTAATAGCGTTTGGTTTTTTCGACATCAACATCAAGCGTATAGGGCCCAAGTGTGAAAATCATATAGGATGTTCCTTTCGAAATGTCTTTTATTCCGCTGTCAGTGCGCCGCAGGCGTAGCGGAACTCGCCGTTTCGGATGCACAGCGTCATCGGCAAGGCGGCAAAGTCGGCTTCGTGCGCGCCGTCCGCGTCCATGCCGGTCAGAATCGGGCAGCCGGTGAAGCGGAGCGCCGCATGCCCGTCGAGCGTTACGACCTCGTGCGGCGCGTCGATGCGGAAGGTCATCTCGCCGTCCGCCCGATAGGGCTTGCCGTCCGCGTCGAAGAAATCGGCGAGCGCGTCAAATTCCCGCGCGTCGAGGCTGAGTGCCTGCCCGTCCGGCAGGGTGAAGTCCAGCCGATAGGGTGCGGAAAGCGTTGCCGCTGCCGTAGGCGTCGGCAGCGCGAGCTCGCGCCAGCCGCCCGCATCCTGCACGGCGCATTGCAGCGCCATGTCCCAAAGCTGCCCCCATACGATCACAATCGCGTCCCGACCGTCGCCGAGGTCGAGCGCCTGCATGTCCGCGTTCCCGTAGAGGGCGGGATCGCATGCCCGGAGGCAAAGCACAACCGCATTGTCCGCCGTGAGGAACGGGATGCCGTCCTCGGTCAGTCACAGCGCAACAACCTTGTCGTTGCCGTCGCCCGCCGTGTCGCCGCTGACGGACGGCAGTGCCTGCTTGGCGTCTCCATCTGCAAGTGCTGCCGCAAGCAGCTCTGCGAGATCGGAATTTGCAAGGTCGGGGAACGCGCTGTGCACCGTGACTTCTTCGGGCGCGTCCGCACCGGCGTATACCAGGCTGTAGCGGACATAGACCGTGCCGTCGGGGCACGGCGCAGCGAAAATACCGCCGAACGGCGTGTGCGTCACCTCGCCCGCGGTGCTGCACGGCACATCATATTCCGCCGACAGTTCCTGCCCGAGATGGTTGACCACCGTCCGCGTCACGCTGACACCGGTCGCACCCTCCGGCACGGACAAACGCAGCGTCGTACCCCATGCGGCAAGCCCGCTTTCGGGCGAAACCACAGGCTCGGTGGATGCGGCGGATGTTGACAGCTCTGTGGATGCGGTCGCTGTTTGATTCGGGGGTGTAGTTTCATTTCCGCATCCCGCAAAAGCGAAAATGCAAATCAAGATGATGCCGATGATCATAACCCGGTATCGCTTGCTGTGTACCATAACAATCTCCTTTACGATGCTTGAAATGCTCTTTGCTTATCTGATACGATGCAAAACGGGGATTTTGGACACGTTTCGCAAATTATTTTTGAATGGGGATGGCTTCGACGCTTTCGGCGAGGCGGATCAGGTCTTCTTCGTCCAGAAAAGCCGAGAGGAAAAATGCCGTGTTGTCGGGAAGAACCCATAATACCGAATTGGCGGTATTTTCATCGTGCGAAAGGAGAAGGTCTGCATCAATTCCGTTGACCTTGGTAGGTGTCAACTCGGAATAGGTCATGTCAAACAGCCAGAACTGTTCATCGGCATTATGCGCATACATGAATTTCAGGAATTGCTCTTCGCTGTCTTTGTATACCTTTGCAACCATGCCGTTGTCTTCTTTTTCAAAAAACAGGGTATAACCGTCGGGTATTGAGGGCAGCTCGTATCGCACAGTCGGTTCGCTCGGAGGCTCGGCATTCTCATATTTGTAGGCAAAGTATGAATTGTAAAAACCTTTGATCCAACCGACGAACTCTGCCCGCGCCTTAACATCAAGCATCAACCAGACGCTGCCCGAAATCAGCATGACCAGCAGAATCGCCGCCGTGTATCGTACAAAGGTGCGCAGGGCGGAAAAATTCGCTTTTCGGTTCAGCTTCTCGATTTTTTGATCGAATTGTGCCGAAAAAACATGCGGCTTTTCGGCGTCGCAGGTGCTTTCAAAAAACTGTACATAGATTTCGCCGGATTGCAGAGCCGCCTCGCGAAGCATGGATTCCGAGATCATTGCTTGCTTCCTCCGTTTTCGTACAGATTTTTCAGATTCTGTTTTGCCCGCTGATCGGCTTTTTGCGCACAGAACAGGGAAATGCCCAGCATTTTTGCGATTTCATGCAAATTGTAGCCGTGTACATATTTCAGCCAGATGATCTGCCGCTGCAAGTCGGGAAGACGCAGGATGCAGTCGGCGAGAAAATTTTCGCATGCGGGCATCTGCACTTCGTTTATCGCGTCTTCATATGCGCATTCGGGCGGAGCATATCTGTGACGCGGTTGTCGACGATGGTGACGACCAGCTGCTTTGTCCGCGGGTCATCCGGGTCGATTTTCCGGATGTTTTCCGCGATTTTGACAAATGCATGGTGCACGGCGTCTTCGGCGTCCTGCACATGGTGCAGCCGTGCATAGGCGACATGATACATCAGCCCGCGATAGGTATTGTATATTTGTTCAAACGCAGATTTGTCCGTATCGGACGAAATCATTTGCAGATAGATCAGCATGCGGAGTTCCTCGTTTGCAGTGGTGCCCTTGTCGATCGAGGGTATCTAAAGCGTACCAAACTGTTCCGTCTTTGTCAAGTCTTATGTTGCGTCCGGCGGCTTCCGATGCTTTTTGCTGTTGACTTCTTCCGCAGTTTCATATATAATAGCTGTGTTTACACATGGGGGAAGACTATGAAGACTGTCAAGCGCTTTTGCGCGTACTACAAGCCGTATATCGGGCTGTTCTGCCTGGACATGCTCTGCGCGCTCGGCGTGGCGCTCTGCAATCTGTTTTATCCGAAGCTGACCGGCATCATCATCGATGATTTCATTCCGGATCAAAACGTGCGCGCCATCCTGATCCTTGCCACCGTGCTTTCCTCAACAAGTTGATGCACGCCTTCCTTCAGGACTACCGGCATCGAATGGCGACCGATATGCAGGCGGACATGCGCCGCGATCTGTTTGACCACATCGAGCGGCTGCCGTTTTCCTATTTTGACGACAACAAGACCGGTGCGCTGATCTCGCGCATCGTCGGCGACCTGCTCGACGTGTCGGAGCTGGCGCACCACGGTCCCGAGGATCTGTTCCTCTCCATCGTGCTGCTGATCGGCTCGTTTATTCTGATGGCGCAGGTCAATTTGTGGCTCACGGTTATTATCTTCGCCTTTGTCCCGGTGATGATCGTCTTCGCCATGCACATGCGGAAGAAGATGAGCAAAGAGTTCCGCGCGATGCGCGTGGAGAACGCCGTCATCAACGCCGCGATCGAGAACAGCCTGACCGGCGTGCGCGTCACCAAGGCGTATGTCGCAAAGGACTACGAGGAAAAGAAATTCGCCGCCGTGACCGACGACTATGTTGCCGTGCGCCGCCGTGCGCTGCACGCGATGGCGCAGTTCCACAGCGGCTCGACCTTCATGTTCGATTTGCTCAAGCTGCTTACGCTGGTGTCCGGCGGGCTCTTCTGTATCTATGGAAAGATCACGCCCGGCAGCTTCGCGGCGTTTCTCATCTATGTCAATGTCTTCACCGACCCGATCAACCGCATCGTCAACTTTGTCGAGCAGTTCCAGAACGGCATGAGCGGCTTTGAGCGCTTCTGCACGATCATGGATACGCCGGTCGAGGCGGACACGCCTGGGGCTGTTCCGCTCGGCGAGGTACACGGCGACATCGCGTTTGAACACGTCAATTTCCGCTACGGCACGTCGCGCGAGATCCTGCACGACCTGTCCTTCAACATCAAAGCCGGGCACACGCTGGCGCTGGTCGGTCCGTCCGGCGGCGGCAAGTCCACCATCTGCAATATCATCCCGCGCTTCTATGAGATCGAGGGCGGGCGCGTCACCATCGACGGGCGCGACATCCGCACGCTCACGCTGGACTCGCTGCGCCGCGGCGTCGGCATCGTCTCGCAGGACGTCTTCCTGTTCGACTCCACCGTCCGCGACAACATCACCTACGGTGCGGGCGAGGTCTGCGAGGACGAATTGATCACCGCCGCGAAGCGCGCCAACATCCACGACTACATCATGACGCTGCCCGACGGCTACGACACGCAGGTCGGCGAGCGCGGCGTCAAGCTGTCCGGCGGACAGAAGCAGCGCATTGCGATCGCGCGCGTCTTTCTCAAGAACCCGAAGATTCTGATCCTCGACGAAGCGACCAGCGCCCTCGACAACGCCACCGAAAAGCTGATCACCGAAAGCCTCGACGCGCTCTGCGTCGGGCGCACCACCATTGTCGTTGCGCACCGCCTTTCCACGGTCAAGCGCGCGGATGAGATCATCGTCATGACCGACGAGGGCATCCACGAGCGCGGCACGCATGCCGAGCTGATGGCACAGAACGGCATCTATAAGGAGCTGTACGAATACCAGTTCCGTACCTAAGAGATTCAAACACAGGAGATATACAGTTATGGCAGAACGAGTTGAACCCCGCACCCTGCAGGGGACGATGGAATTGCTTCCCCCCGATCAGATTCTTTTCAACCGCATGTACGACACCATCCGCGGCGTGTATGAGAGCTTCGGCTTTCTGCCGCTTGACACCCCGGTGCTGGAATACGCCTCGGTGCTGCTCGCCAAGGCGGGCGGCGAGACCGAGAAGCAGATTTACCGCTTCACCAAGGGCGATGCCGATCTGGCGATGCGCTTTGACCTCACCGTGCCGCTGGCGCGCTATGTTGCGCAGCACAAGGCGGATCTGGTCTTCCCGTTCAAACGCTATCAGATGAGCAAGGTCTACCGCGGCGAGCGCCCGCAGAAGGGACGCTTCCGCGAGTTCTACCAGTGCGACATCGACATCATCGGCGCAGAGTCGCTCGACCTCATGTATGATGCCGAGATGCCCGCCGTCATTTACAACGTGTTCACCAAGCTGGCGTTCGGTGATTTCGTCATCCGTATCAACAACCGCAAGGTGCTCAACGGCTTCTTCGCCTCGCTCGGCTTTGCCGAGAAGATCGGCGACATCCTGCGCACCATTGATAAGCTGGAGAAGATCGGCGCGGACAAGGTGCGCGCGGAGCTTGCGGAATACGGCGTTGCCGGTGACGCGGCGGACAAGATTCTCGCCTTTATCGGCATCGGCGGCAGCAATGACGAAGTGCTTGCGGCGCTGCGCGCACTCGACTGTGACGACGCGACCTTCCGCGAGGGCGTTGAGGAGCTTGACAAGGTGGTGCACTACGCTTACCTCTACGGCATCCCGGAGAAGAACATCGCCATTGACCTGACCATCGCCCGCGGGCTGGACTATTACACCGGCACGGTCTATGAGACCAAGCTGGTGGACTACCCCACGCTCGGCAGCGTCTGCTCGGGCGGGCGGTATGACAACCTCACCGGGTACTACACCGACGACCACATGCCCGGCATCGGCATTTCGATCGGCTTGACCCGTCTGTTCTCGCAGCTGCGCGCCGCCGAGATCATCACGGACACGAAAAAGAGCCTCTGTGATGTCCTCTTTGTCCCCACCGACAAGGCGCACATGGACTTCGTGCTGGGGAGCGCTGCCGAAATGCGCGCGGCAGGGTTGAACGTGGATGTGTATTGCCTTGATAAGGGTATGAAGCCGAAAATGAAGTTTGCCAACCGCAGCGGCATCCCCTATGTCGCGCTCGTCGGCGAGGACGAGGCGGCGGCAGGCAAGCTGACGCTGAAGAACATGGAGACCGGCGAGCAGGAGCTGCTCGACGTCTACGCCGCAATCGAAAAGATCAATAAATAAGAAATTATAAGGATAAAAAGAACGCCTTCCCGCACGGGAAGGCGTTCTTTGCATGATTCTTTTGCGGCTTCTCCCAAGGGGGAAGGCTCAGTTACGGCGGGAGGCAGACGGCGCCCTACGGTATGTACGCGATTTTCGCTAACCGGTTGGTGTCTGCGTCTCAGTCCTCGTTTTTCATATGGACATCGAGCTGATTGAACGGGATCTCAATGCCGACCGTGTCAAAGGCTTTCTTCATATTGGTGTTGAGATCAAAGTAGAGCGTCCAGTAGTCACCGGCATTGCACCAGGCGCGCACTGTATAGGTCAGGGCGCTTGCGTCCTGACTGAGCAGACCGACAAAGGGCGCGGGATCCTTCAGCACCAGCGGGTTTGCCTCGACGACTGTGCGCATCACTTTTTCCGCCTTGTCGAGATCGGTGGTGTAGGCGACCGAGAAGGTCATATCCACGCGGCGGCGTTCCTCCATGCTGTAGTTGACGACCGTTGCGTTGGAGAGCGTGCCGTTGGGAATGGTAATGGTCTTGTTGTCCGGCGTGCGGAGCACGGTGTAGAATACACCGATCTCCTTGACCGTACCGCTGTCGGTGTGGTTGTCGATGTAGTCGCCGACCTTGAAGGGGCGGAAGAACAGGATCATCATGCCGCCCACCAGATTGGACAGGCTGCCCTGCATGGCAAGACCGATGGCAACGCCGGCGGTGCCGATGACCGAGGCGAGCGCCGTGCCGTTGATGCCGAGGATTGATGCGGCGATGATGACGATCAGCACTTTTAAGCCGATACTGATGAATGAGCTGATAAAGCTGCTCGCACTGTCGTCCATATGCTGAAAATGCTTGCTGCGGTGGATCAATTTTGAAATCTTGCCCGACAGCTTGAAGCCGATCAGGACAAAGACGATCGCGCAGATCGCCGAGAAGAGCAGGTTGATGCCGCCCGTGGCGATAAAGGACTTGATGGTGTTCAGAATTTCCATGACTGCCTCCGAAAATAACAGGATGACATGATTATATATGATGCGGCGAAAAAAGTCAAGCCGTGCGCGCCGTACCTTCGGATTGAAAATGCAGCGCGTGTCTTGCATTTGTCACCGAAAAACTTGACAATTTCACCGAGCGTGGATTTGCCTATGGCAATCCGGTGTGTAATATTGTATAATAAATCTACACGATTCTACATGTACATGACTGGAGGAAAAAGTATGAAAAAATGGCTTGCATGCATGCTTGCCGCGGCAGCGCTGTGCAGCGTTTTGCCCGTATACGCGGCGGGCGGGCTGATCTCACCCGCACCGACGGCATCTGCGGCGCGCCCGACCGCGGGCGGCGCAGCCGACGCGCTGTACGCGCTCGGACTCGTCGGCGGCTACGGGAAGAATGCGGACGGCAGTGTGAATTTCGCGCTCGGCGACAAGCTGACGCGCGCACAGGCGTTCGTCCTCGTGGTGCGCTTTGTCGGCGCGGAGAAGGACGCAACGCTGAGCGTGCAGAGCCACCCGTTCACCGACGTGCCCGCATGGGCGAACCCCTATATCGGCTACGTCTATGCAAACGGTATCACCAAGGGCGTGAGCGAGACGAGGTTTGACCCCGACACCCCGGTGTCGGAGGCGGCGTTCCTCACGATCATGCTGCGCGTGCTCGGCTACAACGACGGCGCGGGCGACTTCAAGTGGGACGATCCGTATACGCTGGCACAGTCGGTCGGCATTGTGGATGCAAAGGCGGACACGTTCAACCGCGGCAGCGCGTTTGTCATCTGCTACCGTGCGCTGACCGCGACGGTCAAGAGCGGGAACAGCATTGCGGAGCAGCTGATCGCCAAGGGCGTCTTCACGAAGGAAGCCTATGATAAGGCGATGAATCCCGGCGACGATACACCGATCGTCATTCCCGGCGAATCGACGCTGAAGACGGTGATCACCCCGATCGCCGAGCTGAACACCAAGGGAGAGGACGGCGACCATGCGGACGACGACTTCAACACCGTGTCGCTCGAGATCGACTACCGGCAGACGGCGGAGCTGACCTCGGCGAAGACCGGCTACAGCCGCTATGACAACGCGTGGTACCCGCGCGTGAAAAAGGTGCGTGACGATCTGTATCTGCTCCTTTACCATTACGGACAGTACGGTCAGCACATCTACTGGACGACCAGCCGCGACGGCGTCAAATGGAATGCGCCCTCGGTGCTCTACCGGGGCGGCGCATCGGCAACCGGCTTCACGCATGCGGAGGGACCGCTTGCCGGTACAAAGGACGATATGCGCGCGGTCAACCCGGACGCCTGCGTCCTCGACAACGGCGACATTCTCTGCGTTTATTCGGTCCGCTCCAACAAGGGCTACCAGCAGGTGATTGACCTGAACGGCCTGGAGCTGGTGCGCGGCAAGGTGACGGCAAGCGGCGGGATCCAGTGGTCGAAGCCGACGAAGATCTACACCGGCACCAACTGGGAGCCCTTCATCATGCAGCGTGACGACGGGCAGATCGAGATTTACTTCTCCTCTTCGGTCACCTATATCGCCAAGTACGGCTTTGATAAGGCAAAACGCTCCTCCGGCACGGGTCTGATCGTCTCGAAGGACGGCGGCTATACCTGGACGCCGGATGTGCAGGCGGGCGACAAGAATTATTACCGCCCCACGGTGGTCTATCAGCAGGCGATCGGCGAAAAGAAGACGCCGAACGGTGAGACTGCGATGTATTTCAGCGGACAGATGCCGTCTGTTGTGCAGCTGTACAATGGCAAGTCCATGATTGCCGTTGAGGTGCATAGTCTCAACAACAAGTACACCATTTCGCTTGCGACCAGCGAGGCAGGGGGCAACTGGAAGGATCTCGGCATCACGGAAGAAGGTCCCTCCACCATGATGAAGGATGTCTTCACCGGCGCTGCGCCCTATCTTGCACGGTTTGAGTCCGGTGAGGTCTACCTGACCTACACCAGCAAAGGTCTGAAGGGCAGAATGGCAAAGGCGGACGGCACTGCCGTATCGTCGAAGGAGTTCACGGCGGTTCCCGGCGCGGCAGGCTCCTGGGGCTCGACCGAGATCGTCGGCAGCCATGCCGTGCTCTCCACCGCGCCGGTCGTCAACGGTGACAAGCGCGGCGTCAAGATCGTTCGCTCCTACCTCAACCACCGCATCAATGCGCCCAAGACCGCTGTTACGGTGGATGGCTATACAAATGACTGGGACAACATCGAAAACACCGATGCACTCTTCGTCGGCAGCGAATCGCAGGCACAGATCACCCTGCGTGCCGCGCACGACGATGAGAATGTCTACTTCCTCGTTTCGCGTCTCGACGATTTCATGACCTCGAGCGATGCGGTTATGGTCTGCATCGGCGCAGGTGAGACGGCGGATTACCGCGTCGTGGTCGGCGTTGACGGTTCGGTCTCGATCGACCACTATTCCGCAGGTGCCAAGCACTCGAGCATCACGGGCGGTACGGCTGTGGTCAAGGTGCTCGGCACGCTTAACAACAATGAGGATACCGACGAGGGCTGCGTCTATGAGATCGCCGTTCCGAAGTCGGCGGTCGGTCTTACCGGCGCGAAGAGCTTCAAGGTTCGTCCCGTGCTGACCAACAAGGACAGCAACAACGTGATCCTGGATACGCTCACGGGTGTCACGGCGTATTCCACCGCGCTTTGGCCGGATATCGTTCTCGACTGATGCGGCGGGCAATTCGTATACTCCTGCTGCTTGCCGTGACGGCGGCGTTCAGCGCCTGCGGCACGGGAACAGAGGAGCAAACGACAGCGTCGTCTGCGGACGACTGGTCTGCGATCTACAGACCGTAAAGACTGCAATAAAAAAATCCCGAAGAAATTCGGGATTTTTTTATTGCATGTGAAAATCAGCCGGCGATCCGCTGCACAAGGCGGGTGACGAGGTCAAACAAGATCGGCATGAACACGGCGGGCAGCAGGTTGCCGACCTTGATCTTTGCGATGTTCAGCATCCGCAGCCCGATGGCAAAGATCAGGATCGAGCCGACAAAGGACATCTGCGAGATCACAACCTCCGTGAGGTACGGCTCAATGTAGACGCCGAGGAGCGAGATCGCGCCCTGATAGACGAAGACCGCTACAGCCGAGAACAGTACGCCGATGCCGAGCGTGGAGGCAAGGATCATCGAAGAAATGCCGTCGATGATGCTTTTGGCGACCAGAACGTCGGTGTTCCCCCGAATGCCGTTGTCCAGCGCGCCGACCACTGCCATCGCGCCCACGCAGAAAAGCAGGGTCGCCGTCACCATGCCGGCGGCAAAGGCGGAGTTTTCGTTCGAGGCGAATTTTTTCTGGCAGCGCACGCCGAGCGCGTCGAGGTGCTTTTCAATGTCGATCACCTCGCCGAGCGCCGCGCCGAGCGCCATGGAGAGGATCATGACAAGCGTGTCCTTTGTGCCGAACGCGCCGTCTGCATAGGTCAGGCAGGCGCTGATCGCGCCGCCGATGCCGATGAACATCACGACGAGTCCGACGGCTTGCATCACCGTATTTTTGACATGCTCGGGCAGCACTTTCTTTGCCGCAAGCCCGAGCAGCGTGCCCGACGATAATTGCGCAGTTGTTAAGAGTTCCGGAAACAGGCATGGTCGTTTCTTCTTTCCTTATATAACAGATGAGGGTATCATAACATAAAGTTTCGGAAAAGTAAATAAAAACTACCCGAAAAATCCGAAAATGCAAGTTTACATCTGTGAAAGTTGCAAAAAATCTTCTGAAAACCAAAAAAATTTCAAAAAACCCTTGCAAAAATGCGCAAGACCCGTTATAATAATTGCATAATTGTTTTTCGGAATTATATGGAAAACAAATTGTTTGGGAGGTTATTACTATGAAAAAGATCATCGCACTGATCCTCACGGCTTTGATGCTCATTTCGGTCTTTGCCGCATGCGGCGAAAAGACGGACGGCGACGTCGTCAAGATCGGCATTTACGAGCCGGCTTCCGGCTCCAACGGTGCAGGCGGTAAGCAGGAAGCGCTGGGTATCAAGTACGCAAATTCGGTGCAGCCGACGGTGGACATCGGCGGCAAGACCTATAAGGTAGAGCTGGTTTCGGTGGATAACCAGTCGTCCAACGACAAGGCCCCCTCTGCTGCGGCAGAGCTGGTCAGCGCAGGTGTGTCGGTTGTCCTCGGCTCTTACGGCTCGGGCGTTTCCATCGCGGCAGCACCGACCTTTGAGCAGGCAGGCGTGCCCGCCATCGGCATCACCTGCACCAACCCGCAGGTCACCGAGGGCAACAAGCACTATTTCCGCATCTGCTTCCTCGATCCCTTCCAGGGCACGGTCCTTGCAAACTATGCTTACAATGAGCTGGGTTACAGAACCGCATACACCCTTGCGGAGAACGGCAACGACTATGATGAAGGTCTTGCACACTACTTCACCGAGGCGTTCACAAAGCTCGGCGGCAAGGTCGAAAACGCAAACTTCCCCGAGAACACCTCGGACTTCAACTCCTACATTACCAATGCGGTGAATGCAGGCGCCGAGGTCATCTTCGCACCGACCTCCACGAGCTATGCACAGCTGATCGTGGAGCAGGCTGCCGCAAAGGGCGTTTCCGCCACAATTATGGCGGGCGATACCTGGGACTCCAACCAGATCCTCTCGGCTGCAAAGGGAAAGAAGATCGACATTCAGGTCACCACCTTCTATCAGGAGGGCGGTAACGCAGACTTCGATAAGGGCTTCAAGGCATTCCTTGAAGGCAATGAGCAGAACCTGACCGACAACGGCGGCGACAGCAACATCGCGGCAGTTTCGGCAATGGGTTACGATGCATACTTCGTCGCACTCGAGGCGCTCAAGGCTGCCGGCTCGACCGACAGAGCAAAGGTCACCGAGGCACTCTGGAAGGTTTCGACCACCGGTGTGACCGGCGCGATCGCCTTTGACGATGTCAACGGCGATGCGATCCGTACCACCGCATACATCAAGAAGGTCAACACGACCACCGGTCTGTGGGACTTCGTCAAGGAGCAGGGCGTCGCAAAGTAATCGCTGCTCCGTTTATTCGGCACATCGGGGTCAGGGCTTGACTTTTGGTCAAGCCCTTGCCTTGATTTTTAAGACTTCCCGACTTTCGGGTCGTCTTGCATGGGCGGGAACGCTCCCGCGTGTGCAAGGCGACCTCAAAGACGACTGAAATGTGAGGATACACGCATGAACATAACGATTGACCATATTTTAGCGGGCGTATCCGCCGGCGGTCAGTATGCGCTGATCGCGATCGGGTATACCATGGTCTACGGCATTCTGCGCCTGATCAACTTCGCGCACGGCGACGTTTTCATGGTGGCGGGCTTGATCATGGTTTACGCGTCTGCCAGCCTGCCGCTTTATGTCTCGATTCCGATCGTGCTCGTCGGCACGGTGCTGCTCGGCGTACTGATCGAGAGCGCCGCATACCGTCCGCTCCGTTCGGCGCCGCGTATGTCGGTCATGATCTCGGCGATCGGCGTATCTTACCTGCTTGAAAACCTTGCCCTGTACATCACGGGCGGTCTGCCGCAGGTCTATCCGGATATTCCGTGGATCTCGGATTCGGTCACCATCCTCGGCGCGACCACCAAGCGCGTCACGCTGATCACGCCGGTGCTCACGCTGTTTTTGGTCGTTGTCCTGGTGCTGCTCATCCGCTATACCAAGATCGGCATGGCGATGCGCGCGGTGTCCAAAGACTTTGAGACCTCGCAGCTCATGGGCATCAAGATCAATTCGGTCATCAGCATGACCTTTGTCATCGGCTCGTTCCTCGCGGCGGTCGGCTCACTGCTCTATTTCTCCAGCTATAAGTCGGTCATCCCGACCTCGGGCGCCATGCCGGGTCTGAAAGCCTTTGTTGCAGCCGTTTTCGGCGGCATCGGGTCGATCCCGGGTGCAGTCGTCGGCGCATTCATCATCGGCATCTGTGAGAACCTCATCAAGTCCAGCACCGAGCTGTCCATTTTCTCGGATGCGTTCACCTTTGCGCTGCTGATCCTGGTTCTCTGCGTCAAGCCGACGGGTCTGTTCGGCGAGAAGACCACCGATAAGGTATAAGGAGGGCGCCGATGATGCAAACGCTGACACAAAAGAAAAAATATACGTATATGAACTTCGGACTGCTCGTGCTGCTGTTCGTCTTCGTATTCCTCGCAGACCGATTCCTGCCGTCCTATGACGTCAAGGCAAAGGTGCTGCAAAAGGGCGCGGTCTTCGCGCTGATCGCCGTCTCCATGAACCTGCTCAACGGCTTTACCGGGCTTTTTTCGCTCGGGCAGGCAGGCTTCATGCTGCTCGGCGCATATACCTATGCGATTTTCACAATTCCGACGGTCGCCGATCGCGTGGCGGTCTATAAGTATTACACCACCACGGCGGCGGACGGCACGGTGCAGGGCGGTCTTGTTCAGTTTGCGCTGCCGGTCGCGGTCGCGATTATTCTGGCGGGACTTGTCGCCGCGCTCTTCGCGTTCCTCATCGGTCTGCCGGTGCTGCGTCTCAAGAGCGACTATCTGGCGATCGCCACGCTCGGCTTCGCCGAAATTCTGCGCGCACTCTGCCAGTGGAAGGGACTCGGCGTCCTGACCAACGGCTCCAACCAGCTGCGCCTGTACCCGACCTTTTCGGGCATTCTGCCGTATTTCCTCGTTTCGGGCGTCTGCATCGCGATCATCGCGCTGCTCATCCGCTCCACCTACGGCAGAGCCTTCAAAGCCATACGCGACGATGAAGTCGCTGCCGAGGCGATGGGCATCAACCTCACCAAGCACAAGATGATCGCCTTTGTTGTCAGCTCGTTCTTCGCGGGCATCGGCGGCGCGCTCTTTGCGATGTATCAGAACACCATTCAGGCAAAGCCGTTTACCACCACGCTGACCTATGAGATCCTTCTGATCGTCGTCATCGGCGGTATCGGTTCGCTCAGCGGTTCGGTGCTGGCAAGCTTCCTGTATATCGCCTGCTCCGAGTGGTGGATGCGCTTCCTCGACACCGACGGCATCATCCCCGGTGTCACGCGCAACGGGTTCCGCCTCGTCGTGTTCTCGGCAGTCATCATGGTGATCGTGCTGTTCTTCCGCCGCGGCATCATGGGCGACAAGGAGCTTTCCACCGAACGTATTGCCGATTTCTTTGCCGCACATAAAAAGAAGAAGGAGGCGACGAAATGAGCACGCTTCTGAAGCTTGAGGATATCACCATGCAGTTCGGCGGCGTCGTCGCCGTCAACAATCTGTCGCTTGAGGTCGGCGAGGGCGAGATCGTCTCCCTGATCGGACCGAACGGCGCGGGCAAGACCACAGCATTCAACGTCGTCACCGGTGTGTATGAGCCGACCAACGGTCGCGTGTCCTTTGCCGGAAAAACCATTGTGGAGAGCCATCCGCGCGGCAAGATGAGCAAGCTGTACGCGGGCGAAAACAAGGGCGTCTACAAGCGCCGTATGGTGAAGACGCCGGACAGGATCACAGCGCTGGGCATCGCGCGTACCTTCCAGAACATCCGTTTGTTCAAGTCCATGACGGTGTTTGAAAACGTGCTGGTCGCCACGCATCTGCGCCGCAAGAGTAACCTGTTCACCGCCACCTTCATGCTCGACCGCAAGGAGGAAAACGCCATGCGCGCCGAGGTTGAGTCGCTGCTGAATGAGGTCGGTCTGCTCGACGTTAAGGATGAGCTGGCAACCTCGCTCCCTTACGGCAAGCAGCGCCGCCTGGAGATTGCGCGTGCGCTGGCAACCAACCCGACGCTGCTGCTGCTCGACGAGCCTGCCGCGGGCATGAACCCGCAGGAGACCGACGAGCTGACTGCGTTCATCCGCTACATCCGCGACAAGTTCCACGTCACCATCTTCATGATCGAGCATCATATGAACCTCGTCATGGATATTTCCGACCGCATCTACGTTATCGACTTCGGTCGTCTGATCGCCAAGGGCACGCCCGAGGAGATTCAGAACCACGACGTCGTTATCAAGGCATATCTGGGGGTAAGTGAAGAATGAGTAAGATTCTCGAGATCAAGAACCTCAGCGTGTCCTACGGCGGCATTGAGGCAATCAAGAATATTTCGCTCGACGTCGAGGCGGGCAGCATCGTCACGCTGATCGGCTCAAACGGCGCGGGCAAGAGCTCCACGCTCCGCTCGATCGCCGGTATCGTCAAGGCGAAGAGCGGCGAGGTGCTTTTCGAGGGTGAAAACATCCTCGGTCTGTCGCCGGACCAGATCGTCAAGCGCGGCGTCACGCTTGTGCCCGAGGGCAGACGCGTGTTCCCCAACCTCACGGTTGCCGAGAACCTGCACGTCGGCGCATATCTGCGCAAGGACGACATCAAGCCCGACCTCGAATATGTGTATGAGCTGTTCCCGCGCCTGAAGGAGCGCTCCTGGCAGTTTGCCGTCGGCAGAGCCATGATGGCGCGCCCGAAGCTCATCATGATGGACGAGCCGTCGCTCGGTCTCGCGCCGCTGATCGTGCAGGGCATCTTTGACATCATCCGCACCATCAACAAGGCGGGCATCACGGTGCTGCTCATTGAGCAGAACGCGAATATGGCGCTCAAGGTTGCGGACTATGCCTATGTCATGCAGACCGGCGAGATCACGCTCTCCGGCACGGGCGCAGAGCTGCTTGAAAACGAGGAAGTCAAAGAGGCTTACCTCGGCAAACAGAGAAAGTAACAGAAAAAGAAGCGAACCGCATGCGGTTCGCTTCTTTTTCTGTTATAGAGATGAAACGGGTCGTCGAGGGGGCGATTCCTACTGGATTTGCGCGTCTTTAGGCTTCCCCCAAGGGGGAAGGCTATATCGCAGCGAGCGATTCGTTACGAACCGGCGTCTGGGGCGATCCGCAGAATCCGCAGTCATTCTCCCTTACGGGCGCTTATATTCCCGATACAGATACCGGATGCCGCGGAAGATCAGAATTGCCAGCGGAATCGGGTAGCAGAAAATCCACCCGAGCACCCACAGCCAGGTGCGGCGTTTTTTCACCGGCACGGGCGGGATGTACCGCAGCAGCACCGTCGGGTCAAACTCGGGCTCGGCGGCTTTGCCTGCCTCTTTTGCGGCAGGCATATAGCCGCAGTCCGGGCAGGCGGCGGAGAAATAGCGCTTGCCGCAGCGCGGGCAGTTTTTCGCCGTCTCGCCTGCCTTCACGCCGCAGTTCGGACAGTACATGCCGGTATCAAAGATCGTGCCGCAGTTGTTGCACTTGGTTTCAAATTGATTGGCACCGCAGGCGTCGCAGGTCGTTGCCGTGTCGCTTGCCTCCGTGCCGCAGAACGGACAGATTTTCATTGTGTTTCCTCGCTTGGTTGAATCAGTTCCAGCATACACGAAAGCCGGGAAAATGTCAAGGGGGTAACCCAAAAAGCGAACCGCCAAAGCGGTTCGCTTTTTTAGTTGAGGGATCAGTAGCAGATCTTGCCCGGATTCAGGATGTTCTTCGGGTCAAACGCAGCCTTGATGCCGCGCATGAGCGCGATCTGCGTGTCGCCGTACTGCGCCTGCATATAGCGCTTCTTGGCGTAGCCGATGCCGTGCTCGCCCGAGACGAGACCGCCGAGCTGCTCCGCCTTTTCATACATGCGGTCGAAGCAGCGGGCGAGCTTTTCTTCCCATGCCGCCGCATCGAGATCGTCGCGGCAGATGTAGACGTGCAGGTTGCCGTCGCCCGCGTGCCCGAAGCTGGGGATGCGGATGCCCTCCGCGTCGGCAATCTCATGCGTGAATTTGATAAACTCGTCCACGCGGCTGCGCGGCACGACCACGTCGCACTCATCCATCTCGGTGGTCGATGCCTTGATGGCTTCGAGAAAGGCACCGCGCGCGCTCCAGACCGATTTCTTGCGCTCCTCGGTGTCCACGATGTAGGCATCGAGTGCGCCGAGCGAATCCAGGCAGAGGTCGGCGACCGTGTGCATGTCGTGCTCGACCTGCGCGTCGGTATTGCCGTCGAAGGTCAGCAGGATGTAGGCATCATTCTTCGTGTCAGGGAACTTCTTGCCGAGGTAGCTCTCGGAGAAGAGGATCGTGTCGCGGGACATATACTCGATCGCGGTCGGGATGACTTTGGAGCGGATGATCTTCGGCACCGCCTCGATCGCGGTCTTCATGTCGGGGAAGGGCACAAGCAGGCTGATCGAGGATTTCGGCAGGGGCAGCAGCTTCAGCACTGCCTCGGTGATGACGGCAAGCGTGCCCTCCGCACCGATCAGGAGGTCCTTGAGTGCATAGCCCGAGCTGTTTTTGACGACCTTGGAGCCGAACTGCACGATCTCGCCGTTCGGCAGGACGGCGGTCAGCGCGCGCACATAGTCGCGGGTCACGCCGTATTTTACGGCACGCATGCCGCCTGCGTTGGTCGAGATGTTGCCGCCGATGGTGGCGGATTTTTCACCCGGATCGGGGGGATAGAAGAAGTCGTGCTCCTCCACGTAGGCGGCAAGCTCCATCAGCAGCACGCCAGGCTGCACCGTGATCGTGAGGTTGTCTTCATCCAGCTCGAGAATTTTGTTCATCGCGGTGGTGACCAGCAGAATACCGCCCTCCACCGGCACGGCAGAGCCGACCAGCCCCGTGCCGCTGCCGCGCACCGTGACCGGGATGTTCTCCCGATAGGCGTATTTCATCACCGCGGACACTTCCTCGGTGGAGTGTACAAACACAAGCGCGTCCGGCATATGGCTGACGCCGCCCAGCTCGTCATGGCTGTAGTCCTCGCTGATCGCGTTGCCGATGAGCAGATTCTCCGCGCCGACGATTGCGCCGAGCGCCGTCGCATCGTTTGCGTCAAACTTCTTATACATGGCCGTTCTCCTTTGCATTGATCTTTTCGAGCAGCAGGGGGACGATCGCATTCAGATCGCCCACGATGCCGTAATGCGCCACGTCGAAGATCGGCGCGTGCGGATCCGTGTTGATGGCGATGATGCAGTCGGAGGACTTCATGCCGGCGGCAAACTGCACCGCCCCCGAGATGCCGAGGCAGATGATCAGCTTCGGCTTGACGGTTCTGCCCGAGAGACCGATCTGCTGCTTGGCGTCAAAGATGTTCTCCTCGACGAGCGGGCGCGTGCAGGCGACCACGCCGCCGAGCGCGTCGGCAAGTGCCTTTGCCATCTCGCGGTTCTGCTCGCTCTTCGCGCCTCTGCCGACGGCGACGATGACATCCGCCTCGGAGATATCCACGTCCTTTGGCTTCTCGGTCTTGAAGAGCACGTCGATCGCGCTTTGCAGCTTCGACGCGGCAATCTCCATTTTCACGATCTCGCCGTGCGCCTCGGCAGTCGGCTTCGGCTCGGTGAAGACCTTGTAGCGCGCCGTGCAGAACTGCGGGCGGCAGTCGGGTGAGATGATCTGCGCCATGATGTTGCCGCCGAAGGCGGGGCGGATCTGGACGAGGTCGGTGTT
>ENA-UESE01001283-UESE01001283.1-human-gut-metagenome-genome-assembly--contig:-NODE-1283-length-20176-cov-133.736554_pt1 | contig 20176 bp, 23 predicted proteins | sample MGYA00242995_ERZ507996 | MGnify/ENA primary metagenome ERZ507996 (study PRJEB26167, sample SAMN06115489) | human gut metagenome | host: Homo sapiens | place: China:Sichuan | collected 2015-04-15... | reverse complement strand
GATATTGGGTCGATCTCCGTTTACAATTGAACATAAGATAATTCCGAGAAGAAAATTTATGTATGAAATGGTAGTAAGCTCAAGGATTATATATGTTATAGGCGTGTATAAGAAACTGATTGGAGAGATAATTTTTTGAATGAGTATATTCGAAAAGAGTTTCATTGTTCCAATGTTAATGAGTTTTATTATGATGTAGCAAGAAATATAATAACACCAAAATTTCCAGTGCTTGTATTGGGTGATATCTTTTCTTTCAGAAAGTAATATCATGATAACCAAGGTGTAAAGTCCAAATACAATTATTGTTGAGATTGGGTATGTTTCTATAGGAAAGTAGAATGAAAATATTTGGACAGTTAGTCCAACCGGGATTAGGATGGGGAGGTTTTTATAAAAAGAGATGAAGGAATTTTTGATGATATTGAGCATGGTGATTTAGGAGTGTTGTTATTTTTGTTGAAAGTTGTGTTTGATGATATCTTTTAGCATTTAGGTTGTCAAGTTTTTTGTCAGGCAGTTTTGCGGGAGAGGGAAATAAAACGCAGGTTGTCTGAGAATATGAATAGACTGAATGGAGGTAACAAATATATAAATAAATGATTGTCAGAAGCAGGAGGGATTTTATATCGCTCCTGCTTTTTTTGCTTTATAGAACATTGTAGCTACGCAGAACTGCATGCATTGAGAATATATTTGTGAAAATAAGTTGAAGGCGAACAGATGTTCATCACTTGGAGGATATACGACTCCTAGATACGGAAAGAAATCTATTATAAAAACAAGTGTTATTATTTTCCAGTAAGGGGCATTAGTTATATTGTATAAATTTTTTAATGTGATTTTTTCATTGTTGATGATGGCACAATCTAAAATTAATAAACGAAAATTAACATAGCCCAATGTTAAGGCAACGAAAATGACGAAGTTTATTTCTATGTAAACAATTTCAATGAGGATTTTTTTTGCTAATATTTCGAATATGAATATTTCTGTTATATTGTATAGCGTTTTGTTTATTAGAAAAAAGGCAGTGTATATCAACCAAAATTTCCATGTTTTGAAGTAAGAAAATTTTTTAATATCAGAAAGAGTAATAAAAGCTATTAGTATGATGAAATAGGAAAGAGGGGCATAGATTTTGTTGGGGAAATAGTAATCATAAGCAGGCAGAATTAATGAGAGGGGGATTAGTATAGGGAGGTATTTGTAGAATATAATAAAAGAATTTTTGATGATATTGGTCATGGCGATTTTAGCGTTTATTTTTTTGTTGTAAAGTTGTGTTTGATGATATCTTTTAGCATTTAGGTTGTCAAGTTTTTTGTCAGGCAGTTTTGCGGGAGAGGAAAATAAAACGCAGGTTGTCTGAGAATATGAACAGACTGAATGGAGGTAATAAATATATAAATAAATGATTGTCAGAAGCAGGAGGGATTTTATATCGCTCCTGCTTTTTTGTGTAAATTTAATTTTTGAAAGGAATTATATTATGACTATTGATATAGAAGAGTGGAAGAAGGGTATTCCACAGAGAGAGTTGGAACAGAAGATAAGGGAGTATGAGGAAGAGTTGTAAAAGGTCGTATTTTGGACTGCTAGTACAGAAACTGCGTGTAAACCGCTAAGTCATGTACTGGTGTGTACACTCCTGTCGCGGTTTCACTGGTTTCTTACTATCAGCCTCAAACTCCGGCCTTTTCCTCGTGCCAAGAACATGAATAGTGTTATTAATGGCACGAGAGAATAATCAGACACGTTTCTTTTTAGAAGACAGGTTTTATGAACTGCATAAAAAGCAGCTGGCGGAGTTGTTGGCTGAAAAAGCGGCGGAAGAAGCCAGAAAGGCCGCGGAACTGCAGAAAAAACTTGATACGGCGGCAGGAATTGCCGCAAAGTTTGATGATGGTTTTTCTTTTGGTTTCGGTAAAAAAATCGGCGGTGCTTTTAATGGTGTTTTTGCCGGGGCAATGGATGCGTTGCTGACGGATAAAACTTTTGGGCAAGCTTATGCTGACAGATATCATGAAATTGTTGGTGATGCGGTGCAAAAGGGAAGGCAATTTGAAGAAGAACATCCGGCAGCGGCTATGACAACGGAGTTAGTTGGTTCTGTTCTTAATCCGGTTAATCAGGCAGGGGGCGGCGCTCTTTTGTCTGTCGGAAAGGCTGGCAAAAACGCAACAAAACTGCAGAAAGCGGCAACGCTGGGAAAAACAGCACTGGCCAGTGGGGCTATTGGTGCCGGTACAGGCGCATTGACGGCTGCCGGACAGGCTCAAAGTCTTGATGAGTTTGGCGACAGGGTTGTTTCCGATACTCTCAGCGGCGGGGGGCTCGGTGCTGTTATGCCCGGGGCGGAAGCTGCTGTGAAAAAGGCATGGACGGTTGTGGCTCCGAAAGCTTCCGCGGCATTTAGGACTTTTAACAAACTGGAAAATTCCGGTGCAATGAAGAATGTCAGTGATGTGGCTGACAGGGCTGTTGCCAAAGACCGGGCAATGCCGGAGGTGGCGGATGACACGGTTAACGGCCTGTTGCGCGAGGCACGGCAGCAGACACCGGCGGCAAATGAGATTCTGGACAATGCTTATGGTAAAATTTCTCAAGGAGAAGCCGCGCGGACGCAGCGGGAAATTGAGCGTTTTGCCAGGCCTGCGGATGTAGAGCGTTTGGTTAACAAGGCGGAACGCTACGCTGAGCCAGCTTTTAACAGGCTGAAAAACATTGAAGATGTTGATGCTTATGCTTTGGGGAGAAAAATGGTTAAAAGGTATCCAGCTGGAAACCATACCAGAATTTTGAAAAGTATTCGTCGAAATATGGAAAAAACGGATGGTGATTTTTCTATGGCGAGAACACCAGAAGGACGGATTGATTATCCTCATTTCTTGAAAGATACTCAGAGGGCTGCGTATCTTATGACTTTGCCTTATACTTATAAACATCCAGATATGATTTTGGAAGGAATGAATAAAGGGAAGTTAAGAGAATATTTTTTTAAAGAGTATTATAATCCAGATAAAGGAAAAAAAGTTTACGATTTGGTTGTTAAGTCGCCAGATGGGACTTTTATTACAAAATTTGCTAGAGAAGGAGATAGAGGTAAAAAGTATATCAATAATTTAATGGGCCAGACGTCCCAAGTAGCTGAGACCGGCCGAGGGTTAGGTCTAGCGGGGGCTACTCCCATTCCTAACGCTGCTCGTGAAAGTAGTGTACCTGTTTTTAGTGATTATGTCAATCGGGATAAAATTATACAGGATGAGATTTTTAATGTGCGGCAGGATAAGCTTCGTCTGTCCGGAGCAGATACGCTTCCTGATACGAGTTTTGATATGCTGAATGAAGTTAACCGGGGGCTTAACGAGAAAATTGCAGCGGCAAGAAATGTCGGGCAATATGACACTGCGGCAAATCTGGAACGGCATCAGCAGGAACTCTGGCGGCAGATAGACGGTGTTCTTCCTGGATACGGAGAGGCAAGGAGTTTTACGGATGCGGCGCAGAGAATTCCCGCTGCCGAACTGCTGGGGCAGAATATCTTTAACCCGGATTTGAAAACGTCTCATGTTTCTCAGGCAGTGAATGGTATGAATTCTTATGAGATGCAAGGGTTGAAGTCCGGCATCGGTGACGCTTTGAAACGGGAAACCGGCAATGGCGCTGCTAATTATGGGAATATTTTTTCTCCGTCCGGTCAGCAAAAGTTGGGGGCAGCTTTGGGACAACCGGGAAATCGTTCTTTGGGCGGTTTTCTGAAAGATAATGTTGTTGCACAAAACAATCGTAATTTTGTCATGTCTGGAAATGCTTCCGAGCCGGTGGAACAGGGGATATTCGGGCGTTTATCATCGCCGTGGCGAGATACGCAGAATGAATATTTTTCCCGGACAATGACCGGAACGCCTGATGCCTTACGGCAGCAATACAGCAATTATTTGCGCGGGCGGAATTATTATTCACCCTATGCTGTTCCGTATTTGGCACAACAATATACGTCAGGTACCGATTAATGTATGGCTGATGAAGGAGTTAAAGAGACTCTGGAGGGACGCGCACAGCATCAGTCTGATTTAAATTTGGAACAGACTTACTTAAATTCTGTAAACCCCTCATCGCTAGGTCCGGAAAACGGATCCCTGCGGCAGGCTGCGCGATTTTCTGACGTTCAGAGCCTCTCTTCAAAGGCAATATCATCAATGGGCGGAAATGTCAATAAGAGTGGTTGTTTTAATTTGATAAGGAGAAAAAATGAATGATGTTGAAATAATTTATGATGAAAGCGGTTTGACGGCGCTTTGGGCTTGTCAAAACCTGGGCGATTATTCTCCGCTTTCGGGAGATTTTTTCACTTTCGCTTTCCGGCGCAAGGGAAAAATAATCGGGGCTTTAATCTTCAGCGGTTATCGTCCCGATCATGACGTGTGGTGGACGATTTATACCACAGATCGGCACTGGTGTACGCCTAAAGTGCTGAAAACGGCTTTTACGGCGGCTTTTGATGACCTCAACTGCCGCCGTATTAATCTTCTGGTCAGCCGCGGCAATGCCAAATCCCTCAGCTTGGTTCAACGACTGGGCTTCAAAGAGGAGGGCATACTGCGTGCTTTCCGGGAAAACGGGCAAGATGCCCATATTTTTGGAATGTTAAAATCTGAATGTAATTTTTTAAGGAGAAAATAAATGAGTGGAATGATGGGGGGAATGAGCGGAAACCCCACCGCAATGCAGAATTATGCCGCATGGTACGGCCTGAATGCCTTGAATAAGATTGACACGTCGGCTGTTGATAATGCCAATCAGAATATGGCAAAATATGGCGAGCAGATGAGTCAAAATCTCGGCAACCGTCCGGATTATGTTTATTCGGTGAACGGGTCTGACGCTGCAAGACAGCGTGCCGAGCAGGCTTATTACAACAGCATGGTCAATAATTTTCAGCCGCAGTTTGACCAGCAGCGCACCGATTTGGAAACGCGTCTGGCCAACCAGGGGCTTTCCGTCGGCAGTGAGGCTTATCAGCGGGCGATGAACGATTTGACCACGCAGCAGAACAATGCTTATACCAATGCGGCAAATCAGGCGGTTTTGAGCGGTCAGAACGCTTTCAGCCAGAGCCTTGAAGATTCAATCAATGCCGGAAACTTTACCAACAGCGCGCGGATGCTGCCGATTAACGAGATTATGACTTTGCTGTCAAATTCGCCGAGCGGTTATGACATTGCCATGGAGAAATACGGTATTCTCGGCAATTATGCCAATATGGCGGCGCAGCAACGTGCCAATGCCCAGGCTTCAAAGAATAATATGTGGTCAAATCTGCTGAATGCCGGCGCAACGGCTGCCGGAATGTATTTCGGCGGGCCGGCCGGCGCCGCGGCGGCAGGAAGTATGACATCAAGATTGACGGGAGGAAGATAATATGAGCAACCGTTTTAACAGAGCTGCCGAAATTTCCAGAGATTTGATGCGGACAGGCGTGACGCCGGTTTTGCAGCCGATTGATTTGAACGGCATGGTGAATAGCTTCAGAACAGCTTACAATGATGCGCAGAGAAACAACCTGCGACAGCAGAGGCTGCAATATCTGCAAAACGGCGGTTGGGCTGATCCTGACGATCTTGCCCGTCAGGCGCAGGCAGGCGCTTTGCGTTCAATGTATTAATTTTTTTTGAAAAGGAGAAAAAAATGCCTTTTGACGGAAAAGGTTATTTTACCAGGGTACACAACTGGGAAGATGACCGGAAAAATGATATTGAAATCGTGACAGACCATCACGATGAGGAAGATGATAATTTTGCGGCAGGGCTTAATGAATGTTTGCTGCGCGACGGCCGTGTGCCGCTGAAAGATGATTTTGACGCCGGAAATTTTCAGGTTAAGAATCTGCGTGATGCCACGCTGGATGGGGATGCGGTTAACTTTAAACAGTTAAAGAACCAAATCAGCGAGTTGAAAAAAGCTCTGCTGCTCAATGTTAACAGCGGTTTGAAGGTGGGTGACGTCAAAACCTCGCTGCAATCAGGAAACCATGATAACTGGCTGTTGTGCAACGGTCAGGAAATCAGCCGCGCTGATTATCCCGATTTGTTTAAGGTTATCGGGGTTAATTTTGGTGCCGGAAACGGAACAACGACTTTTAACGTTCCGAATTATCAAGGTGCGTTTCTGCGCGGTCTGGGCGGAAATTCGGCAGAGAACTTCTTTACAAAACAGAATGAGGGCCTACCGAACATTACCGGGGCATCGTCAGATTCATCTTATTGTAACGTGGGCGAAGGTTCCGGCTGTATTGTTACCGAAGGCAGCGGCCGTTATGTTGCCGGTTCGGGCGCTCTGGGGGCGAAGTACAGCCGTTTTCGCATAGATGCTTCGCGTTCCAGCGGTATTTACGGCGCAAGCGCGCATGTGACACCGGAAAACTATGCGGTTAACTATTTTATTAAAGCAAAAGCGGAGGTTTAAACAATGACATCACGAATGACAACAACGGGAATTGTGATTACACAGGGGGATACGTTAAATGTCCCCCTTAAATTTGCCTTTAACCATGGCAGCAACAAAGTGCCGGTGGATTTGACCAATGCGGTTCTCAGAATGCAGGTGAGGTCAACGGCGGACGGGCAACCGCTGATAAAAAAAGAAGTGTCGGAGCATACTTATCCCGATCAGGGAATTACGGTTTTGCAGCTGACGCCGGAGGATACCAATATTCCGGTCGGTACTTATTACACGGATATTGAAATCCAGTTTATCGATGGGCAGAAGTTTACGTTTTATCCGCCGAAAGCCGGGTGTAAGGCTTATTTTAAAGTGACGGAACAGTTTACGAAAGGAGATTAACAATCATGAGCGATATTATTTATTACGACAATGAAGTTGTCGGGATGGAAGTAGTGATGAATGAGGTTGAGAGCGAGGTCAGCCCTGAAGGCTACATCTTTGTCCGCAATGGAGAGAAAGAAATTGACGGTCACGTCGAAAATGTATCAAAGCCGGAGATTAACCGGTATGTTGAGGAAAAGAAAAGCGAGATTTCTGATTTTGCCGTGGATAAAACGGCAGAGGCGGAAAGTAATATTGACGATTATCTTAACGATACGGTTTTGCCTGCTTTAAATCAGCATACCGAAAACAAGAAGCAGGAATTATCGTCTTTGGCGGCGGAACTGACAGGGACTTTTGAGGCCAATGCTGCAGAAAAACAGGCTGCTGTCGATACCTCCGCCGAAGCGGCTGCCGCCAGTGCTGCTGCGGCCAAGATTTCCGAAGACAATGCCAAGGCCAGTGCTGACAGCGCGGCGGCGACAGTATCCGGGTTTGATGCTCATGCGGCGGAGAAACAATCCGCTTATGATGAAAATGCGGCGGAGAAATGTGAAGCTTATAATGCCAATGCTGATGCCAGAGTGTTGGAATTTAATAATAATTTTGAAACAAAGACTTCTGTTTTCAATGGTAATTATGATGATAAACTGGCGGCTTTTAATGCGAATGCTATGGGAAAAACAGCGGATTTTGATGCGAATGCCGTAGTGCAGACCAACAGCGCCAATGCCGCTATTGATACGCATAAGGCGGAAGTGACGGCGGATTTTGATGCTAATGCCGTGGAAAAGCAGTCTGCGGTTGACGCCAGCGCGGCAGCGGCCAAGGTATCAGAGGACAATGCCAAGGCCAGCGAGGTGGTTTGTCAGGGGATTTTGGAACGTTTGGGAACGGTGATTAAAATCAAAGGCCGAGTGAACAGCGTGCCGGAGCTTCCCGCTGACGGCAATCTTGAGGGAGACGCTTATCTGGTTGGTGAAGAGGGCAGCGAGAATTTTGCCGAATATTTTTGGTTCAGTGATCATTGGGAGTTTTTGGGTACGACAGGTTCCAAACTCTCCTGGGGCAATATTACCGGGGAGATTTCCTCGCAGGCTGATATTACTGCCGCACTTAATCTGAAGGCTAATCAGGCGGAGGTATCGTCATCCCTTAATCTCAAAGCTAATCTTGACAGTCCGGTTTTTAGCGGTACGCCAACGGTTCCGGTTCCGGGGCTGAATGATAATTCACAGCGTCCGATTACCAGCAGCTGGTTTTGTCAGAAAATACAGGTTGTTGACGCTTTGCCGTCAAGTCCGTCGGCTGATATCTTTTATTTTAGCAAAAGCTGAGGTCTGACATGCAGAGGTTATACATTGGCGGTATTCAGATAAAAAAAATCTATCAAAACGCTGTGCCGGTCAAACGGGTGTATAAAGGTTCTGAGCTGGTATGGGTTGCCGACCCGTACCAGCCCGGGACGGTTTTGACAAATGTTACCGGAGCGAACACTTATTCCGTTCGGCTTCCGGCAGGAATTTATAAACTGATTTTGACCGGAGGCGGCGGAAACGGAACGGACTTCTGGACTGGTGCTGGATTTATGAACGCCGGCGGCGGCTCAGGCGCAACGTGGGAGGGCGAGTTTGAAAATCCTAAAGACCAGCAGTTAACCCTTTATGCCGGAGCAGGCGCACAGGACAGTTACATGGATTTGGGCGGAGTCCGCATGATTACGGCCGGGCAGGGCGGCAGCCATTCGGGGAACAGCGCCGGCGGGGCGGGCGTCGTTTCGGTTAACGGCGGTCTGAGGGTGGTTTCTGCTTCCAATGTTAGAAACGGCAATCCCGGTAAACGTACGGGCAGTTATGCCGGCGGGGATTCTGTCAGTTCCAGAGGTTGGGGGCGCGGCGGAAGCCATTTGGGCGGAGAAGTCGGCGGAATGTATCTGCAGTATCTGCGGGTTTAATTTTTATGATTAAAAGGAGGAGCCGGACATGGCTTATAAATTATATAAAGGAGGGCAGAACTTGAAAAAAGTTTATGCCGGAAGTCAGAAAATCAAAAAAATCTACAAAGGAACGACACTGGTGTGGCAGGCTGACCCTTATGACCCGGGGACTGCGGTTTGGTATCAGACCGGGCCGGGGACTTTTGAGACCGAACTGGAAGCCGGGGTTTATGACCTGATTATTGCTGGAGCCGGAGGAGATGACGTACGCTGGGCTTACGGAACATGGTTTCACAACCATGGTGGTTCAGGCGCTGCCTGGGAAGGGGCTTTTTACAATCCGGTTAAACAGCACTGCAAGATTTATGCCGGCGGCATACAGCAAGGGACTAATGGGCAAGATTCATTTCTTGAGCTTGGCGGTGTGCGCATGATTACGGCCGGAGGCGGAAAAAGGTCTACCGGTACGGTATCAGGCTATGGCGGTGATCCCGGCATAATTTCCGTTAATGGAGCTTTGCAAATTCTTGAGCAGCGGAAATCCACAAACGGTAATACCGGCGGGCGCGGTGTGCATAACGATACCCCGACAGCTTCAGTTTGCAGCCTCAACAACTGGGGACAGGGCGGTGGAAGTCCTATTGACGTTGGCGGAAATATTGCAATAAGCGGTGGTGCGCAATTTAGATATATAAGATTGGACAGGTGAGGAAAAATGGCGATTGACTGGGAAGTTGCCGGGCATGCGATTGCGCTCGGCGGCGTTTTTATTAACTTTATGCGGATTGGAGAGTGGAAGGCGCGGCAGGAAACGCGCCTTTCTATTTTGGAGAGGCGGCAGGAAACTTATGATAATAAAATTGAGGAACTTTCGCGTCTTATCAGTTCGCAAAACAATATCTTAACCGAGGTTAAGGTTAAGCTTGACCTCATGTGTGCAGAAAAAAACAAAAGGAGGAAAAATGGCGAGCAGAGGGATTAGAAACAACAATCCCGGAAATATACGCAAGGGCGAGAAATGGCAGGGGCTGTCGGCAATTCAGAACGATAGCTCTTTTTGTGTTTTCAAGACACCGGCATACGGTATCCGGGCATTGGCAATTTTGCTTAAAAATTATTATGAAAAATATGGATTGGATACGGTAACAAAAATCATCAAACGTTATGCGCCGCATGCGGAGAACGACACCGATGCTTATATCGAAAGTGTGAGCCGGGCGCTCGGTGTTTTGCCAAAACGGCGGATTAACCCGACGGAACCGGAGGTGATGCTGAAGCTGATTAAGGCGATTATTCTGCATGAAAACGGTTCGCAACCGTATAATGAGGAAATTTTAATTAAGGGTTTAGAAATGGCAGGTATAAAATGAGTTTATTGAATGGTTTGTTGTGGGGATTTCTCAGACGTTGGTTCGGTGGCGGCTTTGACGAGAAATATAAATGGCTGGGAGACAGGGGATTGCAAACGGCGGTGATGGTTGCCGCGATTTTTGCGGCTTTGTACGACCGGACAATCTGGTGGGTTGCCTTATTGCTGGCGGTGTGGATTCAGTTTCAGTTCTGGAGCCGGGCGGTGGGCGAGATTTTGGATTGTGGACGCAGTCCGTTTCAGAATGCGGAAAGTTATGACCGTTGGTATCGCGTGCCGTTAGACTGGGTTTATGACAAGCTGGGCAAGCCTAAATATGTGGGAATGTATGACTGGTGGTACGGCTGGCTGCGTTACGGGTTGCCGATGATTGTTCCGGCTGCGGTATTGGGTGACTGGAGCTTTATTATTATTGGTCTGGCTGGTTCGCCGGTATATTACAGCTGCTGGGAGTTGTTTGAGCGTTTTCCGAAAATGCTTGAGTGGCCGGAATGGTGCGGCGAGCCGAAGAATCTGGCAGAATTAATCTATGGTTTTATTTTCGGGGTGATGTTATGGTAAAATCAATAAGACGTCACAAGTGGAAGCTTATCTGTCTGGCGGCAGCCGTTGTTGCGGTTGTCGCCCTTTTTAATCCTGAATATGCTGAAAACGTTGCTCGCGCTTTTATGCTTATTTTAGCGGGGGTGTGAGATGTTGAAATTAGGATTTCGGCTTATTGTTATGGCGGGGCTTTGCTCCGCTTTTTATTGTCTGGGGCGCTCTCAGGCGGAAATTAAAATTGTAAAGGAACAAGTGGAGGTAATTAAATATGTGGACAGAAAGAGGGCGGAGATTCACGCTCGTCCTAATGTTTCTCGTGATGAACTGCTTAAGCTCATGCGCGCAGGTCAGCTCTGATTATTGTCCGGTTTATCCGGTTGCCGGTGTTGCTGTGGCTGAGGAACTGGAGCAGGCGGGAGATTTACCGGCGACATGGGAATGGATTGGGCGGATTGACAAGCTTCGGCGAGAGCTGGAATTGTGTCGGGATTAAAAGGGCTCTTGTTAAGGATTTTAATTCAAAAAAAAAGCCTTCCTTTCGGAGGCTTTTTTTGAATGGCGCGCCCTAGACGATTCGAACGTCTGACCCACAGCTTAGAAGGCTGTTGCTCTATCCTGCTGAGCTAAGGGCGCTTCAGATATGGCAATGACTGGTCGGGACAGGCGGATTCGAACCGTCGGCATCTTGCTCCCAAAGCAAGCGCTCTACCAGGCTGAGCTATGTCCCGAGTCATCGGACAAGAACTAAATTACCCATTTTATTTTATTTTGCAAGCTTTTTTTCAAAAAAAATTATTGAAAGGGTGTCGTTCTTATTTTTTCTTTTTCGGTAGCTTGATGCGGAAAAGTCCGAGGTCAATGACTTTAACGTTCTGTGTCCGGCTGAGAAAACGGTTGTAGTCTTCTCTGGTCAGATATTTTTCAACGCGTTTGCAGTATTCGGCACGGCGGTCTTCGGGAATGACATGATAGTTATGAGTCAGGTCATAATTGGTGAGGTAGTAAAGATTGCGGTTCAGACGCTGCTCCAACGCATTGGCTTTGATTGTCGCGGCAATATGCTTGATAACTTTGAAAATATCAAATTGTTTGGCGCTGACTTTGCGGCAGGTACTGGTGCTCAGCACGCGGTAAGTGTAGAAGGGCTTGTTGAGATAGGTCATTACCGGCTTGGACATCATGAGGTCAATAAAGTAAATGATGTCCTCATAAATCAGCCCTTTGACGAATTTGATATTATTGTTTGTCAAAAATTCGCGGCGAATGAGTTTGCCCCACGGATAACAGGGTGTTATCAGCATATAGTCATAAATTCTTTCAGATTTAAAAGTTTCCGGCAGATTGTCGTCTTCCTCAACCGTGTTATCGGCCTTGAGTTTGCGCCAAAAAGGGATGACGTCTTTTTTGTTTTCGTCCTGATAATAAATAATGCGGTTGCAGAAAGTGATGTCGGCGTTCAGCGCTTCTGCCCGGTTATACAGTTCTTCAAGCATTTCCGGGGCGATGACGTCATCAGAGTCGACAAAGGATATATATTTTCCCCGTGCCAGATCAAGTGCATTGTTTCGTGCGGCGGACTGTCCCTGATTTTCCTGATTCAAGACAAAAATACGGGAATCTCTGGCGGCATACTGGGCCAGAATATCGCCGCTTAAGTCTGTTGAACCGTCGTTCATGCAGATGATTTCAATATTTTTCAGAGTTTGGGCGCAGATGCTGTCCAGGCATTCTGCCAGATATTTTTCAACATTGTATACCGGAACGATGACCGTAACCAATGGCATTGCTGACATTTTACTTTCCTTCATAACTGACACCACACACGATTTCTTTTTACGTTAAGTGGCGAAAAAAAGCAATTTTTAATTTTCTTCTGTGGATTGTTGGGGCTTTTCGGCCGCGGTTTGCCGATTATACCAGTCGTGCCAATCAATTCCCTCAATATAAAATCCTTTTATCAGCGGAGCTTGGCCTTCAGCAACGGCAAATTCAAGCTCCATACGCGGCGAGCGGCTCCATATCAGCCGTTCCAGCTGCGGGGCAATGTCTTCTTCGATATAATAATTGTAGCTGCTTTTGAAACGGTGACCGCGGCAGGTGTTTCGTTCGACGCTTGCTTCGCAGTCGCTTTGGTCAAAACGGGGTGCCAGGCGGATATAATGTCCGGAAAAGATGTCGCGTGGGTCATATCCTTCAACGATGAGGCGCATGCTGGGGGCGGTCAGAAGGCGGTATTGCAGGCTGCCGGTCCAGAGAAGCAGGACAGCGGCGGGGAAAATGAGCGCTAGGGCGGTAATCAGTTTCTTTTTCATGTTTTAAGCCTCCTTCTTAAGATTGCTGGTGAGAAACGAGCTGACTTTGTGCAGGCTGAGGGCTATTGTCAGAAAGACCAGACCGGAGATGATTAAGCCGATACCCGTATCAAGCATGGAACCGAATATTTGCAGATAAATGATGAAAAAGCGCAGGGCAACCAAAGCGGCGCAGAGATTCATCGTTTTTATCCATCCGCCGCGATAGGCGTAAATCTGGCAGGTCAGCAGGACAAAAATCGTCAGGGCGGCGCTCAGAATTTCGGCAATAGTTTCGCCGGAAGCGTAAGTGCGGATGATGCTGTAAACGGCGGCGGCCAGCATGACGGTTAAAAACAGACCGTATTTTTCATCGAGGCGGCAGAACCACCAGAGAACGCCGAAAGCGGCCAAACCAGGCAGCCAGTACAACCATGGTGATACGGGGGCGGGCAGGGTGGTGATGTAGGGATAAGCGCTGCCGAAAAACAGGCCTGATAATTCCATGTTCAGGATGTAAAAGGCAAAGCAGACGCAGAACCAGAAGCGTCCTGCTTTGGCAGGTTGTTCCGTCAGCTTGAAAGCGTATAAAATGCGCAGTATGGCCAGCTTGATGAGCAAATCGGCCCAGAAAAGCCAGAAAGGCGCATTTCGCAAGGCTTTTTCCATAAATTCCTGTATAGCTTCAATATTTATCAGTTCGGCATAAAACGCTGCGGAAAAGCCGAAAAGCCACAGTCCGGCAAGGAAAGGCCGGCGGCAAAGCAGCATCAGCGGCAGAGTGATAACTGACCACAGCAGGACGGCGCGCAGGTTTTCGGCACGAAGGTCATAAACCTGCGCAATCAGGCCTATGCCAGCCATAACCATGGCGGCAAAGAGCAGGGACAGGCTTTCAAAAGCCAGCGTTTTTTCTTTAATGCGGCTTTGATAGACAACGGTTCCGGTGGCGGCAAGCAGAATAAAATAACAAAACAGTTTGGTGAAGTCGGAGATGTTTTCCCAGTTGTAGGCTATGACGGAGATGATACCCGTACCGATGCACATACAGCTGATGAAGAGAAAAGTGTAATAGAGAAAAGGGCGTTTCCGCGCATTTTCAAAAGACAGGATTTGTTCTTTCTGGCCGGACGTGATGAGAGCGGCGTTTTCCCAGGCTGTCAGTTTTGCTTTTATATTCATGTTTTCCCCGCAGAAAAAGTTAAGGAATAATTTTAATCATAAGAGATATGTTGTTGTCTGGCAATAAAAAATCCCCGGCGGTGGATATATCGCCGGGGAAAGGATGAGTGTTTTATTTTTTCAGCGCGGCAAGGTATTTTTCCGCTTCCAGACAGGCAATACAGCCGGAACCGGCGGCAATGACGGCCTGACGGAACTGCGGATCTTTAACATCGCCGGCGGCAAAAAGGCCGGGAACGCTGGTTGCGCAGCTGTTTGGTTTGGTGATGATGTATCCTTCGTTGTCCAACTCAAGAATGCCCTTGAACAAATCGGTGTTCGGGTGGTGCCCTATGGCGATAAAAGCGCCGGAAACCGGCAATTCCGAAACGGCGTCAGTCTTGATGTTCTTGAGTTTAAGCGCTGTCAAGCCGAGAGGTTCGTTGCTGCCGACAAATTCGGTAACGACTGAATCCCAGATGACTTCGATTTTGGGATTGGCAAACAGGCGGTCTTGCAGAGCCTGGTCGGCACGGAGGCTGTCACGACGGTGAATCAGCGTAACTTTGGCTGCAAAATTAGTCAGGTAAACGGCCTCGTCTACAGCAGTGTTGCCGCCGCCGATGACGGCGACTTCCTTGCCGCGGTAAAAGAAACCGTCGCAGGTTGCGCAGCCGGAAACGCCGAAACCACGGAACTTGGCTTCGCTTTCCAGACCCAGCCAGCGGGCTGACGCTCCGGTCGCAATAATAACGCTGTCGGCGGCGTAGCAGTTGCCGTTTTCGCTGCAAAGCGTGAAAGGCCTTTTACTGACGTCAATTTCAGTGATAATGTCTTCGTGCATTTCTACACCGACATTTTCAGCCTGTTGGCGCATATTGCTCATCAGTTCGCTGCCGTAAACAGGGGTCGGGAATCCCGGGAAGTTTTCAACTTCAGTGGTAATGGTCAACTGTCCGCCGATTTGCGGGCCAGCGACCAAAATGGGTTTTAAACCGCTGCGTGCAGCATAAATTCCCGCCGTGTATCCGGCGGGGCCGGAGCCGATAATCAAAAGTCTGGTTGTATATTCAGCCATAGTTCAAGTCTTTCAAAAAAATTATTTGTCCTTTTTCTGACAGACGCAGGGCTTGCCTTCAAAACAGCCGCAGTTGTGCTCTTTGGTGCAGGTGCATCCCGGAGCGTGTTCCGGCAGCTTCATGTCTACGCCTTCAACCTTCATGTTGTTGGGGAAGGTGCAGCCGCATCTGTCATCTTCGCTGCAATCACATTTCAGTTTATAGTTTTTGTCAGCGTCAAAATTCTTTGTCATTTTATTTCTCCTTATAATTTAAAGCCAGTATTTTTTGATACTGACTTTAAATATATACACAGAATTTTGAATTTAAAGATTTTACTGGTAAATTACTTCCAGCACTTCAAAAGATTTTTTGCCGCCGGGCGCCGTGTATTCGGCGATGTCTCCGGCTTCCTTGCCAATCAGCGCTTTAGCCAGCGGTGAGGACAGAGAAATGCGGTTTTTTTCGATATCAGCTTCATAATCGCCGACAATCTGGTATTCTTTTTCTTCATCCGTGTCTTCATCAACGACGACAACCGTGGCGCCAAAGCGGATGATGCCGCCTTTGGTTTGGGACGGGTCAATGACCTGGGCGCGGCTGATAACGCTTTCCAGTTCCTGAATACGCCCTTCAATGAAGCTTTGCTTTTCCTTGGCGGCGGAATATTCCGCATTTTCAGACAGGTCACCGTGGGAGCGTGCTTCGGCAATAGCCGCGATGATGTTCGGGCGGTCTTCTGCTTTTAATCTTTTCAATTCGGCTTCAAGATCAATGTAGCCTCTTTTGGTTAACGGAAACTTATCCATGTTTTCACCTCAAAAATTACAGCCCAAATTCCCGCGGAATTTCAGGCCGGTTCGTTAAAAAAATGTCAGAAAAATTTGACTGCGAGGGGGATTAACCGCTCACAGCCCTGTTTTTTGAATGTTGCCCTTAATATAACACCTAAAAAAACTTATGCAAGCCTTTTCTTCTTTTTTCGCAGACGACAGGGTGAAAAATCTGTGTATAAGCATTATTTTCCTATACACCACAGGGTGGTTTGTTACACTCATTGCGGTATTCAAATTTGTTAATATAAGGAGAATCGTTTCATGAAAAAGATACTTTTGGCTTCTGTTTTCGGCGGTATGATGATGTTTTCCGCAGGCGCAAACGCCGTTGACAGTACGGGCTGCGGACTCGGCTCAATGGCATGGCGCGGGCAGTCCGGCCGCGTGCCGCAGATTTTGGCAGCAACGACGAACGGCCTTTTCGGAACGCAAACTTTCGGTATTACCTTTGGCACATCCGGTTGCGATCCTAACGGCAGAATCACCGGCGGTACTCAGAAAATGGTTTTGGCTTTTCTTGAAAACAATATGGAACAATACGCTATGGATGCTGCGCGCGGACAGGGTGAAACCATTGATACGCTGGCTGGTATCATGAATGTTGACAGCGAAAAACTGGGCGAAGTTTCCAAGCAGAATTTTGCCTTTTTATTCCCTGATCAGGATGTGCAGGCGGTGGATGTGACACTGAATCTGTTCACCATAATGAGTTAAGGGGCGTGCAAAAGGGCTGTCATGCTTGTTGTTTTTCTTCTCGTGTAGCTATTTGTACACGTCGGCGAAAAACAACGGCGCAGCACAGCCCTTTATCCCACCCATGGATGATTGGTTTTACCAATGTCATGAGCTGAAATTTATGAAAAAAATTTTCTTTCTTTGGGTGATTTTCTTTTCATTCTCCGTGCAGGCGGGAGAGGCGGCAGTGAAAAATTCCGGTTTTGCCTTTTCTTCGGCATGGCTGGCCATGGGGCATTATCGGCCGCAGCTTTTCGGCGGGTATGAAGGGACGATTGACAGTGAAACTTTTTATCTGGCGCCGGAGGGGCGCATCTCGCCGCAGGCTGAGCTTGAAGCGACAGTCGCTTTATTTGAGCAGGGGCAGGATATTGGTAAAATCTGTCTTTTTCCGGCGCGTTACCGTTTATTGAAGCAGCAGGGGCTGGTTAAGGCCGCTTTTCCGCATTGTCCCGAATACGAACAGTTTGTGGCGGATTTGCAGCCGGCGGGCGTCACTTTGTTGTTTACCGACGCTTATATGAACAATCCCTCGTCTTTGTTCGGACACACGCTTATTCGTGTTGACACGGCGCGTAAAGGGACGCAGCTTTTGGCGCATGGGATGAATTACGGCGCGTTTACCGGGGAGAATCCCGGACCGCTGTATGCGCTTCTGGGCTTGACCGGCGGGTATTACGGCGGATTTACGGTTAAACCCTATTATGATATTATTAATACCTACAACAATATTGAAAACCGTGATATCTGGGAGCTTAATCTTGATTTTTCCGCAGAGGAGCGGGAGATGTTTGTGGCGCATCTCTGGGAAGTCGGGCATACGCAGACTCGTTATTATTTCTTTTCGCAAAATTGCTCTTATATGTTGATGGAAATGTTGGATGCCGTTCGGCCGGAACTGAAGTTGGCCGATGATTTCCCGGCGCAGGCCATTCCGCTGGACACGGTCAAACAGGCAGCGGAGCGCTCCGGGTTGGTTACGTCCGTCAATTACCGTCCGTCGCGGCAGAATAAACTGATTCACCAATATCGGCAGATGAACGCGCCACAGCGGCAGGCGTTTCGCCAGGCAATCAAAGAACATGATTTTGTCATGCCCGGGTTGGATGAAAGCGAAAAAGCCGGCGTGGCCGAGGCGGCTTATCGTTATCTTCAATATCAGAATGTGGCGGGAGATATTTCGCGAGAGGATTATCGTTCCGGCAGTTTCAAACTTTTGCAGGCGCGCAGCAATATTAAAGCACAAGATAATTTTAAACCGCTAACCGACGGAAAATCCCCGCTGAAATCACATTCTTCCAAGCGAGCTTCGTTTGGTGCCGGTGTGCGCAATGGTCAGGGGTTTCAGGAAATTCAACTGCGGCCAGCTTATCATTCTCTGACAGATAATGCTTACGGCCTGCTGCCCGGTGCCGAAATCAATTTTCTGAATGTGAAAGCCCGCCATTATGACCATGACAAGACTTATGTTTTGCAGGATTTTGATATTTTAAGCATTAAGTCGCTGTCGCCGGTCAATGTTATGTTTATGCCATATTCTTACAATATTGCTTTCGCTATAAACCGGGAGCTCAACCCGCAGACCGGAGATGAAGGTTATGTTGCCAATCTGACTGTCGGTGCCGGTTTTTCTTATGAAATGGCGGAGGGGGTGTCGGTTTATGCCATGCTGAACAATCATGCCTCTTACGGTGGTTTTTTGCCGCATAATCAGTATTTGGGGCTGGGGGCTGCCGGCGGCGTTTATATTACTCGCGGTGATTTTCGGTTTTTGGCTGAGGCGGAGCAGGTTTTGGCAACGACCAATTATGGTTCAAAAATAAAATATAATCTTGAAGCGGCGTATGCAATGTCGACTAATACCGCTTTGTCTGTGCAGTATAAATATGAGCAAAATCGCGGACGTTATGATGTGGATGAAACTATGGCTGCTTTGCGCTTGTATTTTTGAGAAAATTCGAGTAAGCTGTCGATGACGGAGGAAAAGCCATGACAAAAATAAAATACTGTATCTGGGATGTCGGCAATGTCATTTATGATTACAGTCTGGAACCGCTTCACCGCTGGATGGCAGAGAATACGGCGGACAAGATATTGTTTGAAGAGCGCAAAGGACGTTACAGCTATAACGACTATATGAAAGGGCAGGTGCCTTATGGAGCATTGTGTCGGGATTTATGTGATTTTTATGCCGTGTCCTATCAGCCGGAACACAATATTGCGCTGAACAGGGCTTTCCATCAGGGAGTGGGGCATTTTCATCCCGAAACGCGGCAGATGATGACAGAGCTTGACGGGCAGGGTATTAAAAACTGTGTGTTGTCCAATGCTTTGCCTATTTTGAAAAACACTGCCCGGGTTGATGATTTGATACCGCAAGAGCGGCAGTTTACTTCTTATGATTTGGGATTGTTGAAGCCGGATCCGGCGATTTATGCCGCGGTTCGCAATCAGTTGGGCTGCGCGTTTGAGGAACTGGCTTTTGTGGATGATAAGCCGCGGAATACAAAAGCGGCGGCTGAATTGGGAATCCGGGCGGTTACTTTTAAGCCGCAAACGGTTCAGCGGGATATTCGCGCCATTCTAAATTCTCCGGTTGTTTTACCGCAAAAAGAATGGGAACGGTAGTTTTTTTTATTTCTGTCGATGATATTGCCGTCTAGCGGCCGCCGTCTTTGGCAATTCCCATATCGGAAACATGAGCGTTTTGTTGAGCTTTGGTTTGGTATTGAACTTTAATCTTGTCCATAACCGCAGCCATTTCTTTGGCATATTTCTCGCCGTTTTGGTCAAAATGCCGTGTTCCTGACGGTGATTTTAAATTCCGCCAGGTCCATTTTCCGGCAAGTTTGTTGTTATATGCGCGGGCAACTTCTTCGTCTTTCATTTCAAACTGTATATTGCCGTCTTTTGCTGAGAAATCAATACTCTGTTTGCCGTCCTTGCTGATGCCGTGCATATGGAGCACGCCGTGCTTGTCTTTGGATACCCGCAAGTTTTCAATATCCGGCGCAAACGATAAACGCGATTTTTCCGACAGGTTGACATCTATGCCTTTTTCTATCAATTCTGACAAAGAAGGCTGATTTTCGGTTGTTTGGGCGGAAGCAGCGAGAGGCTTCTGCTGTAAAGCGGCATTATTGCCGTTGCGCATATTTTTAATGAACTGCGCCATGTCTTTGTGTGATTGCTGCGATGTTTTTTGGTGATTGAGCATACGGTTAAAGCGTATGGATACCTGCGCCATACGTTGAGGGTCTTTACGCCAGTCAGTCTTTTTAGGAGACTGTCTGGCGAGACGCTGTGGTAAGTTGTGTATTTCTTTGGCTATGAGATAAGGCGATAGCAGGATTTCTTTTGTTGTTTCTTTGGCGAACTGCAATGTTGCCGAAGCCAGTTTTTTTAGTTTGTTTTTCCAA
>ENA-UESE01001277-UESE01001277.1-human-gut-metagenome-genome-assembly--contig:-NODE-1277-length-20264-cov-2.861891_pt1 | contig 20264 bp, 19 predicted proteins | sample MGYA00242995_ERZ507996 | MGnify/ENA primary metagenome ERZ507996 (study PRJEB26167, sample SAMN06115489) | human gut metagenome | host: Homo sapiens | place: China:Sichuan | collected 2015-04-15... | reverse complement strand
ATCTTACCCAGACACAGAAAAGCGATATGTCGCATATTACAAGCATTGTGCCTTACACAACAGGCAAATACATGCTTATAGACAGTTCGTCAAGACGAAATCTTGAGCTTGTTGAGACTATGCGTGAAAAGCAGAAAAAAGGCTCGCTTCTGTGGGTACTTGATAAGACCAAGACTGCAATGGGCGCAAGAGCGTTAAGAAATCTCGTGCTGCAGCCGCTTATTAACAGAGACGAGATTATAAGAAGACAGGACGCTATAGAAGAGCTTTCTGATAATGCAATTGACAGGGAAGAGATTCGTGAATATCTTGGCCCTATATATGACCTTGAGCGAATCATGACTAAGATTAGTTGTAAGTCGGCTAATCCAAGGGATTTAATTGCATTTAAGAATTCCCTGGAGATGATACCTCACATTAAGAATCAGATAGGACATTTTAAGTGTGATGTATTCAGACAGTGCTTTGAGCAGATGGACGACTTAAAAGACTTATATAATCTTGTTGACACTGCAATTATAGATGATCCTCCAATTACAATGCGCGATGGCGGAATGATAAAGGACGGCTTTTCAGCAGAGGCTGATGAGCTTCGTAATGCCAAGATTAAAGGAAAAGAATGGCTTGCAGAGCTTGAAAGCAGGGAGAAAGAAAAGACAGGAATTAAGAATCTCAAAGTTAAGTATAACAAGGTATTCGGATATTACCTGGAGGTTACTAATTCATTTAAAAACCTTGTTCCTGCTGAATGGGTACGAAAGCAGACTCTTACCGGTTCTGAAAGATACACTACAGATGAGTTAAAGCATCTTGAAGATATTATTCTTGGCGCAGAGGATAAGCTGTACTCGCTTGAATATGATTTATTCTGTGAAGTCAGGGAGCGCATAGCGGCAGAGGTTGTAAGGATACAGAACACTGCCAAGGCTGTTGCAATGATTGATGTGTATGCTTCACTTTCTGTTGTTGCAACACAGAATAATTTCGTAAGACCTAAGATTAATGAAAAAGGTATTATAGATATTAAGAACGGCATACACCCTGTAGTTTAGAAGATGATTTCTAATGATATGTTCATTGCCAATGATACTTATCTTGACAATGGAATGAACAGAATTTCAATTATCACAGGTCCTAATATGGCTGGTAAATCTACATATATGAGACAGACGGCACTTATTGTGCTTATGGCACAGACAGGCTCTTTCGTTCCAGCTGATTCAGCAAATATATGTATTGTTGACCGTATATTTACACGAGTCGGAGCATCTGATGACTTAGCTTCCGGGCAGTCAACTTTCATGGTTGAGATGACAGAGGTTGCCAATATCTTAAGAAATGCAACTCCTAAGAGTCTTATAATTCTTGATGAAATAGGAAGAGGAACAAGCACATTTGACGGATTGAGTATTGCATGGGCTGTTGTTGAGTATATTGCCAATACTAAATACTTAGGAGCCAAGACACTTTTTGCAACACATTATCATGAACTTACTGAATTAGAAGGAACTCTTGACGGAGTTAATAATTACTGTATTGCTGTCAAGGAAAACGTTGATGATATTGTTTTCTTAAGAAAGATTGTAAAAGGCGGTGCTGATAAGAGTTATGGTATTCAGGTTGCCAAGCTTGCAGGAGTTCCTGATGTGGTTCTTAACAGGGCTAAGGAGCTTGTTGTGGACTTAAGTGATGCTGATATATCACAGAAAGCTAAGGATATTGCACAGTATTCAAAGAAACTTGACAAGATGAATGACAAGTACAGAAAGGTTAATGACCTTGAAGTTAAGCAGATGTCTCTTTTTGATACTGTTAAGGATGATGATATAGTAACTGATATAATGAATCTTGATATAAGCAATATGACACCTATTGATGCACTGAATACGCTTTATAAGCTGCAGGGAAAAGCTAAGAACCGCTGGTAAAACAGGGAGGATTGTATGTCAATAACACTTTTAGACCAGAATACGATTAATAAGATTGCTGCAGGAGAGGTCGTCGAAAGACCTTCTTCTGTAGTTAAAGAACTTGTTGAAAATGCTATAGATGCCGGAGCAACTGCGATTACAGTTGAGATAAAGGAAGGTGGAATTTCATTTATCAGGGTTACTGATAATGGAAGTGGTATCAATAAAGATGAGATTGAGATAGCATTTAAAAGACATGCAACAAGTAAAATTAAATCAATTGAAGATCTTATGGCTGTTTCGTCTCTGGGCTTCAGAGGTGAGGCACTAGCGAGTATAGCTGCTGTATCACAGGTTGAACTTATTACCAAGACTGCTGACAGTCTGAGTGGTGTGCGTTATACAATTGATGGCGGAGTACCAGGTGAAGTGGCAGAAATAGGCGCTCCGGAGGGAACTACATTTATTGTAAGAAATCTTTTCTATAATACTCCTGTTAGAAGAAAGTTCTTAAAGACAGCGACTACCGAGGGAGGATATATTGGTTCGCTTGTGGAATATCTGGCACTTTCGCATCCTGATATTTCGTTCAGGTTCATAAGTAATAACCAGAATAAGCTGCATACATCGGGTAATATGAATCTTAAGGATATAATATATAATGTGTATGGCAGGGATATAACTAATAATCTGTATGAAATCAGCGGCAAGTCGCAGGATATTGAGGCTTCTGGTTTTATTGGCAAGCCTATGGTTGTCCGCGGAAACAGGACATATGAGAATTATTATATCAACGGCAGATATATCAAGAGCAGTATTATAACTAAGGCTATAGAGGATGCCTATAAGGGATTTATAATGCCACATAATTATCCGTTCAGCGCGATACATTTTAAGATTAATCCTGCAATTATTGATGTAAATGTGCATCCAACCAAGATGGAACTGCGATTCTCGAACAATGAATATATATATAATTTTGTATATGATACATGTTTAAAAGCCCTTAATTCAAAGGAGCTTATAGCAGAAGTTTCTGTGCCTGACCCTGTTGCAGTTAAAATGCAGGAAGCACCTGTTGTAAAAAACGTTATGCCGGATATTAAGCTGCCAGAGAAGAATGTTTTGGATAGTATGCCATATAAGACAGAAACAAAACCAACAGAATCTTCAAAAGCAGAAACTAAGCCGAGAAGACTTCCGGAGCCATTTGAAATTAAGGGTTCTCTGCAGATGGTTAAAGAAGATAAAGTAATATATGAAGCTGTGACAAAATCCGAACCACCAAAGCAGATGAACCTTTTTGAGAATAAGCTTCTTGATGAGAACAGCCGTAACAAATACAGAATCATAGGACAGCTGTTTGATACTTACTGGCTTATTGAATTTGAAGATAAGTTCTATATGATGGATCAACACGCGGCGCATGAGAAGGTGCTTTATGAAAGAACGATGAATAAGCTTCATAATAAGACAATTGGAACTCAGATGATTCTTCCACCGATTGTATTGTCACTTAATATGCATGAGGAAGAAATATACAAGGCTAATCAGGATATATTTAAAAGATTAGGATATGAGATAGAAGAGTTTGGCGGTAGTGAGTATAAGGTTACAGGAATTCCGGCGGGATTTCCAAAGCTTGATTACAGACAGATGCTTATGGATCTTCTTGATGGACTTATGAGTGAAGGAAGAATGACTGATATGGATATCCTTACTGAAAAGGTCGCATCTATGTCGTGCAAAGCTGCAATAAAAGGTAATAATAAAATATCTTATAAGGAAGCAGAGGAACTTATGGATGAGCTTATGAAAGCGGATAATCCATATAATTGTCCACATGGAAGACCAACTCTTATAGTCATGAGCAAGTATGATATAGAAAGAAAATTCAAGAGAATTGTGTAAAACAGGTAAAAGACAGGTAAAAGACAGATTGTAGAAAGGTGTGGCTATTAATATGGAAAAACAGCCTTTAGTTATATTAACAGGTCCAACAGCGGTTGGAAAAACTTCTTTGTCTATAAGACTTGCAAAACAGATTGGAGCAGAAATTATAAGTGCAGATTCTATGCAGGTGTATAAGGGCATGGATATAGGAACTGCCAAGATAAAACAGGAAGAAATGCATGGAGTGAAGCATTATCTTATAGATGTTATGAATCCTGATGAGGAATTTAATATAACTATATTTAAAAAGATGGCATGCGAGGCGATTGATAAAATAAGAGCTAATGGGCATATACCGCTTATAGTTGGTGGTACTGGCTTTTACATTCAGTCAGTTCTTTATGATATACAGTTTGAAAATGAAGATAAAGATACTTCATATAGGGAAGAACTGTATGATATAGCAAGACGTGAAGGCGCAGAGTATCTTCACGATATGTTAAGAAAGATAGATGAAAAGTCAGCAGATGTAATCCATTACAATAATGTTAAGAGAGTTGCAAGAGCTATCGAATATTATAAACAGACAGGTAAGAAAATATCTGAGCATAATGAGGAACAGCAGAAAAAAGAATCACCTTATAACTATGTATATTTTGTTTTGAATGATGATAGAAAGCTGCTGTATGACAGAATTAACCTGAGGGTTGACCAGATGTTTGATGAAGGACTTGTTGATGAGGTTAAGAGACTGAAAGAGAGTGGTATAGATAGAGATGTCACATCAATGCAGGCAATAGGATATAAGGAAGTACTTGATTATCTTGATGGCTTATGTACTCTTGAACAACTGAAGGAAAATATTAAAAACAATACCAGACATTTTTCAAAAAGACAGATAACATGGTTTAAAAGGGAAAAAGACATTGAATGGCTTAATCTTGATGAGTTTGATCATGATAAGGATAAACTGTTATCATATATGCTTCAGATACTGAAAGATAAGAATATAGTTGCACAATAGGCAGAATAAGTATAAAGTATGTTAAAGAATTTATGCTGAAAGCAAAAGAAAGAGGAAGAATATGAAAAATATGTACTGTGAACATCTTGGCATAAGTGAGAATGTGTATAATTATGGTCAGAATGTTATTAAAGAACTTAAGGAAAGATTTGATAGAATAGATGAAATAGCAGAGTATAACCAGCTGAAGGTGCTTAGCGCAATGCAGAAGAATAAGGTTGCAGAGATGCATCTGTATGGAACAAGTGGATATGGTTATAACGATGAAGGAAGGGATACTCTTGAGAGAATATATGCTGATATATTTAAAACAGAGGATGCACTTGTAAGACCTCAGATAATATGCGGTACTCATGCACTTAATGTGGCGATATCATCTAATCTTCGACCTGGTGATGAGCTTTTATCGCCAGTTGGCAAGCCATATGATACTATGGATGAGATTATAGGAATAAGACCATCTAAAGGAAGTCTTGCTGAATATAATATAAGTTATAGGCAGGTTGACCTTCTGCCTGATGGAAGCTTTGATTATGAAGGTATAAGAAAAGCTATCAATGAAAAGACAAAGCTTGTAACTATACAGCGTTCAAAAGGATATGCCCAAAGACCGACACTTTCAGTTGAAAGAATCGGAGAACTTATTAAGTTTATTAAAGACATTAAACCGGAAGTCATATGTATGGTTGATAACTGCTATGGTGAGTTTGTTGAAAAGATAGAACCATCAGAGGTCGGGGCTGATATGGTAGTTGGTTCACTTATTAAGAATCCAGGAGGTGGACTTGCACCTTGTGGAGGATATATTGCAGGACGAAAGGACTGCATAGAACAGGCAGCATACAGACTTTCATCTCCAGGTCTTGGCAAAGAGGTTGGTGCAACAATAAATGTAAATAAAGATTTCTATCAGGGTCTGTTCCTTGCACCTACTGTTGTTGCTGGAGCATTAAAGGGGGCTATATTCGCAGCTAATGTATATGAAAAGGCTGGATTTAGATGTATACCTGATGCCAAAGAAGAAAGATATGATATTATACAGGCTGTAGAACTTGGGACTAAAGAGGGGCTTGTAGCTTTCTGCAAAGGCATACAGGCAGCAGCACCGGTTGACAGCTTTGTAACGCCTGAACCATGGGCTATGCCTGGATATGATTCTGATGTTATTATGGCAGCAGGTGCATTCGTACAGGGTTCATCTATTGAGCTTAGTGCAGATGGTCCAGTAAAGGAACCATATGCTGTTTATTTCCAGGGCGGACTTACATGGTACCATGCGAAATTCGGTATTATGATGAGTATGCAGAAAATGTATGAAAAGGGACTTCTTAAGATTAATTAATTGTGATATACTATTTTAGGTTATTTTGGAATATTTTATTATGCCTAAGTGGTTGTATTCCGATAGAAATACTGATAGAATAATTGCGTACGTGTTACTGATACGTGCGGGAATGGAGTAGCATGAGTAATATTTCCAAGTATAAGAATGGATGGTTTCTTATATTATTTATTCTTATAGGTATCGTGCTTGGTGGTCTGATAGCAGAGGTTACAGCAGGGATACCTGCTCTTAGCTGGTTAGGATATGGACAGACATTTGGAGTAGGAGCATTAGAAAGTCCGGTTATTCTTAATCTGGGATTTATGGTACTTACTTTTTCTATCCAGCTTAGGATAACAATAGCAAGTATTATTGGCGTTATACTGGCTATTATAGCTTATAAAGTTATATAAGATAAGGCTTATCGATATTTTATGAGTGATAATTTAATATGTGAAAAAGATGAAATAAAGGATCTTATGCCTTATGAAAAGTGTATGGAGTTTGGTGCAGGCAGTCTTACAGATACTGAGCTTGTTGCAGCTATTATAAAGACAGGTACAGCAGGCAAAACAGCAAAGAATCTCGCAGAGGATATACTTAACAGTGCTGGTAGTAAAGGATTGCCTGGCATTATAGATATGTCAGTACAGGAGCTTATGGATATAAAAGGCATAGGTATGGCTAAAGCAGCACAGCTAAAGTGCATATGTGAACTATCAAGGCGTATTGCCAAAAGGCAGGCTGCTATGAGGCTTAAGTTCTCATCGCCTGATACCATAGCAGGGTATTATATGGAGGATATGAGGTATCTGACAAAAGAAAGACTGATACTTATTATGCTTGACAGCAGGCTGGGATTAATCAGTGATATTGTCCTTTCAATTGGCACAGTCAACAGTTCCCTTGTATCACCATCGGAGGTGTTTTACGAGGCATGCAGAAACAAAGCGGTAAGCATAGTACTTGTGCATAATCATCCAAGTGGTGATTCCAATCCAAGCAGACAGGATATTGAAGTTACAGACAAGATAAGTAAGGCTGGTGAGATTCTGGGAATTCATCTTATAGATCATATAATTATTGGAGATAATAATTACACAAGTTTAAAAGAATATGGCTGTATAGGATAGGATTACAATTATGCAGCAGCTATTCACATACATGAAAGGAAGAAAATTATGTCTAACGTATATGGTATTGATATTGGCACAAGTAATTTTAAAATGTGCTGCAAGGATAAGGATGCAATCCTTAATGAAAAAAATATAATAGCAATTGCTAACAAAAAAGATCTTCTTGCTTTTGGCGATGAAGCATATGAAATGTATGAAAAGGCACCAGAGAATATAGAGGTTTCTTTCCCTGTAAAGTTCGGTGTGATAGCAGATATAGAGAATATGCAGACTTTATTACTGAATTTTTTTAACAAAGTTAACGATGATAAGAAAAATACAGGCAATAATGATTTCTATATAGCTGTTCCAACAGATGTTACAGAGGTTGAAAAAAGAGCATTTTATGAACTTGTGGCAGATTCAAAGGTGAAAGCCAAGAATATATATATAGTAGATAAACCTGTGGCAGATGCTATCGGTGCAGGGCTTGATGTTACTAAGTCAAGAGGTGTTATGATGGTAAACATCGGTGCTGAAACAACAGAAATATCTGTTTTATCACTTGGCGGAATTGTTATAAGTAAGTCAATAAAAATTGGTGGTAACAAGTTAGATGATTGCATTATCAGTAATGTAAGAAAGGTATATAATCTTGTTATTGGCAGCAAGACTGCCGAGGGATTAAAAAAAGAACTTGGAAGTGCAGTAAAGGTTGATGAAACATTTGCACCAGGCTTTGGACGTAATGTATTATCCGGACTTCCTGTAAGTGTTGATGTTTCTTCTGATGTTATATATAATGCAATAGTTGATGCCCTTCATTCTATTATGGATGCAATAAAGGTTATACTAGAGAGGACTCCACCAGAACTTGCAGCTGATATTATAAAGGATGGTGTATATGTGTCAGGTGGTACATCACAGATTAATAATCTTGAAAAGTTTATAAGACAGGAGACTAATCTTAATGTTAATATAGTTGATCAGCCTTCTGAGAGTGTTGTAAGAGGTCTTATTGGAGTTGTAACTAATCCACAGTTTGCAAAGATTGCTTATACTCCAAAAGATAGAAATTATGATTAAGGAAGAGTAAAATGAAAAAGAAAGTATCTTCATTCATGACATCCAAGTATATTTTAATTGTTTTAACTGCCGTTTGTCTTATATTTATATCGACAAGTTTTTTTACAGACAGGCTTGTTGCACCTTTAAGAAGTGCTATATCAATGGTAGTGGTTCCTCTTCAGAAAGGAATGAATAATCTTGGACTCTGGACATACGATAAGTATACGACTCTTCAGGAAATATCAGTTGTTCTTGATGAGAATAAGGAACTAAAGAGCAAGGTTGATGATCTTACAGAAGAAAACAATCAGTTAAGACAGGATACTTATGAACTTTCAAGACTCAGGGAGTTGTATCAGCTCGATGAGAAGTATACAGGATATACAAAGGTAGGAGCAAGAATAATAGAAGTAACAGCTGATAACTGGTCTAAAGCATTTAAGGTAGATAAAGGCAGTGATGATGGCATTCAAAAAGATATGAATGTTATTGCCGGCGGTGGTCTTGTTGGGATTGTTACAGAAGTTGGAAAGAATTATTCGATTATTAAGACAATAATCGAGGATAATAATTCGGTGAGTGGAATGCTTATAGATACTAATGAAACTTGTATTGTTGAAGGCGATATAGAACAGTCGGACAGTGGATTTGTTAAGCTTACACATTTTAAAAGTGATATAACAGTCAGAGATGGGGATAAGGTAGTTACATCCAATATAAGTGATAAATATCTTCAGGGGATACTTATAGGTTATGCTAAAGATGTAACACCTGATTCTAACAATCTTACACAGTCAGGATATCTTGTTCCAGCGGTAGATTTCAATAATCTTCAGGAAGTACTAATTATAACTGAAATGAAAAAACAATAATTAAAGGCAGGAGAACCATGAAAAGAAAAGTAACAGAGTTGGTTATAATTTTACTGGTTTACCTTATACAGGGAACCTTTGGAAGGACTATTGCCATAGGTGGCATAGTTCCTAATCTTTTGATTATCCTTCCAGTGCTGTTTGGTTTCTTTAAAGGAAAGAATGAGGGGATGTTTGTTGGTTTTTTTGCAGGCATCATGTATGATTTATTCTTTTCTGGATTATTTGGTTTTTCAGTATTGGTTTTTGTGTACGTAGGATATTATTCAGGAATGTTTTATAAAGAATATGAGAAAGTTGAGGTCCTTATTCCCTTAGCAAGGGTTATGCTTTCAGATTTTATCTATGAATTTTTATCATACATAGGTAAGTTCCTTTTACATAACAGGTTAAATGCAGATTATTTCATAACAAAGTTTATCATTCCGGAGATGGTTTATACCCTTATAATTGCACTGGTTATTTATTATCCGTTGATGAAACTTGATACATTGCTTGATGTTAAGTGGAAGAAAAGGAAAAAAGGTAATTTAGATGAAGGAAATATTTGATTATATTCTAAGTCTCTTCAAATCCAGAATTTTTCCGTTGATAATGGTGTTTATTGTACTTGTCGGCGTACTTGTTAACAGATTATTTTCACTTCAGATTATTAATGGAGAGTCTTATGTAAAAGATTTATCAAGTTCAATACAAAAGGACATGAGTGTTGCTGCCACGAGAGGAAGAATATTCGATAAGAATGGAGTTTTACTGGCGTATAATGATCTTGCATATGCAGTAAGGATAAGCGATAGTGGAAAGTATGAGGATAATGATACCAAAAACAGGCTGCTTAATACTTCAATAGATAAAACTCTTACAATTATTGAAGAAAAAGGTGACAGCTATTCGAATGATTTTCCTATTGTTTATTCTAATGGAATGTATGAATATAACATAAAGGATAATGAGCTGCTTAGATTCTTAAGAGATATATATGGTAAGCGTTCTATAAGTGAGCTTTCAGATGAACAGAGAAATGTATCAGCAGGTGAGCTGTTTAAACAATTATGTGACAGATATGGCGTAGCTGTAGCAGGTGATGATTATATAAATGATGGCGGAGCTATGGCAGCTACTATAAAGCTGTTAAAAGAGCAGGGAATGAATCCGGTAGCTGATGGTTTTAGTGTAGAACATGCACTTATGATAGTTAACTTAAGAAGATATATGTCTGCTAATTCATATAACAGATATATATCATTTACAATTGCTAATGAGGTTTCAGATGAGACTGTAGCTGCAATCCTTGAAAATTCAGATGAGCTTACAGGTGTTACGGTAGATGAGCAGTATATAAGAAGATACGTAGACAGCATGTATGTTTCCCAGATATTAGGATATACTGGTACGGTGTCGTCAAGCGAGCTGGAAACATTGGATGATTCCTATGACAGCAATGATATTGTCGGAAAAAGTGGTATAGAAAAGAGCATGGAATCAGAGCTTGCAGGAACAAAGGGTACCAGAAAGGTTTACGTTGATACTGTAGGACGAATAACAGAGGTGCTTGATGAACAGGATTCATCAGCGGGTAATGACGTATATCTGACGATTGATATTAATCTTCAGAAAAAAATATACAATGCCCTTGAGGATAAAATTATACAGATATTATTAACATATATGCGTAATGGGGATACAAAATATTCATATAATTCTAACGGAAGTGTAAATACAGTATATATACTTGCAAAAGAAGTATATTTTGCCCTTATAGATAACAATATAGTGTCAATAAAGCATATTGCATCCCAGAGTACTGATACTGAAAGACAGATATATTCAGCATTCTTATCTAAACAGGATAGTACAATGGAATGGCTAAGAAATGAACTGTCTGTGGGAGATACACCATACGGAAAGCTTGATGAGGAACAGCAGCTGTATATATGGTATGTATATACGAGCCTGAAAGACAGAGGAGTATTTAATACTGCTAATGTAGATACAGATGATAATGTATATAAGGACTGGACAGAAGGCAACGGAACAAGCCTTAAGGAACTGCTTACACATGGCATATCAAAAAACTGGATTAATCTTAATATATTTTCATCTGAACAGTATACAAGTCTTCAGGAGTCATATGATGCACTTATTGATTATATAGATAGTTATCTAAGGGAAGACACATCGTTTTATAAAAAGATGTATAAGTATATGGTCAATGCTGGAAATATATCTGGAAGACAGATATGTATGCTGCTGTATGAACAGGGTGTTCTTGATATGAATGATGAGAATTCAAGATATGCATTGCTTGCCTCAGGAGGACTTGGCGCTTATGAGTTTATGGTATATGCCATAACTAATAAAATAATAACTCCTGCACAGCTTGCACTGCAGCCATGTTCAGCATCAACAGTTATTACTAATCCACAAAATGGTGATATATTAGCTATGGTTTCTTATCCAAGCTATGATAATAACAAGCTCTCAGGAACAGTTGATGCCAAATATTTCAACAGCCTGATCAATGATAAAGCTGCGCCTATGATAAACAGAGCAACTCAGTCATTTACAGCACCTGGTTCAACATATAAGCCATGTACTACAATAGCAGGTATGGATACAGGAACTATATCGTCTGGTACAACATTTTATTGTTCGGGTTCATTTGATAAGGTAACCCCTGCACCTAAGTGCTGGAGATTATCAGGACATGGTGGAGAAGTTGCGGCAACGGCTATAAGAGATTCATGTAACGTATATTTCTATAATGTTGGTTATAATCTGGCATGTAGAAAGGATGGAACTTATAACAGTACTTATGGAACAAGCACACTTCAGAAGTATTCAGATCTTCTTGGATTATCAACCAAGGCAGGAGTTGAAATAGAGGAAAATTCACCACAGGCTTCCAATACGAACTCGATTGCTTCGGCTATAGGACAGGGTAATCATAAGTATAGTACACTTAATCTTGCTAGATATGTTACAACGATAGCTTCATCTGGAAAGTGTTATAATCTTACACTTATAGATAAAATAACTGATTCAGATGGCAATCTTATAAGAAAAAATGAAGCCGAGGTTGATCACCAGGTGGAATTAAGCAGTAATATATGGGATACAGTACATGAGGGTATGACACTTGCTGGTAATTCATATACAGGCATATCAAAGCTTGGCATGAAAATTGCTGCTAAATCAGGTACTGCACAGGAAAATACAAAAGAACCAGATCATTCTTTACTGGTTACGTATTCACCATATGATAATCCGGAAATATGTGTTTCTGTATGTATACAGCATGGATACTCATCAGGTACATCTATTGATTTGACAGCTGATATATATAAGATATATTATGGCTTAGAGTAATTTAAAGATGTCAGGAGGAAAAGTATTTGCCTCCTGACTGATGTGCCAGATTGCTGCATTGCTACGCAATCATCATTTAATAAAATAAGAGGTGAAATAATTGGATAATTCAGTAGTAATAAAAGGAAATAAGAATGGAATTGCAGTAAAAATGGATGCTTCTGTGAGCTTTGATGAACTTAAAGATATGATAAGAGATAAATTCACAGCATCAGCTAAGTTTTTTAACAATGCTGCTCTTGCATTATCACTTGAAGGACGAGAATTATCAGATACGCAGGAAAAAGAGATCATGGATATAATATCTGAGGTTACAGATATTAATATTGTATGTCTTATTGACCATGATGAGGAAAGAGATCTGATATACCAAAGAGCAGTTGCAGATGCAATGAATAACAAAAATAAGCATGATGTTACAGCAGAAATTATGGGGAAAGAAATAGAAGTACCAGCACAGCCTTTGTGTCAGTTCTATAAAGGAACCTTAAGATCCGGACAGGTATTGGAAACAGAGAGCAGCGTGGTTATTCTCGGAGATGTAAATCCTGGTGGAAAGGTTGTTGCGTGTGGAAATGTGATTGTTCTTGGCAGCTTAAAGGGAAATATATTTGCTGGTGCTAATGGCAACGAAAATGCATTTGTTGTGGCGTTGGATATGGAACCTATGCAGATAAAGATAGCAGATATTATCGCAAGATGTTCTGACAGCAGTCCGGTAAGAAAGAAGCTTAAGGTAAAGACAAAGCAGCCAGTCCAGCCTAAAATAGCCTATGTATATGAAGGCAATATATATGTTGAAGATTTTGAACAGAATGTATTGGAAGATATACATCTTTAATTCTTAATATTAAAGCTGGAAGATTTTTCAAACATTCACAAAAAGACGATATTTATAAAAAAAGGCTTGATTTAATGCACAAAATTAAGCATAATTATTCTATTGTGTATTTATTTACTTAGTATATTGATATTTGGAGGAAATAAAATGAGTGAAGTTATTGTTGTTACGTCAGGAAAAGGCGGCGTTGGTAAGACTACAACCACTGCTAATATAGGTACAGGTCTTGCTAAACTTGGTAAAAAGGTAGTTATGATCGATACTGATACAGGCTTAAGAAATCTTGATGTAGTACTTGGTCTTGAAAATAGAATTGTATATAATCTTGTAGATGTTGTTGAGGGTAATTGCCGTTTAAAGCAGGCAATGATCACAGATAAGAGATGTCCTTCTTTGTATCTTTTACCAACAGCACAGACAAGAGATAAATCTGCAATTTCTCCAGAACAGATGATAAAGGTCGTAGAAGAGATTAAGGCAGATCCTGAAGGATTTGATTACATAATTCTTGATTGCCCAGCTGGTATTGAACAGGGATTCCAGAATGCAATAGTAGCTGCAGACAGAGCACTTGTTGTAACTACACCAGAGGTTTCTGCTATACGTGATGCAGACAGAATAGTTGGACTTCTTGATGCAAATGGCCTTAAGGACCATGAGGATCTTATTGTTAACAGAATCCGCATGGACATGGTTAACAGAGGGGAAATGATGTCTATTTCTGATGTTAATGATATACTTCAGCTTAACGTTATAGGTGCTGTTCCAGATGATGAGAATATAGTTGTAGCAACTAATAAAGGACAGCCACTAGTTGGTGACAGCAGCATGGCTGGACAGGCTTATATGAATATATGTAAAAGAATACTTGGAGAAGAAGTTCCATTCCTTGATCTTAATGGAAAAGGTGGATTCTTCAAAAAGTTATCGGCACTATTTAAGGGTGACAAGAAAAATTAATAGTTATTATAAAAGCCATATAAGGCAGAATGGAAGAAGATATGAGTTTACTTGATTTGTTTAAGAAGAAAGGCTCTGGGGATGTAGCAAAGGATAGACTTAAGTTATTACTTGTTTCCGATAGGGCGAATTGTTCACCAGAGGTTATGGAAATGATAAAGAATGACATTATTAAGGTCATTTCAAAATACATGGTTATAGATGCAGAAGAACTTGATATCCAGATTACATCAACAGAAGGTGATAATGGTTCTGTACCTGCAATATATGCTAATATTCCTATTAAGGATATGAGAAACAGTGAAAAATAATCACACAGTAACCGGAAACGGATTATATTGGTGGTGGAGATTTTATGTTTAAAAAGTATAAAATGCGGTCATACAATTACAGATTGATAATTCTTATAGCAGTTACATGTGCTTATGCGTTGACAGTTGTATAGTGCCCATTCAGCGTATACGTTAAAGCAGGGAGTAGGCATGGCCGCTGCTTTTCTGCTGCTGATATTTATATCATTTGTTGATTATAAGTTTATAACAAAATATTATTGGTTGTGGTATATACTTGGTAATATATTGCTTATTCTTGTACTTATAGCGGGAAAAGAAAGCCATGGTGCTAAAAGGTGGCTTGGAGTGGGATCTTTTCAAATACAGCCCTCTGAGTTTATGAAGCTGATTGTTGCCATTTTTCTTGCGAAAGTCATAACTATGTATAAGGACAGGCTTAACACATGGAAGTTTCTTACGATTCTCGCGTTAGTACTTCTTGTTCCTATATTGTTAATAGTTAAGGAACCAGATCTTTCAACTACAGTCATGGTTGTGCTTATCATCCTTACAGTTATATTCTGTGCCGGATTAAGCTATAAGATAATTGGAGGTGCTTTGCTTATTGTCGTACCGCTGGTAGCTGCATTTCTTGTATATATTATTGCAACTCCTGATCCTATATTCATGGAGAAATATCAAAGAAACAGAATCGTTGATTTCATATATGGCAGTGATTCAACGGATGGTAATATAAGTGCAGGTGTATATCAGCAGAATTATGCTGTACAGGCTATTGGTTCAGGACAATTGTCAGGAAAAGGACTTAATAATGATGATCCATCATCGCTTAAGAACGCTGGGTATATAGCTGAGGCACAGAATGACTTTATATTTGCGGTCATAGGTGAAGAATTAGGATTTACAGGAAGCGTAATTACTATTTTATTGTTGTTTACAATCGTAATAGAGTGTATAATTACAGCAGTAAGAGCCAAAGATCAGGAAGGGCGGCTGTTGTGCTGTGGTGTAGCAGCCTATATAGCTTTTCAGACATTTATTAATATAGGCGTTGTTACAAAGCTTTTACCTAATACCGGACTTCCATTGCCGTTTTTTAGCTGTGGAGTTACATCTTTGGTTAATCTTTTTGCAGCCATGGGAATTGTACTTAATGTTAATCTGCAAAGAAATGTTGACAGGGATGATGATATATTTGCTGAAGATTTCAGAGGATAATATAAGCAGGAGTATTCGTTATGGCTTGCTATTACTAATAAGATAGGGGGTTCTTATGAACATAGGTTTAATTGCACATAATTCAAAAAAGAAATTGATGCAGAATTTCTGCATTGCATACAAAGGAATATTAAACAAGAATCAGCTGTTTGCTACTGGTACTACGGGAAGGCTTATCGAAGAGGTCACCAATCTATCGATTCACAAGTTCCTTGCAGGTCATCTTGGTGGAGACCAGCAGTTATGTGCCCAGATTGAGCATAATCAGCTGGATCTTGTAATCTTTTTAAGAGATGTTGAAACACCTAGCCTTCATGAGCCTGATTCTAATAATATATGTATGTTATGTGATATGTATAATATACCGTTAGCAACTAATCTTGCAACGGCTGAGCTTCTGATCAAATCATTAGAGCGTGGCGATATGGAATGGAGAGAAATATATCAATAATAATATGAAGCTGTCGCATTAAGCAACCCTGTATGTGTATTAGTGTGACAGCTTATTGTATATAGGAGGAAAGGTTCATAAATGTCAGGTAGTAAGGTAGTTAGATATAAAAGAAGACCACGTGCAGTTGCTTTTATATTTGCACTTGTACTTATATATATAATATGCTTCGTTGTACTGTATATATCTAAATCCAAGGTTCAGACATATGAGGTCAATACAGGTTCTCTTACTAATAATGCTGTATATACAGCTATTGCTTTACGAAGTGAGAGCGTTTATTATTCTCCTTATTCAGGAAATATTAATTATTATCAGAGAGAAAACACCAGAGTGAAAAAGGGGGACACAGTATATTCGGTAGATGAAACAGGAAGAGTGTCAGATATATTGGCAGGCTATAATAAAGTTGGCGAGAATTCCCTATCAAAGCAGAATCTGGCGGATATTAAATCGACTCTTAATAATTATAAAAATGATTATGATGGAAGTGATTTCTCGTATATATATGATTTGAAGTCAGATCTGAATGCTGCAGTGCTGCAGTCTATTAACGAAAATATAATGAATAATATTGATTCTATTATAGAAAGTACAGGAAGCAGGGATTTATTCAGAACAATACCAGCAGAGACTAATGGTATTGTTGTGTATTCTGTAGATGGATATGAGAGCAAAGAACCTGAAACTATAACATCTTCGGATTTCAATAAAGACAATTATAATAAAAGCAATCTTAAAGCAGAATCCATAATGGTGACAGGCAATCCTGCGTATAAAATGGTTACAAGTGAAAACTGGTATCTCATGATAAAGCTTAACCAGGATGATATCAGTAAATATGGTCTTCAGTCAAAGAAAACTATAGATATTAAAGTTAAAAAAGATAATATGACGTTTACATGTGGATTTTCAATTATAGAAAAAGGTGATGGCATTTATGGCAGATTATCTCTTGATAGCTATATGATAAGATACGCATCTGAAAGATTTCTTGATATAGAGCTTGTGACAACTGGTAAAAGTGGTATGAAAATACCAGTTTCATCTGTTACAGAAAATGATTTTTATGAGATACCAAAGTCATATATGACCAAAGGAGGAAATAGCAATAATTACGGATTCATAGTTGAAAAATATGATGAAAACGGAAATATTGTTCCTTCCTTTGCAGAGGCTGATATATATAAAACTACTGATGAATATGTATATGTCAATAAGGAAAGCTTTGAATCAGGACAGGTTATTGTGATGCCTGATTCGTCATCAAGATTTGTTATAGGACCTGCTGCAAAGTTAAAGGGTGTATACTGTGTTAATACGGGTTACACGATATTCTGTCCTGTAGAAATTCTAGACCAGAATAACGAATATTATATTGTAAAACAAAAAATCACTCATGGAATAACAGTATATGACAGAATATTATTAGAGGCTGATAAATACAAGCCTAATGAAATGATATACTAAATAAATGTCATAAAAAACAAGGAGATATAGTGTGAAAAATAAGATTTTTCACACGCAAGAATGGAGAATTATTATGCTTAAAGATAATCTTGTTACAGTTCAGAATAATATTGTAAAAGCTTGTGAAAAATGTGGACGAAGCCCAAAGGAAGTATGTCTTATTGCAGTAAGTAAAACAAAGCCCAAAGAAATGCTTATGGAAATATATGATTGCAATATAAGACAGTTTGGTGAGAACTACGTGCAGGAAATGGTTGATAAAGCAGACTCTCTTCCTAAGGATATAGTATGGCATATGATAGGTCATCTTCAAAGGAATAAAGTTAAGTATGTTGTTGGCAGGGCTTCTATGATACATTCTGTTGATTCAGTGCGTTTAGCAGAAGCTATCAGTAATGAAGCCATAAAGAAAAAACTTGTTGCTGATATTCTTGTAGAGGTAAATGTAGCTGGTGAAGAGAATAAATTCGGCTTTAAGCCAGATGAGGTAGAAGATTTTATAAGAAAAATATCAGATTATAAAGGTATACGTGTACGTGGTTTAATGACAAGTGCTCCTTATGTTGCCAATCCTGAAGATAATCGTATGTATTTCAGACAATTAAAGCAATTATGTGTTGACATTAATGCTAAAAACATTGATAATATCAATATGGATGTACTTTCTATGGGTATGACTAATGACTATATTGTTGCGATAGAAGAAGGTGCTACACACATAAGAGTGGGTACAGCTATATTTGGTGCCAGGGATTATTCTAACAGATAAAGCAAAGACAGTATGCTCATAGAACAGAGTAACGGTATATTACAAAGAATAATTATATATAGGGAGAGAGAATATGAGTTTTGTTGATGGATTTCTTAATCTTTTTAAGGTTCAGGATGATGATTTCGATGATGATTACGATTACGATGATTATGATGATGACGAAGATGAAAAGACGGCTTCCAGAAAGAAGTTATTTTCAGGTTCTAAGAAATAAGATGATGAAGATATAGCAGCTAATACAGAAAATGACAAACCAAAGATTGCATAAAAGGGCAAGGTAGTTCCTATGAAGCAGACATCAAGAGGACTTGAGGTTGTTGTAATAAGACCAGAATCAATGGAAGATGCCAGTGAAATAACAGATACTTTACTTTCTGGTAAGGCTGTTGTACTTAATCTTGAAGGTATACATGTGGATGTTGCACAGAGAGTCATAGATTATTCAGCTGGTTCATGTTATGCTATCAGAGGTAACTTACAGAAAATTACTAATTACATATTTCTTGTGACACCTCCTAATGTAGATATTTCAGGTGATATACATAAAATCGTCGCAGGTGGCATTGATTTAACTTCATTTAAGAATAATGATACTAAGTTTTAAATTGTAAATATTGCTGCCACTCCTGGTTTACTGCCAAGGGTGGCAGTTTGTATAATAAATATATTATTTGAAAGAGGAAATATAAATGGCAAAATGTATTAACGTTAAATATGATGGTAAACCTTTATATGATATTGTTATTGAGAAAACCTTTGACAAACTCTCTGATGAATTTAACAAGCTTGGTGTAACAGGAAGAAAGCTGTGTATAGTATCTGACAGCAATGTTGCCAGATTATATGCAGATGATGTTGCAAAAGAATTAGAAAAAACAGGTAATAAAGTGTTTACGTATGTATTTAAAGCTGGAGAAGAAAATAAGAATCTTAATACAGTAGAGGATGTTTATGAGTTTCTTATACAGAACCATTTTGACAGAAAAGATATGCTAGTTGCATTAGGAGGCGGAGTTGTAGGTGATCTGACTGGATTTACAGCTGCTACATATTTAAGAGGTATAGATTTTATCCAGGTACCGACATCTTTACTGGCACAGGTTGATTCAAGTATAGGTGGAAAAACAGGAGTGGATTTCAGAGCATATAAAAATATGGTCGGAGCTTTTCATCAGCCAAAACTTGTATATATGAATATATCAGTATTGCAAAGCCTTAGCAGAAGATTATTTAATTCAGGCTTTGGAGAAATAATAAAGCATGGACTTATAAAGGATGCAGATTATTATAACTGGTTAAGGGTTAATGCAACAAAAATTAAAGATATGGATGCAGATGCTCTTGAATATATGATATATATGAGCTGTAATATTAAAAGAGAAGTTGTTGAAAAGGATCCTAAGGAGAAATGGGACAGAGCACTTCTTAATTATGGACATACATTAGGACATGCCATTGAAAAGCTGATGAATTTTACATTATATCATGGAGAATGTGTAACTCTTGGCATGATAGCAGCATTAAGAATATCAGTAAACAGAGGATATATAAGCCAGAAAGAGTATGAAGATGTTCTTGATATGTTTAAGCTTTATGAATTCCCTGTTACAGTAAGTGGAATAAATGCGGATGATGTTGTTAAAGTATCTAAAAGTGATAAAAAGATGGATGCAGGAAAAATTAA
>ENA-UESE01001263-UESE01001263.1-human-gut-metagenome-genome-assembly--contig:-NODE-1263-length-20510-cov-3.757843_pt1 | contig 20510 bp, 15 predicted proteins | sample MGYA00242995_ERZ507996 | MGnify/ENA primary metagenome ERZ507996 (study PRJEB26167, sample SAMN06115489) | human gut metagenome | host: Homo sapiens | place: China:Sichuan | collected 2015-04-15... | reverse complement strand
CAGCTTACCACTGGAAATGCCGTAGTAAGGAATGCCAAGCTCCGGGATCAGACGGCTTTCAATGCCTTCATAGGAACCGATATAATGAACCTCGTAGCCCTGTTTCTTAAGCTCCGGGATCAAAGCAATATTCGGTGTGACATGACCGGCAGTGCCTCCGCCGGTGAGAACTATTTTCTTCATTTTATAACCAATCCTTTCTTCTAAAGAATATGAAAATTAGACATAATAAACCTTCTATCATTATATTAGCATTCCTGTATTTTATCAACTCTAACTTCGTTCACACATAAAACACGCTTTTTACACGTTTTCTACATGAAGTTTCTGTATGCTGGTAACATGTTTTAGGATCTGCACAGAAAGGCATGGTGAGTATTTATGAAAAAGAAACGAGGAAAAAAGTTTAAGCGTATTGTTGGCGGCGTGGCGGCAGCAGTCGTTGTTGTGGGAGTGGTGATCGGCGTCCGGATGATTCGCGCAAAAAAAGCTTCGCCCGCAGGAGCCGTGAAACAAAGCACAACAACTTTGACGAAAATGGATCTGACGGATTCGATCAGTGCTTCCGGAACCATCGAGAGTAAAAAGACGCGCTCCGTTACGGCGCAGGTGAATGACGTCACAGTACAGAAGATATATGTGAAGGTCGGTGACGAGGTTAAAAAGGGTGATAAGCTTGTTTCCTTCGATTCGGACAGCCTGAGTGAAAGCCTTTCCGAGGCACAGGATTCCCTGCAGGATGTGCAGTCAAGTGCAGCTTCTGAGGTGGAATCCGCACAGGAGCAGTACGATACGGCGGTCAGTGACCGGAACTATAATAACGCAAAGGCGGCAAAGAATCTGCAGAAGGCAGTGAAGGCGCGGGATACGGCAAAGAAAGCGGTTGAAACTGCGAAAACAAAACTGAAGCAGGTCAAAAAGAAAGCCGGGGCGAAGAACAGCCAGGATGTGACGAAGGCGCAGGAGGCTCTGACGAAGGCACAGGAAGTGTACGAGCAGGCAAAGACAGCGGTTGAGACAGCGAGAGATAATAAAAATGACACCGCACGTCAGAATAAATCCTCTGTAACGCAGGCACAGACCGCCTTGAAAAATGCACAGACAAACCGGAAGAAGAACGTGAAGGAAGCGCAGAAGCAGGTGACATCTGCGCAGGAGGCGGTTGCTAAATGTGCGGTGACTGCACCGATGGATGGTGTTGTGACAAGCCTGAACGTGTCTGCGGGAGATACGTACACCGGCGGCACGATCGTGCAGCTTGACGATACGAGCGGTTACACGATCACAACAAGTGTGGATGAATATGATATCAGCAATGTCAAGAAGGGACAGCGTGTGGTGATCCTGACAGAGGCAACCGATGAGGATGAACTGGAGGGAGTAGTGACCTTCGTGGCACCGTCGACAGGAAGCACATCCACAACAACCTCTGCGAGCAGTGGCAATGGTGCAGATGCCGGAAACTCATCGAGCGATGGATATGAGGTACGGATCCGCATAAAGACAACCGACAGCCGGATCAAGATGGGGATGACAGCCAAATGCAGTATCGTGCGGGATGAGGCAAAGGACGTTTTTGCCGTGCCGTATGATGCCGTTTCCGAAAATGCAGACGGCACATACTATATCACAGTGGTAGACGGCAGCGGAAGCAGTACAGGATATACAACGCAAAGTGGTGATAACAGCCAGGATAGCTCCGATAATTCCGGACAAAGTGGTGATTCCGGACAAAGTGGCAAAATGGGAAATCCTCTGGGAAAGGACGAAACAAACGCATCGGATGACAGTACAAAGGGAACGGCCAAGACCCGTCAGATCACGGTGACCAAGGGAATGGAAACGGATTATTATGTGGAAATTTCCGGGGATGATCTCGAGGAAGGTCTGGAGGTTGTGATGCCTACCGATAAGGTTTCCGACAAAAGCTCATCAAGCGACAGCCAGAGCGGTTTTGGAAGCATGAACGGCATGGGCGGCGGTATGCCGGACAGCGGTGGAATGGGTGGCAGTGGAAACAAAGGCGGCTTCGGCGGCGGACCGGGAGGTGGAAAATAATTGGCACAGGAACAGGTACAAGAGCATGTCATTTCCTTAAATGGCATTGTGAAACGGTTTTATATTGGTAAGCCCAATGAACTGGAAATCCTGCATGGAATCAATCTTGAGGTCGAGCGCGGGGAGTTTGTCTCAATTGTCGGAGAATCCGGATCCGGTAAGTCGACATTGATGAACATTATCGGAGCACTGGACCGTCCGACCGAGGGGGAATACCGGTTGCAGGGAAAGAACATTGGGGAGGCAAAGGACAGAGAGCTTTCCTCAATCCGTAATCAGGAGATCGGCTTTGTGTTTCAGACATACAATCTGATCCCGCGGACAACGGCACTGGAAAATGTGGAACTGCCAATGCTCTACGGCAAAATGAAGAAAACGGAGCGGAGAGAACGCGCCAGAGAGCTTCTGGAGCTGGTCGGCATGAAGGAGAGAATGCTTCACAAGCCGGAGGAGCTGTCCGGCGGTCAGAAGCAGCGAACGGCAATTGCACGTGCGATGGCAAATGATCCGTCGATCATTCTGGCGGATGAGCCGACCGGAGCTCTGGATTCGGAGACGAGCCGCAGGATCATAGATATTTTTCATAGGCTTCACCGGGAGCAGGGGAAAACGATCGTGCTGATCACACACTCCACAGAACTTGCACAGGAGACGGACCGCGTGGTCAAAATCTCAGATGGCAGGATTCTTGCAGAATAAGGAAACAGCCTTACAGAAGGATGGGACGACAGAAGTAGAAAAGTATGCTGCAGGAATAAGGTGAAGCGAAGAAAGGAGGAAAGAATTTGTTGATTTGGGAAAATATTAAAATAGCCTGCAAGGCACTGTTTTCCAATAAACTTCGTGCGTTGCTGACGATGCTTGGAATTATCATCGGCATTGGCTCGGTAATTGCGATCATGACGGTCAGTGAGTCGCTGACGACTTCGATCTCCGAGAGCTTTCAGGAGATGGGAGCGAACAATGTCACAGTCGGTCTGTCGGCGAAAAGTGATGAGGAAGAGGTTCGTGCAGACGGCATGCGGTTTGGTGCGTCAGGCAGAAATGTTTCTGTGACGGAGGAGGACCGGATCACTGACCGGATGATCAGTAAACTGAAGAAAACCTTCAAAAACCAGATTGCGGCAGTGGCTGTCAGTGAAAGTGCCGGAACGGCATCCGTATCCAGGGATGGCGACTCCGTCAATATCAATGTCAGCGGTGTCAATCAGGATTATTTTGAGAGTGATCAGGTGACTCTTTTGGCAGGACGTCTGATCAAAAAAGCAGATCTTTCCGAAAAAAAGCATGTCATCGTGGTATCGGATCAATTGGTACAGAGCCTGTTTGACGGGGACAATGATGCGGCACTCTGGCAGAAGATCAACGTGAACATCAATGGAAATTATCAGGATTTTTATATTGTCGGTGTTTATGAATATGAGAGTGCGGGTACGGTCAGCGACAGTGATGATGTGACAACGAATGCATATATTCCGCTGGCAACAGAGAAAGAAATTATGCGCTCGGATGATGGGTATACGCAGTTTACGATCGTGACGGATACCTCTGTATCAAGTGTATCCGCCTTTGCGGATCAGGTTGAGGCGTTCTTTACACCATATTATGCAAGTAATGATAATTACGAGATTGCAACCTCGACGATGGAGTCTATGACGGAGTCGATGAGCGAGATGGTGCATACCGTATCGCTGGCGATCTCCCTGATCGCCGGAATCTCGCTTCTGGTCGGCGGTATCGGTGTTATGAATATCATGCTTGTGTCGATCACGGAACGAACCAGAGAGATCGGTACAAGAAAGGCGTTAGGTGCGACAAATGGCTCTATCCGGCTACAGTTTATCATTGAATCCATGGTATTGTGTCTGGTGGGCGGATGCCTCGGCATTGTACTGGGACTGATCCTTGGTTCTGTGGCAGCATCGGTGCTTGGTTATTCGGCAACGGCACCAGTGGCGGCAATCTTCGTTGCAGTGCTGTTTTCTATGGTGGTCGGTGTATTCTTTGGATATTATCCGGCAAATAAAGCGGCGCGTATGGATCCGATCGAGGCACTCCGCTTTGAATAAGAGCAGTTGTTCTGTCATAATGAAATGCTTCGCAATTCTCGTTGTTATAACACTACGTTGATTTGTTCATACATTAAAAAAGACAACAAAAGCGAGCCCCAGAGTGTTCAGCGGGGCTCGCTCGCATTTCACGAATGCACGAAAAACGGAACAGCGCTATTTACTTATTTGCTTTCTTGCCTGCAGCCTTGACACGGTCACGGTATGACATGACTTTCTCGATGGAAGCACAGACCTGCTTATACTGAACCTTGGTCTCCTCCAAATGCTGCTTTCCGGACTCTGTCAGGTGGTAGTATACACGAAAACGCTTTCCGACTACCTGAACCTTACGTTCCTCCAGAAATCCGTTCTTCTTCAAACGGTAGAGCGTTGGGTATATCGTTGCTTCATTCAACTGATACTCGCCCTCGCTCTGCTTCTCAAGATCCTGCGAAAGCTGGTAGCCATACTTGTCTTCTTCTTCCAGCAAATGCAAAAGGATCATTTCAATTGTTCCACGCTTTAAGTTATCTCTTATACTCATCTCTACTCTACACAACCGATCTTTGATATTTGATATCCTCCCACATGGTATCACTTACATTATAACACAAATTTAAAAAAAATGCTGGATATCAGTAAAAGAATTTAGTAAATATTTACATTTTTAAGATTTTCCGCCAAAATTGGCTGGAGAATCATGGATCCAACAAGTAAAGTGACCACACATGCAACGGCTATGCCACACAAAATTCTCTTCTGGCGATGCCGTGAAAGAGGATGCTTCAGCGTTTCATCGACAAAATGTTCATAGATCACCCGATAATCTGCATCCGGTTCATCCTCTGCATATTGAAGCATATCGCTGTAGAGCATGAACTGCGCCTGTTTCAGAGCTTCTGCGTCAACACGTTCCGTGGTGTCGGAAAATGTCTGTTTTGTAATGTCACGGCTGAGCTGCTTCAGTCGATAGGATAATAGAAATGAACGCATAAGTTACTCCTCTCTTAGCTGATTACTCCTGTTTTGCTGCAGGAGATCTTCAAACTTACTGTTTTAGAAGCGGTAGAAAGCTTAATGTGATATGTAGCTTTACCATATGCGGTGTTACCGCTTTCCCAGTGAGATCCGCCTTTATAAGACCAGGAATTGTTGTAGATGGCAATCTCATGGGAGGAATCCGTGCAGGAAACCAATGTGGTTCCATCGTACTTAAAGGTACCGTGAAGCGTGTAGGTCCAGCACAGAACATCTTTTGCATTGTAGTAGCTGTATTTCTTTTGTGCAGACTTTGTATGTGTTGTGGCAAGGGTTGCGATATCAGATACCGTCTCCGATGTCGTGACCACGCAGTAGCCACCATCGTCCAGTGCGATCGTCTCCTGTGCGATAACATTCGTCCGGGCGGATGCTGTCCCTGTAGGAATCAGTGCTGTTGCTGTTAAACAAAGTGCCATTGTCAGTGCGGAAAGTGCTTTGAAAAAATTTTTCATAATGTGAACCTCCTATTCGTTCAGATAGAAAACTGGTGTCGAGGAAGGAGTTTCAATGGGATCCGGCAAAGGCTGATCTTCTTCAGATTCTTGTTCTTCAAGAACAGTATATCCTTTAGAGTTAATAATCTGTTCCCACCCCAGGCGGACAAAGATTCCAAGTGCCAGAATACTCACTGCACAAATGGCAGCTACCGCTATTCGTATTACATTTCTTTTCCGTTGGGTGTGACTTTCGCTGCGCACCAGCTCCTGCTGCTTCTTAAGTTCCTCTGGATCTCCGAAACGTACATAGATCTCTGACGCATCCGCAGCCGGGTGTTCTTTCAGATAACAGTCCAAAGAATCACTCATGTCTTCGAGAAACTGGTCAATGCGATCGCGGTCTCCGGAGTAGTACTCCCGCAATTGCTGTAGATATTGTTCCCGATCAAAAGAGTCCATCAAAATACCTCCTCCTCATTCGTTACAAAACTATCATAACCAAAATAATTTTATTTTGCAAATGCATTAGCAACAAAACCATTAATTATAATAATTTTCTAAATATATAAAGTATTCATAAAAATTTAGTTTATTTTATTAAAATATTATAAACTATGCTTGATTTTATCAAATAAATGATTTTCGTGCAAGAGCACTTTTGAGATAATAACACGGCAGTATTCCTAATCGGAGTGCATACACGCCTGAGCGGGATGTAAATGAAAGCATAACACAAGTATAATTTAAAAGATAGTTGAAATAATGATTGCATAATGTGATGGAGCAATCGCTGACATTTGCCGGGACAGATTTTTGAATTCGGTATTATATAGTATAGAAGGTGTTTGTATGGCTTTGAGTAATAAAGAGATTGGGGCGAGGATACGGAATGTCCGCCGGGAATGCGGGCTGACGCAGGATCGTTTTGCGGAGAAGTTTCATGTTACCCAGCAGACTCTGAGCCGTTACGAGAGCGGAAAGATTGCCGTTCCCAATGATACACTTGAGGATATTGCCAAAGAAACAGGTATTTCCGTGGGATATTTTCTTGGTGTGGATTCTGTAGATTTCAGCGATGATGAGCTGTTGCTTGTGGAGTTTTACCGCAGGTCCGATGACGGACTCCGCAGAAAGATCCTGGAGGTTGTGAGGATCATGACATCCGATATTTCCGGGAAGGAATCAGAATCATAGGAAAGTGGATTTTCGAGTTAAAAATTGTGGATTGACGGTTGACAAGCGACCAAAAGGATACTAATATAAAGGCGTAGTGAAAAACTGTGACGGAGACAGTACCGTATTTGGAAACGCTTCAGTGAGTCCGGGATAGTGCGAACCGGATGCATAGAGCTTGCTCTTAGATAGATGAGGGAAGATCACTCCCGAGTTGCAGACTGGAACATTGTTTTATCAGTACAGTCTGACGGATCCCGCCGTTATAGGGGGATGTATCGAGTCGTTTGAGATTCCGTACAGATAAATAGGTGGTTATGAATGGCAAGGTGTTCATCCTGTTTAGGGTGGATGCTTTTTTTTATTTATAAGAAACCTCGTTTCAGGCGTTATTTCTTATAAGTAAACAAGATTTAAGGAGGAAAACATATGTATCAGAAAGTTTCACCGGATATGAATTTTGTCGACCGGGAAAAAAACGTCGGAAAGTTCTGGCGTAATCAGCAGATCTTTGAAAAATCCATGAAAGCAAGAGAGGGCAAGCCTGTCTACACATTTTATGATGGACCGCCAACCGCAAACGGAAAGCCGCATATCGGTCATGTGCTGACCCGTGTTATCAAGGATATGATTCCACGTTACAAGACGATGAAGGGATATATGGTTCCTCGTAAGGCTGGATGGGATACACATGGACTTCCTGTTGAGTTAGAGGTTGAGAAGATGCTCGGTCTTGATGGTAAGGAGCAGATTGAAGAGTACGGTATGGAGCCTTTCATTAAGAAATGTAAGGAATCTGTATGGAAATACAAGGGTATGTGGGAGGATTTCTCCGGCACGGTTGGTTTCTGGGCTGATATGGAGAATCCATATGTTACCTATGATGATAATTTTATCGAGTCTGAGTGGTGGGCACTGAAGGAGATCTGGAATAAGAAGCTTCTTTATAAGGGCTTTAAGATCGTGCCTTATTGTCCAAGATGTGGTACACCACTTTCCTCACAGGAGGTTGCTCAGGGCTATAAGCTCGTCAAGGAGCGTTCTGCGATCGTTCGTTTTAAGGTTGTTGGAGAGGATGCTTATTTCCTGGCATGGACCACGACTCCATGGACACTGCCGTCTAACGTGGCTCTCTGTGTGAACCCGGATGATACTTATATTAAGGTAAAGGCTGCAGACGGATATACCTACTATCTGGCAGAGGCACTTGCCGATAATGTTCTCAGCGGACTGGCACAGGAGGAAGGTGCTAAGGCTTACGAGGTGCTTGAGACTTATAAGGGAATTGATCTTGAGAATAAAGAGTATGAGCCTCTTTATGAGTGCGCAAAGGAATGTGCAGACAAGCAGCACAAGAAGGGCTTTTTCGTAACCTGCGATTCCTATGTTACGATGTCAGATGGTACCGGTATCGTTCATATTGCTCCTGCATTTGGTGAGGACGATGCGAATGTTGGACGTAAGTACGACCTGCCGTTTGTACAGTTTGTAACCGGCAAGGGTGAGATGAGCGAGGAGACTCCGTTTGCAGGTCTTTTCGTAAAGAAAGCAGATCCGGAGGTGTTGAAAGATCTCGATGCATCCGGCAAGCTGTTTGCTGCACCGAAGTTTGAGCATGATTATCCTCACTGCTGGCGCTGCGATACTCCGCTGATCTATTATGCACGTGAGTCATGGTTCATTAAGATGACAGAGGTTCGCGATGATCTTGTCCGCAATAACAATACCGTAAACTGGATTCCTGAGTCCATCGGTACCGGTCGTTTTGGTAACTGGCTCGAGAATATTCAGGATTGGGGTATTTCCAGAAACCGTTACTGGGGTACACCATTAAATATCTGGGAGTGCGAGGGTTGTGGCAGACAGGAATCCATCGGAAGCCGTGCTGAGCTGGCTGAGAGAAGCGGTAATCCGGAGGATGCAAAGGTTGAGCTTCATCGTCCTTATATTGATGCCGTGACATTTACCTGTCCGGACTGTGGCAAGACGATGCACCGTGTACCGGAGGTTATCGACTGCTGGTTCGATTCCGGAGCAATGCCGTTTGCACAGCATCATTATCCATTTGAGAACAAGGATCTGTTCGAGCAGCAGTTCCCGGCACAGTTCATCTCTGAGGCTGTGGATCAGACAAGAGGCTGGTTCTATTCGCTGATGGCTGAGTCAACACTCCTGTTTAACAAGGCTCCATATGAAAATGTTATCGTTCTGGGTCATGTTCAGGATGAGAACGGTCAGAAGATGAGTAAGTCCAAGGGGAATGCGGTTGATCCGTTTGATGCACTGGACAAGTACGGTGCAGATGCGATCCGCTGGTATTTCTATATCAATAGTGCGCCATGGCTGCCAAATCGTTTCCATGGCAAGGCAGTGCAGGAAGGACAGCGTAAGTTTATGGGTACTCTGTGGAATACCTACGCATTCTTCGTTCTGTATGCGAACATTGATGAGTTTGATGCAACAAAATATACATTAGATTACGATAAGCTTTCTGTTATGGATAAGTGGCTTCTGTCCCGTCTGAACAGTACGGTAAAGGCAGTGGACGAGAATCTGGCGGCATATCGTATTCCGGAGACAGCAAGAGCATTGCAGGAGTTTGTCGATGAGATGAGTAACTGGTATGTTCGCCGCTGCCGTGAGCGTTTCTGGGCAAAGGGCATGGAGCAGGATAAGATCAATGCATATATGACACTTTATACTGCCCTGGTAACGATCTCCAAGGCTGCCGCTCCGATGATCCCATTTATGACAGAGGACATTTACCGCAATCTGGTATGCTCTATTGATCCAAGCGCGCCGGAGAGTGTACATCTTTGTGATTTTCCTGAGGTGGATGAGGCTCATATCGACAAGCAGCTTGAGGCTGATATGGAGGTTGTGCTTGAGGCGGTTGTGATCGGTCGTGCCTGCAGAAACACCGCAAATATCAAGAACAGACAGCCAATCGGCAAGATGTATATCAAGGCAGGTAAGGAACTGAGTGATTTTTATGTAAATATCATCCGTGACGAGCTGAATGTTAAGGAGGCTGAGCTTACTGATGATGTCAGCAAGCTTACCACCTACAGCTTTAAGCCGCAGCTTAAGACACTGGGACGCCGTTTTGGCAAGAAGATCAATGATGTAAGACAGATCCTTGCAGAGCTGGACGGACAGGCTGCAATGGCAGAGCTGAATGAGAAGGGGACATTAACGATTCAGGTAGACGGTCAGGATGAGGCACTTGAGAAGGATGACCTTCTGATCGAGGCTGCTCAGATGGAGGGTTATGTATCTGACACAGACCGCGGAATCACGGTTGTTCTTGACACCAACCTGACACCGGAGCTTCTGGAGGAAGGCTTTGTACGTGAGATCATCAGTAAGGTTCAGACTATGCGTAAGGATGCAGGCTTTGAGGTGATGGATCACATCAGAGTCAGCATGCAGGATAATGACAAGGTTCAGCAGGTGATCAGCAGCAATGAAGCTCAGATTAAGTCTGAGGTTCTGGCTGACGAGGTTGCTTATAACGGTGCGAAGGGCTTTACAAAGGAGTGGAGCATCAACGGTGAGAAAGTAACGCTTGGTGTCGAGAAACTTTCCTAGAAAGATCAAAAGGAATGGAGATTAATATGAAAAAAATGAAGAGAACGGTATTATCATGGATTCTTGTGCTTGCCATGATACTGTCCGGTGTGGCTCTGCCACAGGGGCAGCAGGTGAAGGCGGCGGGTACGTCGTATGACCTGAGCGTATCAGAGGGGGCAAGCCCGCTTACGCTTGCAAAGAATCAGTGGGGCGATGATTACATTGCGGATATCCTGTTTCAGGTTCCGGATGTGATCGCCGACAAGAGTAAGGTGCAGGCGGCAAAGCCGGTCGTGCAGGTGACGATGAAGATCAACAGCATCAGCAGTGACACCGGTTCGATCCATGCGATGCTCTATGCACAGGACAGCAGCTATAACTGGAACAACAGTAAAGCTGTGGACGTGTCCGCGGGCAAGGAGATTACGGTAAGCTATGATCTTTCTTCCATGTCATGGAAGGAAACAACGCTGGCAAAGCTCGGTATTCGTTTTGCAGATGATGCAGTGAATACATCAAGTATTTCCTATACGATCACCTCTGCAACCGTGACGGTGAACAGCTCGGACAGCGGTTCTGCCGGCGGAAGTGAGGGCGGCACGACAGCGGACGGTCTCGATGCCGGTGCCAGAGAGGATGCATCGCGGTATTCGGCAGAGGTAACGCAGCATCCGCATGACCAGTGGTATTCTGAGTACACCTTCTCGATCACGAATCATACCTCATCTGCTGTATCCAAGGTTCAGATGGTGCTTCCGACCAGCGCGGAGCCGGAGAACTTCCAGAGCTTTGAGTCCATCAATGTTGTTTACAATAAGACGGTTGGCGGACTGATCGTATATTATGCCGGGGAGATCGGTGCGGGAGCAACCGTAACGATCGGCGGTAAGGTCGGCTTCAAGCCATCCTCTGTTACTCTCGGAACGCCATATGTGCGTGCCGTAAACTGCAATCCGCCAAAGGGTGAGGGAACCTCAGGCGGTGAGTTGAAATATACCTTAACCGGTCAGCTGAAGGATACGCCGTATGCGGAGACGCCGGTTGGAAAGCACGGAAGACTTCATCTCGCAAAGGTGGACGGCTACGGTAATGCGCCGGTGATCGTGGATCAGTACGGCAAGCCGTTCCAGATGCGTGGAGCCAGCACCCATGGTGTGCAGTGGTTCCCGGAATATATCAATAAGGGAGCGATGCAGACGCTCCGTGATGAGTGGGGCGTGAACCTGCTGCGTATGGCATGCTATGTCACTCAGTACAATGGTTATACCAACGGCGGTCAGAGTCTGATCGACTCCAAGATCGTTGAGGGCGTACAGGCGGCGAAGGAGCTTGGCATGTATGTGATCGTGGACTGGCATATCCATGAGGAGAATCCACATACCACAAAGACTGTGGCAGAGCAGTTCTTCAAGAAGTATGCAACGCTGTACAAGGATTACGATAACGTGATCTTTGAGATCTGCAACGAGCCGACCGGCGTGCAGTGGTATACCGGCGGCAATGATCTTTATTCCTATTGTAAAGATATCGCAGGCATTATCCGTGACTGCGGAAGCAAGGCACTGATCGTCTGCGGAACCAATAACTGGTCGCAGGATGTTGAGGATGTGGCACAGAAGCCGCTCAAGGATGACGGCTTTGAGGACATTATGTACACATTCCATTTCTACTCCGGAACGCATTATGAGGACAAGCGTCAGAAGGTGCGGACCGCGGTAGCGGCAGGAACACCGATCTTTGTCACCGAGTTTGGCATCTGTGATGCCAGCGGAAACGGTGGCTATGACACGGCAAATGCAGACGAATGGATCGAATTTCTGGATTCGATGAATATCAGTTATGCCTGCTGGAGCTTCTGCAATAAGGGTGAGTCCGCTTCTTATCTGAAGACCTCCTGCAACAAGACAACGGGCGGCTTTGAGGAGTCCGATCTGACAACGACCGGAATCTGGTTAGTGAATACCTACCGGGCGCATCAGGATGCGGAAGAAGGAACAGATACAGAAACAACAGCGTCTCCGAGTCCGAGTGAGGCAGCAACCGAGGAGCCGACGGCAGTACCGACAAAGGCTCCAACCGCGAAGCCGACTGTGAAGCCGACGGCAGCGCCGACAAAGGCACCAACGGCGACACCGACCGTAAAGCCGACGGCAGCGCCAACGAAAGCGCCAACCGCGAAGCCGACTGTGAAGCCGACGGCAGCACCGACAAAGGCACCAACGGCGACACCGACCGTGAAGCCGACCGTGAAACCGACGGCAGTACCGACAAAGGCGCCAACCGCGAAGCCGACTGTGAAGCCGACGGCAGTACCGACAAAGGCGCCAACGGCGAAGCCGACAGTAAAGCCGACGGCTGCACCAACAAAAGCGCCAACAGAGGCACCGACAGTAAAGCCGACGGCAGCGCCGACAAAGGCACCAACCGCGAAGCCGACAGTAAAGCCGACGGCAGCGCCAACACTGGTACCAACGATCGTGCCAAGTGCAGTGCCGACACAGGAACCGAATGAAACTGATAGTCCGGTACCGGCGCCAACACCAAGTCAGACACCGGTTCCAACACAGACTCCGCTGCCGACAACAGCGCCAAGCCCAAGTGTTTCTGAAGTGCCAACGGATTCGCCTTTGCCTGCGCCATCTGCAGAGCCAAGTCAGACACCGGCACCGACCGTAACACCGACCGCAGTGCCAAGTCAGACGCCAACGCCGACAGGCACACCGGTTCCGACAACGGAACCTACGACAGAGCCGACAGTTGTGCCTACAGCAGAGCCGACCGTAAAGCCGACGGTAGTACCAACGAAGGTTCCGACAGCGGAGTCAACCGCAGAACCAACGAAGGCACCGACAGCAGTACCTACAAAAGTGCCAACTACAGCACCAACAGTAGAACCGACAAAGGCACCAACAACGGAACCGACCGTAAAGCCGACGGTAGTACCAACGAAGGCACCAACAGCGGAGCCAACCGTAAAGCCGACGGCAGAGCCTACAAAAGTGCCAACTACAGCACCAACAGTAGAACCGACAAAGGTACCAACAACGGAACCGACCGTGAAACCGACGGCAGTACCAACGAAGGCACCAACAGCGGAGCCAACCGTAAAGCCGACGGCAGAGCCTACTATAGTTCCAACAGAAGAGCCAACACCTGGAGTCAGCGAGACGCCGGTTCCGACACCGGGAACAAGCGAGACACCGGCACCGACCGGGACACCGTCAACAACATTGTTGCCGGACAAGACGCCGGGAGCTTCTGCAACACCAACTCCGAGCGGAACAACACCGGGAGCAGGCACGGGCGTTACAGCACAGCCTTCGCAGAGCGACACAGGGCTTGACGATGAAGATTCTACCGCATCATCTGTAAAGCTCCGCCTTGCCAAGAAGAAACTGACGATCAAGCGCGGCAAGAAAAAGCGTATTGTCGTTAAGATAAAAGTGCCGGGTGATAAAGTTAAGAAGTATAAGGTGATCAGCGGAAAGAAATTTGTGAAGGTCAATGCCAAGGGTGTTGTTATAGCAAAGAAAAAAGGAAAAGCAACCATTAAAGTCATTATGAAGAGCGGAGCAAGTGCGAAGTGTAAAGTGGTTGTGAAGAAGTAAAGATATACAAAACCGGAAAGTATATAAATGATTATTGTCAATATAATATAAATAAACTAATGCAAATAAACGTTGACATGATGGAATGTCTCGTATATAATCTGTATTAGTGAATGAGTTACGGAAACTTGAGAAGCCCGTAACCCGGACGGCTCCTGCGGGGGCCGTTTCGTTATTTATGGAGGAATTATGCATGAATGATGGACTTAGGAAAAAGCCGTTTTTGGATTATGAACATCAGATATTGCTTTTAGAGAAGAAAGGGCTGATTATTCAGGACAAAGAAAGAGCGATTGAGATTTTGACAAAAACAAGCTACTATGGTCTGATAAATGGTTATAAAGCTATGTTTAAGGATCCAAACACAAATAAGTATAAAGAGGGAACATCATTTGAGGACATATATGCTTTATATTTATTTGATGAACAATTACGGGAAGTTATATTGAAATATATTTTGATTTTTGAAAAAGCAATAAAATCATCGTTATCGTATCATTTTTCGGCATTATACGGGAATTTCTGTTGTTATTTCATTGAAATATCTGTTGGATAAAAAAGATTTCAGAGAGTTTTACTGCAACTTGAAGGGAGTAATACAAAGGAATAAGTTAAATGATCAGACATTAAATCTAATGGGATTTCCGCCGGAATGGACATCTATATCGCGAATAACGGTATATTAATTTTTCTGATGCTGTATACATAAAAGATACATTTTCTTAACGAAATGTTCATTGTATTTACGACATCCGTTTTGTATAATAGTTTCGCTTTTTGAAATGATGCAGTGGAGGGAAAGGAAATGGCAGCAGAAAAAAGTAAAATGAAAAACCTCACAGAAGGTTCTCCGGCAAAGCTGATCATCGGTTTTGCAATTCCTATGTTTCTTGGAATGTTATTTCAGCAGTTTTATAGCATGGTCGATACCATGATCGTCGGGAAATTTCTGGGTCTAAAGCCTCTGGCAGGCGTAGGCTCTACAGGATCGCTGAATTTTATGGTGATTGGCTTCTGCATTGGTGTGTGCAATGGATTTGCAATACCGGTGGCTCAGAAATTTGGCGCAAAGGATGATAGTGCACTGCGCCGGTTTGTGGCAAATGCGACATGGCTTTGCATTGGCTTTGCGGCTGTAATGACGATCGCCGCATCCGTTTTCTGCAGGGACATTCTGTTATTTCTGCGGACGCCGCAGAATGTATTTCAGTATGCATACTGGTATATGCTGATCATTTTCCTTGGGATTCCATGTACATTTTTATATAATTTTCTGGCGGCGCTGATCCGCTCGCTCGGAGACAGCAGGACACCTGTGGTATTTTTGGCAATTTCCTCCGTATTAAATATTGTGCTTGATCTGGTATTTATTCTCGTATTTCGTTGGGGCGTGATCGGTGCCGCCCTGGCAACAGTTTTGTCGCAGGGTATTTCCGGGGTGTGCTGTCTGTTCTATGTGGGCAGGACATTTCCAATCCTGCATGGAAGCCGTAGCGAATGGAAGGTGCAGCCACGGTATATGGTTCGGCTGTGTACGATCGGGATTCCGATGGGACTGCAGTATTCGATCACGGCGATCGGAACACTCGTTATTCAGGCTGCAGTCAATGGATTTGGTGCAACGGTTATGGCGGGCGTAACGGCAGCCGGTCGTCTGGGCAATTTCCTGTCCTGTCCGATCGAGGCACTTGGTCAGACGATGGCTCCATATGTGGGGCAGAATGTCGGTGCCGGAAAGCTGAAACGTGTCAGTAAGGGGCTGAAGGCTGCATCATTGATGGGCTTTTGCGTCTCTGCCGTGCTTCTTGTGATTGTTGTATTATTTGGGCGCAGGATGTCCGTTCTCTTTCTGGATGCAGGAGAAGTTGAGGCAATGGGATATGCCTATCAGTACATGACGGTGACTGCGGCAGGTTATTGTTTGCTGACGCTTGTCAACACCGTTCGCTTCACGATTCAGGGAATGGGCTTTTCCGGAATTGCGATCCTCGCCGGAGTGTTTGAGATGGTGGCAAGAACATTGGCAGGAACCTTGCTTGTGGCAGTGGCAGGCTACTTCGGTATTTGTATGGCAAATACGCTGGCATGGATTTTCGCGGATGCATTTTTGATCCCGGCATTTTTCCTGTGTCGCAGGAGACTCGAGAAGCATTATCCGTCTGAGTGACAAATGTTACAAAAATGGCTTCGGCATTTTGTAGCATATTACATATTTACTCGAATGACAAGGCGGTTGACGTTGGTTATCTTCGAGAAATAATATTTTATTTTTGTGCAAAAAACATATTGATAATATGTGGTCAGCCCCTTAGAATAATGGTACAGATAAACCGCCGATAGGGATTTTAAACGGCGGTTTATCTATTATGAACTAATTTTGTAAAAATACATATCTGAATTTGTTCAACATCATAATCTTACTTTTCCTTTTCGGGATTCTTGCGTGCCTTGATCTTGGCGATTTCAATCATTTCATTCCGATCTTCTTCGCTCATTTTCTTAAAATGGTAAAGAAGCTCCTTCTCGATAGGAGTTGCAAACATATATTTCTTACGGTTCGAAGGTTCATTATAAAAATCAAGATATTCAGAAAGCTCGGTGCTTGAAGCAGACGGCACAGGGGCATCATACGACTCATCGCGATCCACATCCATCGTTATATGAAGCAGATCATCCACAGAAATATTATAAAGTCCCGAAAGCTTATACAAAACTTCTGCATCGGGTACACGCCTGCCGGTCTCATAGTGGCTGTAGGTCTGGCGGACAACGCCGAGAGCTGCCGCAACATAATCCTGCGTATAATTATTTACGATTCTTAATTCTTTCAATTTCTGTGAGAGTAATTCACGATTCATTGCAAACACCGCCTTCTTTTCGATAAGTATATTTCTCCCTATTAACGCGGATGTTACAAAGTGTAGCAAATACACAAGTTATTGTTGGACGATTAGTGCAATATTAACGAAAATAGTTGCACAAAGATACAAAAATCGTTCGAGCGGACGAAATATCCCTCAAATGATTTTGGCTATTATGTATATTATTTGACAAATAAATTGTTGAAAAGTCACAAAATGTAGCATAATTAGAAAAATATGTTAAAGAATATTAACGTCATGACGATATAAAGTATACAAAACGTAGCATAAAGGAATTGCACGAGGTTACAGGGAGGTATATCATGCTGAAATTATCATTAAAACAAGGACAGTATGTAAATATCGGTGATGACATTCGCGTGGTCTATGTAGGAGGCAGCGGTGGACAGGGACGACTGATGATCGATGCACCGAAGGAAGTGCCGATCGTTAGAAGCAGCATCGAAGAAAATCCGGAGAGAAGAAAAGACACCTATTATCCGGAAAAGAAGATTTCTGCAAAAGCACAGAAGGAGATCGAACGGATTCTTTGGAATGAACGCCATCAGGGCGATACAGCCAAATAGAACCGGCGGAATACAGGGACAGCGAAAGCTCATGACAAATGTCCCATTAAATTGGTAATAGGCAGAAACACACCCGGGACTTCTGCTTGTTATAGATAACACCCTCGGGAAACGGAGTTCCAGAGGACAACAAATCATAAACCACAAACGTGGAACAAGGAGGATAATATTATGATAGTACAACACAACATTACGGCGATGAACGCAAACAGAATGCTGGGTCTGACAACAGGCTCCCTTTCCAAGTCAACAGAGAAGCTTTCTTCCGGTTACAGAATCAACCGTGCAGCAGACGATGCAGCAGGTCTTACCATTTCTGAGAAGATGAGAAAGCAGATCCGTGGTCTTGATCAGGCATCCACCAATGCAGAGGACGGTGTTTCTGCAGTGCAGACAGCAGAGGGTGCTCTGACAGAGGTTCACTCAATGCTTCAGAGAATGAACGAGCTGGCTACACAGGCTGCAAACGGAACAAACTCTACATCTGACCGTCAGGCAATTCAGGACGAGATTTCGCAGCTTACAACTGAGATTGACCGTGTCTCTGAGACAACAAAGTTCAATGAGATCTATCTCTTAAAGGGAGACAAGTCTGGTTCAACTCAGACAAATACATTGGCAGCTCATGATGCTGGTCTGGATGGAACACTTGGTGCATCTGTAGATGGCAAGACAACATTCACAGCAGACAAGGTGGAAGTTGGCGGCAAGGTAACAATTGCCGGAACAGAGTATAACATTGTAGATTCTTCTAAGACAAGTGATTATACTTCGATCAAAGAATATGCGACTCCAGCAGCGGGTGACAAGCTTGTTCAGGATGGCAAGACATATACTTATGTTGATAAATCTGGAAAGACACCGGCAGGAAAAACAGCGGCAGATAAGGGTTGGTTTGCTGAAGATAATACCACGGGTACAGCAGACACTATAACTCTGAAAGAAGGTTCTACATTAACAAAAAAAGCTGATGGTAAGACAACAACGCTTGTTGGAAACGGCAGCACAGAGTTAGCTACAGCAGCAAAAGCTACTCCTACATGGGCGAAGGGTGATACTTTAGTTCATGAGGGTAAAACGTATGTAAATGATGGAACCAATTGGAAAGATGAAGATGGTACTACAGTAGCTGCCAAAGATTTGACACCAAAGGCAGGCGATACGTACACAATAAAGGATACTGGAAAATCTGGTCAGATTGATAATGGTGGCATTTCCACAGTTGATAATATTCAGGATAAGATTAAAACTTTGACAACAGGAACAGTTACGCTCAAAAAATCTGCATCTGATATAGGAAAAACGTATACGATTGGTACTTCTACCAAGGAAGACGGAACAGCATATACAGCAGATGATGTTGCTGCTTTAGTTAAAAGTGGAATGTATGTAAACGATGGAACCGCTACTTATTATGCAGTTCCAAAGAGTTCTGGAAAAGCAAATGACATTACTATTCAGGACGCATATGCAAAGATGGCAGAGGAGCTTAAGAAAGCAAGCTCTATTGGTGCAGACAAGAGTGCAGAGGTAAAGAATAACGGAGATGGTACTTTTGAGATTACACAGGGTACCGTTGATGTTACAGAAGGTCTTTCCTTCAGCCTTCATGTAGGTGCTGATGCTGATATGACCAATAAGATCAATGTAAATATTGATTCTATGTCTGCAGCTGGTCTTGGAATCAAGGGATTGGATGTAGCTGATGACAATGGTTCCGCTGCTACTTATGCAGTAGATGCTATTGCAGATGCAATCTCTAAAGTTTCTTCACAGCGTTCCGCACTTGGTGCCGTTCAGAACCGTCTTGAGCACACCATCGACAACCTGGATAACGTTGTTGAGAACACCACTTCCGCTGAGTCTCGTATCCGTGATACAGATATGGCTGAAGAGATGGTTAACTACTCAAAGAACAGCATCCTTCAGCAGGCTGGTCAGTCTATGCTTGCACAGGCTAATCAGGCTAACCAGGGTGTTCTGTCACTCCTTCAGTAATTCACTGAATGACTTTGAGTATACCGCATAAAGCCGAATAATATATTGTTGCATTTCAAATGTTTGTAGATGATTTCACCGCCAGTCCGGTTTTGGACTGGCGGTGTTTTTGTAAAACAAATTTAAAAGGCGCACTGTTGTGATAAAGCATAATATAACAACGATAAATAATAAGACGCGCAAAGGGGCAGAAAGTACAAGTTCCCGCATAATTTATGCAAGATCTATTTCGCAAGCAGCTGCACCAAATGCCGATGTCCCAGATACCCTATCGAATAATATATTTTGTACCTTTGCCGTTTCCTTTCACTGTGATCACGCCTTTTTGACACATTTCTTTTAGCAGCTTTGCTGTTTTTGATTTACCGAAAGGTGCATATGGTGCAATTTCACTGATTGGCTTCAGTATCGTCTTGCTTAAAAGCTTATAGATCACGATTTCGTCTTCTGTCAGATCAGCACTTTTTTCAAATATCGGAAGCACAATTTTTATGGCATTTTCTGATATTGCAAAATCCGGTTTTATCAACCCTTCCGCATACAGTTGTTTTATTCTTGTAATACCTGTTCCAAATATTTCTACAAATCCCAATCTATAAAATACATTTTCAAGATTTCTATTTCTTAAAACAGAAAGTTTACCAGACAGATATTCTTCCTCTGTTATTCCGGACGGCAGTCCACCCGGAGAAACAATTTCGAGTCGATCATCAAACATCGAAACTCTGATTTGTGAATCCACATCCCATACTCTATGAATCAGAGCATTGGCGATTGCTTCTCGGAAAGCTGCTTCCGGTATTTTCTCTATTTTTTGTCGATCGGCGCCTTGTATTACTTCATATTGGTAATAGTCTCTGAAGACATCAATTGCCTTATCATATACCTCTAAAACCGATATATTTTCAAAAGTTGATCTCTTTTGAATGATACTGATGTTCTCTCCGGATTTGATAGTATCAATCCCCGGAAAATGATTTTTATCTGCCAAAAGTCCGGCTGTATTATTGAATCCATTTACATCGTCATATAAGTTTAATGTCTTCAAGGTGTCTTGATTAAAATTTTCGATCTGAATATTTTCTTTCAACTTACGGTGTAAAATTTCAAAAGACAATTTCTG
>ENA-UESE01001259-UESE01001259.1-human-gut-metagenome-genome-assembly--contig:-NODE-1259-length-20548-cov-99.516975_pt1 | contig 20548 bp, 29 predicted proteins | sample MGYA00242995_ERZ507996 | MGnify/ENA primary metagenome ERZ507996 (study PRJEB26167, sample SAMN06115489) | human gut metagenome | host: Homo sapiens | place: China:Sichuan | collected 2015-04-15... | reverse complement strand
ATAATCCATATTCTCACGATATTTTAAGTCATTATAAAAAAAATCGTTATGGTTCCTAAATAGTTATTGTAATAAATAAGCGCTTGTTGTACACTCCTATAAATTTCCATTTATAGGAGTGTATGTATGAGAAGTTATAATTGGATATTCAGTTTGGGATTGGCTTTTTTTGTTGTTTATTTGTTTTGTCTTTTCTATGGGGCAGGGCACGGAGAATGGTGGAACCTGTTATTTATAGGGGTGTTGGTTTGCGGAATAATTTTTTTGAGGGAGGGGGTGCAAAATGGTTTTTATAAGCAAATGTATAGACCGGCATTTTTATGTTTAGGAAGTGTTTGTTTCGTTTTGGCTCTTTATGTTTTTTCTTTGTTTCTTTTAGGGAAAGGGGGAATTTGGGCGATTGTGCCGGTTTTAGGGTATGGCATGGTTACTTTTATTCATGCTGTTTCTGTTATGAGAAAACGAGGAGCATTGTCTTGGGGAGATTGGTGTGAGAGTTTTTTTGTTGCTTTAGGGGCTGTTGTCGTTTTTTGTGGTATGATGCTTTTGCCTTTTTTCTATATGTTTTAAAATTTGGATGCTTGTTTGGTATAGAATAGGGGCTGTAACTTTTTTAATTTCTTGGCCGCTTGTGTTGAACAGGCGGTTTTTTTTGTATTCGACGGGTTTGTGTCCGGGCGGATAAAATTATTATGTTTTTGAGGTGAGGAAGCTTTTCGGGGCTTCCTTTTTTTGTAATTTATTTATAAGGATATACTAAATGTCATTAAATATTGATATAGAAGAGTGGAAGAAGGGTATTCCACAGAGAGAGTTGGAACAGAAGATAAGGGAGTATGAGGAAGATTATCCGAAACGAGAGAAGATGACGCCTCAGGCTCGAGAGAATAATCAGACGCGTTTCTTTTTAGAAGACCGGTTCTATGAGCTGCATAAGCAGCAGTTGGCTGATATGTTGAAGAAACAAGCTGAGGAGAATGGGAAGGTCTGTTTTAGAGAAGGGTATCCGGGGATTGTTCCTAGCATGAATAGTTATTCAGATGGTTATGTTTCTTCTGGGAATCATACCCCCTCAGCCCAATTCCGACTACAATCATTGTTTCGGCCGCTGTCGCAGCCTTCCAATGACAAGTCTCATTGCTTGGCTCGCCAAAACAATTCACCGGATTGTTTTGGCTTCGCAGCCCCTACCTTAGGGGAGGGGGTAGGCAGTGCCAATACCGGATTGGAGGCTTCGGCTTTGACGCCGGCGTCTTATGGCGCGGCTGGCGGAAACGGCGGGCAACAGGTTGCCGACGGGTATGGAAATAATTATGCTGCGGATTATGTTCAGCCTGCTGTCGCGGCCAATCCATCTCAAGGAGCTGTAAATGGCGTTCAGTCTGAGCCAGCCCGAAATAATGAAGACGTGTCTTGGGACGATTATTTGAAGTATGCGGCAGCGGCGGCTTTACAGGGGTATACTTTGGGGTTCTCCGATGAGCTTTATGGACTTGGCGGTGCTTTTGGCGCCGGGGTTGCTGCTTGGCGTAACGGACAAAATGTTTGGGATGAAATGAAAAACGGTTATGTGGAAAACCGTGATGATGCCCGGGCTTATCTCAATGAAGCCAGAGAACGTGCGCCGGTTGTTTCAGCAATTGCAGAAACAGGAGCCGGTTTGGCGAATCCTTTGGGACGTTTTTTGGGTGTGGGGCAGAAAGCTTCCCGAACGGCGAAAATGTACAACAATATGTTGGAAAATACGGTTACAGGAGCTGTTTACGGAGCCGGACAAGGTGAGGGCGATTTGATGAATCAACTGGCCAGCACAGAAAGAGGCGCCGGCTTGGGGATGGCGACTGGTGCAGCGTTGAAAGTGGCAGACCGTTATCTTCCGATGTTTACCGGCCCGGCCCATCGTATTCCGGTAGCGACATTTCCTCTTTCGCTTGGGGCGAACTGGGGGTATGATTATGTTGCTAATACAGTACTTCCTACTGCGGGAAATTTGGCGCGTCCATTGTTCCAAGATAAAAATAATCAATAGTTTACTATTGATTTAATAATGATTGTATGTATTATGTTTATTATTATGAAAGTAGTTGATATTTTTGATTATATTGTTTGTAAAATCAAAGATTTGATTTTATTGATATTGTATATGACGCCGGCGCTTTATTTTGTGTCATGGGCCGGGGTAGCGGCTTGTGGCGACACTTTGCCTTTGTGGGTGCATATTTATGCTTTGGTGTTTTTTGGGTTTCCAATTTTATCTGTTTATGAGATAAAGTTTATAGATAAATATGGAGCGCATATTATGCTTATGATTATGGCGTTAAATTTTATTTTGTTTTTTATCTACCATGTTTAAGGCATTTCTAAATGCTTTTTATAGTTAAATATTTATATGACGGCGGTATGATTCCCGATGATGAAGAATATAGCGAGAGATATTTTTGATTATATTGTTTGTAAAATCAAAGATTTGATTTTATTTGTGTTGCTTTGGATATTATATCTGACGCCGGCACTTTATATTGTGTCATGGGCCGGGGTAGCAGCTTGTGGTGATAAACTGCCTTCGTGGGTGTATCTTTATGTCTTAGTGTTTTTTTGGTTTCCTATGATTGATACACAGTTTACAGATAAGTATGGAGCGCACATTATGTTTACGCTTATGGTGTTAAATTTTGTTTTATTTTGCCTCTGTCATGTTTAAGGCATTTCTAATGAAAAGTTGTTTGAATTTTAAATAATTTTTTTATGATTGTGTTGGAAACATTTAATGAAAATGAATATGAAAACAAGAAAATTAATAGAATATATAATTGCCAAAATTAAAGATTTGGTATCGTATTTTTTCTATTATTTTCCCCTGTTGTATGTGATATTAATTTTTATGTTACTTGCAGATAAACAATTTAGAGAAAATGCTTCTCAAACACTTCAGTTTTATCTTGTTTGTTGCTTTATTATTCCAGCTGTTTTGGGAGGTGTTGATTTTTTGTTTTTATGGCTTAGGAAGGGAAAAGAAGTGGAATATTCAAAATGGTGGAAAATTTTATGTGCGAGTGCGTTTTTTCTTACGTTTTTCTTTAATCTTTATTTATTGTCTGTTTATGAATAAATATTTATATGACGGCGGTATGGTTCCCGATGATGAAGAATATAGCGAGAGATATTTTTGATTATATTGTTTGTAAAATCAAAGATTTGATTTTATTGATATTGTATATGATGCCGGTACTTTATTTTGTATCGTGGGCAGTAGTAATGGCTTGTAGTGACACTTTGCCTTTGTGGGCGCTTTTTTATGCATGGGTGTTTATTTGGTTTCCAATTTTATCTGTTTATGAGATAAAGTTTATAGATAAATATGGAGCGCATATTATGCTTATGATTATGGCGTTAAATTTTATTTTGTTTTTTATCTATCATGTTTAAGGCTTAATTAATTTGGCAACCGCTTGTGTTGGACAGGCGGTTTTTTATCAAGTTTTAAGAGGATGTGTTTGATGGTATCTTTTGGCATACGGGGTGTTAAAAAATTTTAGGGAAAAGGATAGAATGTGTTGCAACAAAAAAGAGGGTGTTGCAACATTTTTGTATGCAACATTTTTTGAAAAATGTGTTATATAGATTTGTATAATGAGGAAATGTACAGGTTGTTATAAGCAAGGGGCTTGGCGGGATGAGATGGTTGGCAATGAGGAAATATGAAAAATCAGAGGAAGAGTACGGTGGACAACGGTGCTCTTTCTTTTTTTTGTAAGTGGAAAGGGGGTGACGAGATGGCATATTTTTCCAAAGAATTTACTGAAGATATTATTTTGCCGGACGGTTCGGCGGCAACGTCCGTTTATGAAGTGGAACGTTATTTGAAGCGGCATAACCTGGCGTTGTCCGGAGATTATTCGGACGCTTATTTGCAGAATGTCCGCTATCGTCAGGAACAGGATGAACGGCGGGAGCTGTTTGCAGAATTTATTCGGAATTATAAAAAATCAGTATGGCAGGACTAGTTTTTTTGGTGAAACGGTTCTTGGTTCAGATTCTCCGAAAGTGTTTTCGGAGATTTTTTTAACTTTAACAAAAGGTCAAAATTATGGTTACAGAAACTAGAAAATTTTTGGAGCAACAGTTTGCAAAGCTTCGCGCCCAGCGGGAAGCAGAGGAGGCTGACACTTCAACGGACAACGACAGTTTGGGCGAAGACGATGACGATACGGCTTATGATGCAGCGGAAGAGGCAACTTCTGAAAAGAATGACGGACTTTATTCCGGCAAGCGTGAAGCTTCTCCATCCCGAGAACAGGGAAAAACTTCGTCCGGATTGTCTAGCGGCGAAAAACAGGGCGGGGATGCGTTTTCCCCGGATCCTTATTTGCAGGCGCCGCGGTCCTTTAGGCCGGAATTTGCGGAGGCTTTTAAAGCTCTTCCCGGTGAGATGCGGAAATATCTGCATGAACGCGAGGGAGAAGCTGCAAAAAGTTTTTCCCGGCTTTCGGCCGAGCTTCAAAACCGCCGTTGGGTGGATGAAGCTTTCAGCACCCGTCGGGAGCGGATGTCCCGTCACGGGATAAATTCTTCCCGGGACTGGATTGCCGTTATGGCGGGTGTTGACGATGCATTGGAACGTAATCCGCGGGAAACGCTGCAGGCTTTGGCGCGCTGTTATGGCGTGTCTCTTGACGGCGGCGCTCCCTCCGGTATGCCGGACAAGGTTTACTTTGACTTGCAAAACCAAATCAGCAGTTTGGAAAACAGTCTTTCAATGTATCAAAACAAGGTGTTTCAGCAGGCGGATGCCCAGGCTTGTTCTCAGCTGGAGAGTTTTAGAAGCGAGAAAAGCGAGGCAGGTTCGCTGAAGCATCCTTATTTTGACGAGGTGCGGCTGCTTATGGCCGACCTTATCGAACGCAGGATGGCCAACAGCTATGAGGACGCCTATGAGCAGGCTGTTTGGCTGAACGGCACTGTGCGGAGCCAACTGATTCAAAATCAGGCAGAGGCGCTGCTCAGAGCCAAAACCGAAGAAGCTCAACGGGCAAAACAGGCCGGTTTCTCTGCTAAAGGGAAGCCGGCCGAAGTTTCTGAAGAACATCTGACGACACGTCAGTTTCTTGAGAAATATTTTAGTGATCTTTAATTAATTTATTTGAAAAGGAAATTTATTTATGTCTAATTCACATTATGATGACGTTTTTACCGTGACTTTGGAAAACCGTACCAAATCCTTGGCCGACAATGTCAGTAAAAACAACGCTTTGCTGAAACGCCTTAATGAAAAAGGCAAAATCCGCAAAATCAGCGGCGGTTCCAAAATTTTGGAAGAACTGGAATACGGCGAAGGCGATTTGGTTTGGTACACCGGTTATGACAACATTACTTATACGCCGAAACAGCTGTTTACTGCGGCTGAGTTTGGTTTGAAGCTTTGTGCTGTTCCGGTGGCCATTTCCGGTGAGGATTTGCTGAAAAACTCCGGTGAAGGACGCATGATGGACTTGTTTGAAAAGCGTGTTGAAAATGCGGCCAAAACTATGAAAAATCAGATGTCAAAAGCGGTTTACGGTGATGGTACCGGTTCTTCCGGCAAGGAAATCGGCGGTTTGCAGCTTTTGGTGGCTGATGCGCCGACAACCGGTACGGTCGGCGGTATTAACCGTGCTACTGCCGGAAATGAATTTTGGCGCAATAAGTCAACGACTGCAGCTGCCGCACTGACTTCCGAAACCATTCGCCCGGCTATGGACGCCATGTATTTGTCCCTTTGCCGCGGCGCTGATAAACCGGATTTGATTGTTGCCGGTGACAAGCTTTATACCTTGTATGAGCAGTCTTTGACCAATCTGCAGCGTTTTACTGATCCGAAGATGGCGGAATCCGGTTTTGCCGCTTTGAAATATAAAGGCGCTGACGTTATTTTTGACGGCGGTCAGGGTGGTAATTGTCCGGAAGACAAGATGTATTTTCTTAACAGCGAATACATTTATCTGCGTCCGCACAAAGATCGTGATATGAAAGTAATCGGCGGCGAACGCATGTCTGTCAACCAGGATGCGATTTATAAAATTATCGGCTGGGCCGGCAATATGACGATGTCTAATGCGGCGTTGCAGGGTGTGCTTATCAACGGCAAATAGTAAAAGTTGATAAAAGCGCGTTCTGAGGTCGCTACTTTGTCAGCGGCTAAAGATGAGGATTGTGTGAAGGAGGTTCTTAAGGGAGCCTCCTTTTATTAATTTCTTTATAAGGAGATAGTAAATGTCATTAAATATGACCATTGACGAGTGGAAGAAGGGTATTCCACAGAGAGAGTTGGAACAGAAGATAAGGGAATACGAGGAAGATTATCCGAAACGAGAAAAGATGACGCCTCAGGCAAGAGAGAATAATCAGACACGTTTCTTTTTAGAAGACAGGTTCTATGAGCTGCATAAGCAGCAGTTGGCGGATATGTTGAAGAAACAAGCAGAGGAGAATGGGAAGGTCTGTTTTTGGGACGGATAATCAGGGGATTATTCCTATCGCGAAAGATAGTTCTTCGGAGAGGGATGGTTTTTCTGTCGGGGGCGGATTGGAGGCTTCGGCTTTGACGCCGGCGTCTTATGGCGCGGCTAGCGGAAACGGCGGGCAACAGGTTGCCGGCGGGTATGGAAATAATTATGCTGCGGATTATGTTCAGCCGGTTGCGGCGGCAGAAAACGGACAGAGTATGCTTCCCGGAGGTATGACACCGACAACCGCTAGGGAAATGATGTTGTTTCCTGATATTGCGGGAACATATATGTCTAATTTGAATGATATTAACAAGCACCAATATGTGGCTTGTCGTATCGCTCAAACATATGGTCCGGAATGTCCTAATCAAGTGGATGAAATTGTAAAGAACATTGGGATAATGAAAGAATATCGTAAAGATATTCCTACGAAGTTAAAAGCATTTTATGAAGGGGGTAGAAGTAACTATAAAACCGTGGATGAAATTTATGCAGATACGGATAAAGATATGACAAATAATTATTTGGGAGCATATTTTGCTAAAAAAGAAGCTGAACGTTTGGGAGGTTATCAAAATATAGATTGTTCTCCTCTGAAACAATCTGCATTAGGTGGAAGTTTTCTAAATAATAAGTATGGAGGTCAAAGTGAAAATAAATTAAAAAAAATAGCTCAGGAAGAAAAAAATCCAATCCCATTGGATTTTTTTTAATTATCCTCAATATGATGATGTTCATGTTCGTCATGCATTGGAGGATTATAAATTGTATCGTTATGGTAAAAAATAGTTGTTGTTAAAAATAAATGTATGTTGTACACTCCTATAAAGTTCTATTTATGGGAGTGTATGCATATGGGAAGAGGGGATGTCAAATTTTCATTGTTTTTTGCTTTGAAGGTGTTGTTTCATCTTTGTGCATTGCTTGCTATTGTTTGTGTATGTTTGGGATGGTTGATAACTTCTTTTGATGAACTTTGTGATGCTGAAAGTTCGGAGTGTCCGGTTGGCAGGTATGTGTATCGGGATTTTGTGTGTGGAGAAAGTATTTGGGTGACGGAAGAATATTGTCGTTATTTTGGTGGAAAACTAAAAAATAATCGGTGTGATGCTGCTTATGCTTTGTTTCATCGCAAGCGTTGTGAAGCCGTCGGCGGCGTATTTGTTTATACCGGATGGTTGGAAGGACGGTGTGATTTTCGGGAAAAATGCAGGCAGTGGAAAGTTTCCGGGAAAGCAGATATTGGAAAGCCTTATCCTACAGATGATTATTTATGGTTTGCAGGGAGCCCTTTGGAACACGGAAGTTTAACCTATTTTGAGGAGAACGGCAATGCAAAATGAAGAAAAACGAGAGATTATTGGCTGGCCGTTAAGTTTTTTTATGGCCTCTGTTTTGGTTTGTTTATGGAATATGGGGCTGAATAAGGTTGTTCATTTTGTTGATTCTGAAGGTTACAATTATATTAATGTTTTGTTTATGGTGAGTTTCTTTGGGGGAATGATTTATCCGCAAATCAAAGGAGTTATGAACGGTAATTTTCTGTGGAAAGAATTTTTTGTAATTGTTGTTTTTAGCTTTTTGAAGTTTTGTTATGCTCTGTTGGCCGTTAGCTCTGTTTATCAAATTGGCCGATTTTATTATTTTATGCATTTTATGGAAGTGGGAAAAATTGCAGAAAAATATAGGAGTTGTGCGATGAATAATTATTGTTATGAGGGAATTCCGAGTTATGTGACTTATGAAAATTGTCAGGAGTGCAGAGGAGCTTGGCATATAAAGAAACATGTGTGCCTGTATTTTATAGATGAGAGATTTTGTCAGAGAGAGGATATTGGACAATGGGAAGATTTTGGTTTTTGTGATAAATAGAATATGAAAAAAGATTGATAAAAATTAATTTCTTAGCCGCTTGTGTTAGACAGGCGGTTTTTTTATATCCGGTCGGTTTTGTGTCCGGGCGGGTAAAATTATTATGTTTTTAAGTTTAGGGAGGCTCTTTCAAGGGCTTCCTTTTTTTATTAATTTATTTATTGAAAGGCATTGATATGAGCATTGATATAGAAGAGTGGAAGAAGGGTATTCCACAGAGAGAGTTGGAACAGAAAATAAGGGAGTATGAGGAAGATTATCCGAAACGAGAAAAGATGACGCCTCAGGCTCTGGAGAATAATCAGACACGTTTCTTTTTAGAAGACAGGTTCTATGAGCTGCATAAGCAGCAGTTGGCGGATATGTTGAAGAAACAAGCTGAGGAGAATGGGAAGGTCTGTTTTAGAGAAGGGTATTCGGGGATTGTTCCTGGCATGAATAGTTATTCAGATGGTTCTAATGTTGGATACACACCCCTCCCGTCCTCTCCTACCTTAGGGGAGGGGGTAGGCAGTGCCAATACCGGATTGGAAGCTTTGGCTTTGACGCCGCCGTCTTATGGCACGGCTGGCGGAAACGGCGGGCAACAGGTTGCCGGCGGGTATGGAAACGGTTATATCGCGGATTATGTTCAGCCGGTTGCGGCGGCTGAAAATGGACAAAGTATGTTTCCCGGAGGTATGACGCCGGCAATGGCTCAGAATTTAGCTGGTGGTTTGCAAGATGCTGGAAAAAATGTTTCTGATTATTCAAATACAATATGGATGAATTTGAAAAATGATGTTGATAATTTTCAGAGAGATTGGGTACGGAATCATCCAACTCGTTATGTTTCAGCGCTTGCTACAGCTGCTCCTGAATATTTTTCTTTGAGGGGTGAAGATTTAAATGATATTAATAAACATCAATATTTGGCTTGTCAAATTGCTAAGCAGCAAGGTGATTATGGAGAAAATATTGTTAATAACTTGGGGCAGCTCAAGGAAGAACTTTTTGATAAAGGACCTAAAACAATATCTTTTTATATGGGGAATCGTACATATTCTTCTTTGGATGATATTGCTAGAGATTCCGACAAAGATATGATTAATAATCGGTTAGGTGGTTATTACGCTCGTACTGAGGCTCAAAGGTTAGGGGGATATGATAAGGTTGATTGTTCTCCATTGAAGGAAAGTGCTTTAGGCGGAAAATATCTTGATGCGAAGTATCGTCATAAATTATCTCCTAAATCCTTAGCAGCAATTGCTCGCACAGAGCCAAATCCGATACCTTTTGGTTTTTTGTATGATAGCCAGTATAATGATACTTATTCAGAAAGTACATTAGATGATTATAAAAATTCCAGATATGGTTATTAATAGTATTGACAAATATATAAATATTAGTACACTCTCATTAATTTCTATTTATGGGAGTGTGCTATATTATGAATGATAAACAGTTTGTTCAATTGTTTGAAGTTGTGGGACATTTCTTTATGGTTGTTTTTATTTTGTTTATGACATTTGTGACTTTTGTTCTGTTTCAGCCTGAGAAAATGTGTTTTGAAACTTCGGTGTGTCCAGTTGGTAAAATTGTTGAACATGATTTTGTTTGCGGGAAAAAAATTCGGATTACAGAGGAATATTGTCGTTTTTTTGGAGGTAAACTTGAAAATGGAAAATGTGATGCAACATATTCTTTGCATCATCGAAAGCGTTGTGAGACTTTAGGCGGGGTATTTGTTCGGACAGGATGGCTGAGCGGCGAATGTAATTTTAAGAAAAAATGTTTGTTATGGCAGAAATATGCGGCTGATGATGTTTTTTCTGATTATAGAGGAAAATTAACGGCAAAAGGAAGCTGGGAAGATAAGGAAGACGTAAATGGCTGAGAAGGAAAATTTGTTTTTATTGCGTTGGAAAAAAAGTCTTCTTTTTTTGGCGTGTTGTTATTTATTGGGAGGATTTGTTATTTATCCTCTGTTTCGTTTTTTTGATTCAGAAGGTTATGTTTTTTTTAATTATTTTTTGAGTGTGGGGATTATCGGTATGTTATCCCTAAAAGGTTGGTATTTTTTGAGGCGAAAAGGATTATCTGAATGGATGATTTTGAAGATTGTGATTATGAATGGTGTGCGCCTTGTTTATTGTCAGGGAATTTTTTTGTTGCTTTTTTGGGGGATATGGTTGGGTATGGTGATTCCTGTTGTTTTATATTTGAGAGGATGAGAATTCTCAAGTAGCCAGGCATCTCTCTTCAAATAATAAAGGAGAAAATACGGATTATAATAGTTTAGAGGATATTTATAGAGATAGTGAAAAAGATATGACAAATAATTATCTGGGTTCATATTATGCAAAGAAGGAGGCTGAGCGATTAGGCGGTTATGATAAGGTTGATTGTTCACCTTTGAAGGCATCAGCAATTGGAGGAAAATATTTGGATGCTATGGCAAAAGGAAAATCAGCAGAAGAGTTGGCTTCTATAGCAAAAAATGAGCCCAATCCTATTCCTTTGAATTTTATTGAAGATAAGTATTATAATCCATATTCTCACGATATTTTAAGTCATTATAAAAAAAATCGTTATGGTTCCTAAATAGTTATTGTAATAAATGAGCACTTGTTGTACACTCCTGTAAATTTCCATTTATAGGAGTGTATGTATATGAAGGAAAAATTGTATAAAGATAGTGGCTGGCAGGCTAGTTTTATTTTGTCTGTTATTATTATTTTGTTTGCTTCTCTTTTTCCCCGTTTTATTCTTTATATGATGGGAGAAAATGGAATTATATCTTTTTTGTTATTATTTGCTGTATCTGCTATTTTATGGTTTTGGGTGAAGAAGGATTGGGTAAAAAGAGTAATAGCTTTAATTCTTAGATGTTGTTTGATTTTAGGGATTTATGGTATCGGTTTTATGGGGGTGATTTTTAGCGGAGATTTTTATTGGTTTTTTGGTGTTTGTATTGGTTTAATTTATTTTATTGTTTCTTTGATGTTTCTTTGTTACAGGTATCAAGGAAAGACTAAAGATTTTGAATTTTGGAGGCAAGTCTTGAAATATTTGTTATTTAGTGTAGTTTATGCCGTGGGTATTGATTTCTTGTTATTGTGGACAGGAATGCCGCTGATGATGTATGATTTATTATAGATTTTATGTGCTTGGGGGCCGCTTGTGTTAGACAGGCGGTTTTTTGTATTCGGCGGGTTTGTGTCCGGGCGGATAAAATTATTATGTTTTTAAGTTTTGGGGAGCTTTTTGGGGGGCTTCCTTTTTTTTATTAATTTATTTATTGAAAGGCTTTGATATGAGCATTGATATAGAAGAGTGGAAGAAGGGTATTCCACAGAGAGAGTTGGAACAGAAGATAAGGGAATACGAGGAAGATTATCCGAAGCGAGAAAAGATGACGCCTCAGGCACGAGAGAATAATCAGACGCGTTTCTTTTTAGAAGACAGGTTCTATGAGCTGCATAAGCAGCAGTTGGCGGATATGTTGAAGAAACAAGCAGAGGAGAATGTTTTGTTTGGTTTTGGGACGGATAATCAGGGGATTATTCCTATCGCGAAAAATTCTTCAGAGAAACATACCCTCCCTAACCCTCCCTACTCAGGGAGGGAATTAGATAGAGCCTACTCAGGGAGAGGACTAGAAGGAACCTACTCAGGGAGGGGATTGGACAGTGCCAATACCGGATTGGGGGCTTCGGCCTTGACGCCGGCGTCTTATGGCACGGCTGTTTCTAATGGCGGCCCGCAGGTTGCCGGCGGATATGGCAACGGTTATGTTGCGGATTATGCAGAAAATGACGGTTGGTTAGATACCATGAAAAATATTACTCGTTTGAGTAATGATATTATGCCCCCTTCACATCCTCTATCATTTTCTCATTATCCTTTAGATGCTGCTACATCATTTTTGATTATGAATGATAATAAAAAGCAAATGGAAAGAGAAAAATAGGGACGAGATTATTATTATCATCCTAAAGCAACTTGTGAGGCAGCTCAGTTAGGGGGTGTTCCTGCAGCTATGTCATTAGGCTGGGGAGTGGCTAAAGAAGGTAAGGATATGTTGTGTAAGACAACAGGATGGTGTGGTCCCAAAATGGGATTTGGAGAAGTGCTATCGGATAGTATTAAAGATATGAAAAATAATTGGAGGGGAGTAAAATTAGGCTTGTCAGACAGAGAAACACCATGTAGTATTCAAGTACGGAATAATGTATATGATCCATATAAAAGACGATAAAGTCTTTTAGAGTGAGAAGCAGTGGAAAATTAAAATACCTTAAATTTTCCACTGTATCTTGTCAGGAGAGGAAGAGTGAAACGTTTTTTTTATTGGTTTTGTGGGATTATAGCGTTGTTTGCACTTATGGTTGTTATTGGTACTGCTATGGAGACAGAGGCGTCAATGTGTGCTGATGATGGCAGAGTATGGGATGAAGAACAAAAGCGGTGTTTTTATGATTGTCCTAAGTTCGCTGAGATAGAAGGATGTATTTGGCAGGAGGGAGATATTTTGGAGAAATGCAGAGGCAGAATTGATAAATATTCAAAATGTGATTTTGTGCGATTTCAAACTGTGATATCTTACAACAGAATGTATATGCCATATGAAAGAAAATAAAATTGGGGTGGATATTGTGTTGAGGAGATTAGAAAAAGTAGCCATTTGTTTTGTTGCGGTATTTTTGTTTTTATTAGTTGTCATAGGGTATTTTACAATTGTAATTTATAGCGATGATTGTGATGATACGCCATGGTGTCCGGTTGGAAAGGTGGTTAAATATGATTTTGTTTGTGGAAAAAAAATTCGGATTACAGAGGAATATTGTCGTTTTTTTGGAGGTAAACTTGAAAATGGAAAATGTGATGCAACATATGCCATGGAAAATAAGGAACATTGTGAGGCCGCAGGGGGGAATTTTGTAAACAGTCCTTGGTTTCGCGGAAAATGTGATTTTTCGGAAAAGTGTCAACTCTGGCAAAAAGTTGAAGCTGATGACGTTTTTGCAGATTTCCATGGTCGTTGGTAATTATTTTGTTTTTAATTTCTTGGCCGCTTGTCTTGAACAGGCGGTTTTTTTTGTATTCGACGGGTTTGTGTCCGGGCGGATAAAATTATTATGTTTTTAAGTTTTGGGGAGCTTTTTGGGGGGCTTCCTTTTTTTTATTAATTTATTTATTGAAAGGCTTTGATATGAGCATTGATATAGAAGAGTGGAAGAAGGGTATTCCACAGAGAGAGTTGGAACAGAAGATAAAAGAGTATGAGGAAGATTATCCGAAGCGAGAAAAGATGACGCCTCAGGCACGGGAGAATAATCAGACGCGTTTCTTTTTAGAAGACCGGTTCTATGAGCTGCATAAGCAGCAGTTGGCTGATATGTTGAAGAAACAAGCTGAGGAGAATGGGAAGGTCTGTTTTAGAGAAGGGTATCCGGGGATTGTTCCTAGCATGAATAGTTATTCAGATGGTTCTAATGTTGGATACACACCCCTCCCGACCTCCCCTACCTTAGGGGAGGGGGTAGGCAGTGCCAATACCGGATTGGTAGCTTCGGCCTTGACGCCGGCGTCTTATGGCACGGCTGGCGGAAACGGCGGGCAACAGGTTGCCGGCGGGTATGGAAACGGTTATACCGCGGATTATGTTCAGCCGGTTGCTGCGACGGCCAATCCATCTCAAGGAGCTGTAAATGGCGTTCAGTCTGAGCCAGCCCGAAATAATGAAGACGTGTCTTGGGATGATTATTTGAAGTATGCGGCAGCGGCGGCTTTACAGGGGTATACTTTGGGGTTCTCCGATGAGCTTTATGGACTTGGCGGTGCTTTTGGCGCCGGGGTTGCTGCTTGGCGTAACGGACAAAATGTTTGGGATGAAATGAAAAACGGTTATGTGGAAAACCGTGATGATGCCCGGGCTTATCTCAATGAAGCCAGAGAACGTGCGCCGGAGACTTCTTATGCTGCGGAGTTTGGCGGAAGTCTTTTAAATCCTTTAAGTAGGCTAAAATATTTTCAGGTTTCAAAGAATCTTCCTCGGTTAACGAAGCTGGCAAAGAATATGAGGTCAAATGTAATTACCAGTGGAGTATATGGTTTGGGACAAGGAGAGGGAGATGTTGCCAATCAATTGGCTACAACAGCCAAAGGTGTTGCTATGGGATTGGGAACTGATTTATTGGTTCGTAGAGCTAATAGATATATACCTGTTTATACCGGACCAACTTATCGTTTACCTTTATATAATGCTGTGGCATCTTTGGGTATTGATAATGCGTGGAATATTGCAGATGAAAAAGTTATTCAGCCTTTAGAGAATTATTATAATAATGATATCCGTTGAGGATAAATTCTATTCTATTGTTATTTATAATATTTTGTTTTATAAATATTTTAGGAGGAAATGAATATGAAAACAAGAAAATTAATAGAATATATAATTGCCAAAATTAAAGATTTGGTATCGTATTTTTTCTATTATTTTCTTGTTTTGTATTTTGTGGTAATTGGTCTGTTGTTGAAAACACCGGGTTTTAATGCAGAAGCTTCTGCTAAACTTCAATTTTATGTAGGGATGTGTTTTATCTTTCCTTTCTTACTGGGGTTTTTATTTTATTTGCTAGAGTTATTTTGGAGGAAAGATACTTTAGAATGTCCCAGGTGGCTTTCTGAGTTTCTTGCGGATATTCTTTGTATTGCATTTTTCTTCAATCTTTATTTGCTGTATGTTTATAGTTAAATTTTATTTTGTTTTTAATTTCTTGGCCGCTTGTGTTAGACAGGCGGTTTTTTTTGTATTCGGCGGGGAGAGTGTGTTCTGTCCGTTCGGGCGTTTCTCCGCGGAGGGCGCATTTAACAGAAAGTCCGTCGGCATGGTGTCGGCGGGCGATTTTTTTATTGAAAGGAATTTTTATAATGAGTGATTTTGAATTGTTTCAAAGTATGATTGATGCCTCAAAGGGCAATCAAAACAAAGATATGACGGCGCGGTTTTATGACCGCTCAGTCAAAACGGAGCGGATTGACGAGAACGGCCTGCCGGTTTTTGAAGACGTCTGTTTTGTGGAAATCAGGGTGAAGGATAGTTACGATGTGTATGACCAGCCGGCGACGGAAGAGAAAAAGCAGCGTTTTGCCACGGAATACAGCCGTTATCTTGTCGGTAAAAAGCAGGTGGAAAACGGGTCGCCGCTGGAGCAATTTGCCTTTTTGACGGCAGCGGAAATAGACAGTCTGAAATATCGCGGCATTTTTACAGTTGAAGCACTGGCGGAGCTGGATGAGCAAAAAGCCCGGGATTTGCACGTGGAAAAAGAACGCAGCCTGGCGCTTAAGTTTTTGGAAAAGGCGCGGGGAAATTCCGATATTGCGGCATGGCAGCAGAAAGAGGAGGCGTTGAAGCGTGAGCTGACAGTTAAGGACGCACAGATTTCCCGCTTGAAGGCCGAGTTGGAAAGTTTGCGCAAAAGGGCAAATTTCCGCAAGGAAAAATCTCAGTCCAAACATTGAGCTGTTTATTTTAACGCTTTGTATTTAAAGGGAATTTAATATGTCAAATATTTTGGAAATATGTCAGGATGTGGCGAGTTTGGTGGCGACTCAAAAGCCGCAAGACCTGTTTAACGCCAATTCTCAGCAGGAGGCAATCTTTCTGAGCATTGCGAAGTCTACGTTGGACAGTCTGCGCCGTTACGGTGATTGGCAGGAGTTGACTAAGGAAGGTGAGCTGAAAACACATCGCAACAAAAAAGTTTACAATATCCGGGATTTTTGCCCGGATTTCTTTTCTTTGCTCAATAATACGGTTTATATCAAAGACCGGTTTGAAAAGGTTATTGGTTCGATAACGCCGGAGCAGTATATGCGCGAGCGTTATTTTAATGTACCGTCGATTTTTCTCAAATTTAAAATTCAGAACGGGCGGTTCGTGTTTTTGAGCGAACCGGCTGAAGGGGTTAAAATCGTCTTTAACTATCGTTCGGCCAATGTTTGTTATGATCCGACCAATGAGTTTTGTGAAAATCTCGAGAAGACTGAGATTACCAAAAACACCGATATTCCGCTGTTTGACGAATATCTGGTGAAGCTCGGCATTGTCTGGCGCTGGTATAAGCGCAACGGAATGCCCTATGAAGAGGAGTTTAACGAATATCAGCAGGAGGTTAAAAAGCGTTTTGCTTCCGGGCTGGCAACCAAGGACATCAATCTGGCTTACGCTTATAATGATGAGCCGGAAATTTCAGGAGTAATTGTCAATGCAGCAACGTCAGGTCAATAGGGGGAACAAGTCCCGCAACTATATTCTTCCCAGCCCGTTGGGCGGTTTGAATGCCCGCGACAGTTTGGACATGATGCCGGAAACAGACGCCATCGTGATGGACAACTATATTCCCGGAGAAACAAAAATTACTTTGCGGCGTGGGTTTTCGCGCTATGCCACAATCGGTGAACCGGTGCGGACGCTGGTTGAGTTTCGAGCCGAAGACGGTAATAACCGTTTTTTTGCCTTTGCCGGAAATTCAATCTGGGATATCAGTTCCATTCGTGAAGCCGTTGATTTGCAAAAAGATTTTACCAGTGCGGACTGGCAGACGGTGCAGTTTAAAAACCGTCTGTTTGCGGTCAACGGTTATGATAAGCCGCAGACTTTCTACATCAATGATAGTGGTGAAGAAATCTGGGAAGATGCCGAATTCAGCGGTACAAATCTGGTGCCGGAGCTGCTGGTTAACGTGGCGTCATCCAAACAGCGTTTGTGGTTTGTGGAGAAGGGCAGTATGAAAGCCTGGTATTCCGAGGGGGTGAGTGAAATTAAGGGTAATCTGTTGTCCTTTGATATGACGACGGTGGCACGCGATGGCGGTTATCTGGTGGCGGTTGCTTCATGGACGCAGGATGGCGGGCAGGGAATGGACGATTTGACGGTTTTCCTGACGTCAGAAGGCGAGGCGCTGGTTTATGCCGGCAGCAATCCGAATTCTGCTGATGACTGGACGTTGAAAGGCGTGTTTCGGATTGCCCGGCCGATAGGTTATCGCTGCACGTTGCAATATCAGGGCGATGTTATTGTGATTACCGAAGACGGTTATCTGCCTTTGTCCAAGGCTTTGCCGATTGAGTGCGCCAATAATTCGCAGATTGCATTTTCTGACAAAATCCGCGGGCTGGTTCTGTCGCGGACACGCAGCAATGCCAACAAGTTTGGCTGGCAGGCGATTATTTACAATCGCGGCGGTTATGCGATTTTCAACGTTCCGGTCAATCAGCAGTTTGAACAGCATGTCATTAATACCAACACCGGCGCTTGGTGCCGTTTTACGGGACTGGCGGCGCAATGTTGGGGGTTGTTTAACGGCCGGGCGTATTTCGGCATGGATGACGGCGTGATGCTGTTTGACGACGGATATTCCGATAACCGCGCTTTTATTGAAGGGCAGGTGGAGCAGGCTTATTCTAATCTTGGTTCCGCCAATATCAAAAAAGTGCAGCTGCTTAATCCGCGTACCAAGTCGGCCAACCCTTATGCTTTGGTTGTCTATACTAATACCGACTTTGCCGATACCACGCTTGATTTTGAAGAAAACATCGGTTATTCGGGTTTAACCAAATGGGGGACAAAAGCTTATCCGACCAATGTCAAGTGGAGCAGTTTTGCGCATCCTTCCGGTGTCAAATGGGCAACCTTGCAAGGTTCCATTCGCAGTCAATGGATAGGAAATTCAGCGACCGGCTTCAAATTCAGTCTGGTTTTCAAGACCCGCACCCGGGGAAACCTGATTGACTGGTATAATACGGGAGTGAGGTATGAGGAGGGGCTGGGCATTATATAGTTAAAAGCGCGCTCTATGGACGCCTAATACAGAAAAAGAAAAAAAATGCTAAGTTATGTACTTCTATGTACACTCCTGTCGCATTTTTTTCTTTTTCTTATTATCCGTCTCATATATCGCACTTTTACAGTGGCTAATGGCTGAGATTGTATAGCACGTCGTCCAGAGCAGTTTTACGGTGGTAGTGTGTACACTAGGATTTTTTTACACCTAGAAACTACTTTATCTAACGCACTCTCCTAACTTTTACACCTGCGCGTTGAGTGGAAATTTAGCCGCTGGTCGATTGTGCGTAAAGAAGTACTGCGTGCGCATTGGGAATAGGGAGGCTCTTTCGGGAGTTTCCTTTTTTTTGTAATTTTTTATAAGGATATAGTAAATGTCATTAAATATGGATATTGACGAGTGGAAGAAGGGTATTCCACAGAGAGAGTTGGAACAGAAGATAAGGGAGTATGAGGAAGATTATCCGAAGCGAGAAAAGATGACGCCTCAGGCACGGGAGAATAATCAGACGCGTTTCTTTTTAGAAGACAGGTTCTATGAGCTGCACAAAAAGCAGTTGGCAGAGTTGTTGGCTGAAAAGGCGGCCGCGAGTGGATTGCTTGGTTTTAGAGAGGGTAATCAGGGGATTATTCCTATTACAAAAAATTCTTCAGAGGGTTATGTTTCTTCTGGGAAGCATACCCTCCCTAACCCTCCCTACTCAGGGGAAGTGCAGAATGGTTTTGGGACGGATAATCAGGGGATTATTCCTATCGCGAAAGATAGTTCTTCGGAGAGGGATGGTTTTTCTGTCGGGGGCGGATTGGAGGCTTCGGCTTTGACGCCGGCGTCTTATGGCGCGGCTAGCGGAAACGGCGGGCAACAGGTTGCCGGCGGGTATGGAAATAATTATGCTGCGGATTATGTTCAGCCGGTTGCGGCGGCAGAAGATCTTTTTAATAAAGGCCGGGCTGCTATTTATGGGAGTTTGGCTGAAAAAGGGAATTTCAACGCACAGAATTTTGAAAATCAACTTTCGTTAACCAAACATGCGTTGGATACTTATGATAAGCTTTCTTATAATCCGCAGTATATAAACAGTTTGCTTTCTGAACAGAAAAATGCAGAGACTGTTTGTTTTCCGGGTAAACCGTTTTGTTCTCCATCAATGGCATATCGGAATGATGAGTTTCTCCGAAATGCCAGGGATTTTCAACAAAATTATGATGCTTTACAGCAGGTTGGTTCTGAAAAACAAAATCTGTTTGGGGAATATGAACAGCAGCGTTATGAACTGCGCCAGAAGAAGCAGCAACAGGATGCATATAACAGCAAGCTATGGGATGAATATCTTCACAGTATTCCGCAGTATGGCGCGTATGGTTTGTATCATGGCGGAAAAGCCGTGTCTACACCGCGCAATCTGGTGACGACGGTTCTTGAAACAGGTGGTTATGGAGATGCTGCAAATACGTTTAATAGCGCCGTTGATGCGTTACAGTCTTTGAACGTGTTGTCCGGCTCATTGAATCGCGGAGATATCCGTCTTAAAGATTTTGCGAATCTTAGAGATATTGAACAGGGTGAGAATGTGAGCGACCGCTTTGTCGATGCTGTTATTTTTCCGGGATATAAACCAAAAGATGAAGCGTTTAAATTGGGAGGAGAATTGGTTACTGATACGCTTTTATCATTGGATAAAAATCCTTTAGCTGAACAGTGTGTGGGAAAATTTGAGAATGTTCCTGATTTTGTCAGAAAACCGGCAGGAAAATTTTCTAAGTTTTCTCAGAAATATGTTGAGCCCGTAGATCAGAGCTTGCCTACCAGATACAGAGCAGCAGGCAGTGTGGCCGGCGGCCTAGGCGGTGTTGCTGCATTGACTGTCGGAACAGGCGGTAAGTATGTGGCGGCTAACAATACCTTTAATCGCCAGCAGGATGAAATCCGTCAACAGCAGGAGCAGATTGGCGATGATTATAATCAGGCAGTTTTGCGGGAGAGGGAAATAAAACGCAGGTTGTCTGAGAATATGAACAGACTGAATGGCAATAGAGAAGATATTATAATTAGGCGATATTAATTTATTAGAAGCAGGGGATTAAATATCCCCTGCTTTTTGGGCTTTGTAGAAATTTGCTATGAATGATAGGAATATACAACTGCTGTACCAAGTTAATAGAATTAATATTTTGTTTCCTTCTGTTGCTAATAATGTCAAAGTGACAGGGATATCTATTATTGCAGATAGGAGTATAATTTTCCAGTAAGGAAAAGAAATTATTTTGATGATATTTTTGATATTGGGTCGATCTCCGTTTACAATTGAACATAAGATAATTCCGAGAAGAAAATTTATGTATGAAATGGTAGTAA
>ENA-UESE01001258-UESE01001258.1-human-gut-metagenome-genome-assembly--contig:-NODE-1258-length-20554-cov-2.488060_pt1 | contig 20554 bp, 19 predicted proteins | sample MGYA00242995_ERZ507996 | MGnify/ENA primary metagenome ERZ507996 (study PRJEB26167, sample SAMN06115489) | human gut metagenome | host: Homo sapiens | place: China:Sichuan | collected 2015-04-15... | reverse complement strand
GAAGCTGATTTGAATTATTATGAAGGTCGACGTAATGGCCATAGAATTTTATTTTCTAACGATGGTTTGATTTTTGTTACCTACAACCATTACCGTACTTTTTATGAAATTATCAAGGAGGTGTAAGGATGAATAAACGGACTGTTGTGACGCTGGATTTTCGGCCCTGCCGATATATTTCACAGATTTATCAGGAAATGCGCCTGAAAATGAAGTGGGATGAAGATTATGGGGAAAATCTCAGCGCCCTTTGGGATATCCTGTGGGGGATGCCCTATTATGGGGATGATTTTCTCATCCTGCGCCCTCTGCAGTATAACGGGATACCCCATGGTCAGAATCAGGAATTTACCCGCTATGTGGATAAAATCTGCGGTATCTTCCAGCGGGCCCAGGGAGAGGGCATTCTGAACGTGGAGATACAGTATCAAGAGGATATAGAACGATAACGAATGAATATAATGCAGCCGCCGGAGCATACGATCATGCTTTCGGCGGCTGTTTGTTTATCGTTCCATTTTCCAGAAGAAGGCGGAGCAGGGGGGCAGCTGGCTGCCGCCGCCGAAGTCGTGGCTCTGGCCGGAGATCAAATCCACCGCCTGGCCGCATCCGGCGTCGAAGTGGGCGTGGAAGGGCTGGTGGTCGGCGTTGATGGCCACCAGCACGCGCTCGCCATCCACACGGCGTTCAAAAATCAGCTGGCGGGGCTGCACCATCACATTGTGGTAGCTGCCCCAGCGCAGGGCGGGGCTTTCGGCGCGGGCTTTGGCCAAGGCAGAGATCCATTCGGTCAGTTCGTTTTCCTGCGGCTTTTCAATGGCGGGGCGCAGGGTGGCATCACCGTTTTTCTTATCGCCCTCCAGGCCCCACTCGCTGCCATAATAGACTGCCGGAACGCCGGGCATACCAAACAGCAGGCCGTAAGCCGGGCGCAGCATGGCTTTATCCGTCAGGACGGTGGCAATACGGCTGACATCATGGTTGTCCAAAAAGCTTAACAGGTGGCGGCCGGTGTACAGGCACCACTGCTCTGAGCCAAACTGGCGGTTCAGGCTATAGGCGATCTCGTGCATATTGGCGGAGTTAAAGCTGGAATACAGGCCCTTGTAGCATTCATAGTTGGTCACAGCATGGCAGGCACGGTCGTTCATCCAGCGGTTATAATCGCCGTGCAGTGTCTCGCCCATCAGGGCAAATTCCGGCTTGATGCTGTTAGCCAGGCCGCGCAGCTCTGCCAGGAAATCCAGATCCAGGCAATAGGCAACGTCCAAACGCAGGCCGTCGATATCATAGTCCCGTACCCAGCCGCGTACAGCGTCAAACAGGTGTCCCTTCACCGCCGGGTTGCGCAGGTTCAGTTTCACCAGCTCATAGCAGCCTTCCCATGCTTCGTACCAGAAGCCGTCATTATAACCGGTGTTGCCGTCAAAGCTGATATGGAACCAGTCTTTATAGGCGCTGTCCCACTTTTTCTCCTGCACATCGCGGAACGCCCAGAATCCGCGGCCCACATGGTTGAACACGCCGTCCAGCATAACGCGGATGCCGGCTTCATGCAGGGCTTTGCAGACAGCCTGGAAATCCTCTTTGGTCCCAAGGCGCGGATCAACGCGATTATAATCGCGGGTGTCATAGCCGTGGGCATCGCTGTCAAACAAAGGATTGAACAGCACACAGGTTGCGCCCAATTTTTTTATATGTTCCACCCAGTCCAGCACGCGCAGAATACGGTGTTCCCCGGTCTGGTCGCTACCATCGTTTTGCAGCGGAGCACCGCACAGGCCCAGGGGATAGATCTGGTAGATTGTTGCATCATCAAACCACATAACTTTTACTCCTCCATTTTGTTTTTTCTTTTGGCAATGCCACGCAATTCCACGTGCCAATACAACGAGTGAGGTGCATCGGCTGCCAAGCAAAAAGTACAGATCATACTTTGTGTATTATCGAGCATTTTGTAACGCAGACGGCGTGCCACAACCGCCAGGCAGGAATTGTGCGGTGTTGCCTTTTATTCATCTTTTCGCTTTCGCATCAGAACTTCTTTTTCAGCCTGGGGGCAATGCGCTGGCGGTACAGCGGGGTGATGGCCGTTAAGGCACGGTCACACAGCCAGAACGAAAGGTTGCCCAGTGCCAGCAACGCCAGCAGCATGGGGGTACCTTCGGCGGCAAACTCCTGCACCAGTTCCGGCGGGGCCAGCACCACGATCAGCAGCGCATACATGACGACCACCGCCGCATTGAAGCAGCCAAACTTGGCCATCCACCGCAGCACACCGCGGCGGATGTTATTCAGCCGCACCCGCAACACAGGGTAATACCCCAGCACCAGAACATAAAACAGCACCAGCTCTTTATCCGGCACCAGGAACAGTGAAAGCAACGACACAACCGCATACAACAACAGTGCATACTTTTTGCCGTAATCTTCCAGCACAGGAATGAGCAGAAAGCTGGCCAGCATGGGCGCGGCGTAAGTGCCGATCTGCAATACGTTGCCCACTAACACCACCACCACCGAGAGCGCACTAAGCACACCGCAGAGCGCAATTTTTTGAGATTCTGTTTTTCGCAAAGGTCAAAACCTCCTGTGTTGCATTTGCCGCACAAGAAGTATTATACACTACGCGCATAAAATGTGCAACATGACGAAGGCATTTATTTTAATGTCCTTCCCTGCCCGTTCGCCATAGTTGGCCGCACAGCGCTCTATTCTGCCATTTGCTGCACGGTAAAAAAGCGGTATCCCTTGGCCGCAAACCATTCAAGGATATCCGGCAATGCCTTGACTGTCTCGTGGGTGGCATTGGTATCGTGCATCAAAACAACACAAATCGGCTGGTCTTTGGCATCGTTCTGGACATTGCGCAGGATCTGGGTCGATCCAGGCATAGCCTTTCTGCTCAGCCTGGGCTTTGAGCTGCTGCATGATCTGCCGTCCGCCGTATCGGTGGCTGACCGTGTTGGTGCTGCCGCCGGGGAACCTCAGCCAGTGGATCGCATCCACATCGATATAGTTCGCCAGCGTGGCGCGCAGAGCTTTGATATCCAGCCAGAAGTTTTCGGTGCTGCTGTAAATGCGGGAATAGGAATGGGACGCGCTGTGCAGGGCAATCTGGTGGCCCGCAGCCTCAATATCCGTTAGATACGACAGATAATCCTGGTTCGCGTCCTGTGCAGTGACAAAAAAAGTGGCTTTGGCATCACATTTTTCCAGCGCAGCCAGCACCTGCGGGGTATATTTGGAGGGGCCATCGTCAAAGGTCAGGCAGCAGATCTTCATGGCAGCGCCCTCCTCCCCCGGCAGCTGGGTGCCGCCCATAGCAAGGGTGGGCACAGAGAACGAAGCATCGGGAATGGTGGTTTCGCAGGCAGAATCGGCCGGGAACCACAACGGCCAAAGCAGCCCGATCAGCGCCCCCACCACAGCCGAAATGAGCAGCCCGGTCACAAACAGGCGCTGCTGCCTGTCATTGTTGGTTTCCCTGCGCATACACAAACGCCCCCTGCCGCACTGTTTTGTTCCAAACATATGCAGCAGGGGGCGCAGATAGATATAATTTTGTAAGGCTCAGAACAGGTTGCGGGCGCGCAGGCGGCGGTCCAGATGGCCTTTGCTGCGCAGCCAGGTGCTGGGGGCAAACAATACCAGCATGGGGAAGATTTCCAAACGGCCCACCAGCATATCAAAGCTGAGCACCAGCTTGATCAGCGGCGAAAAATCCGCAAAGCTGACCATAGGGCCGACCAATTCCAGACCGGGGCCGATGTTGTTCAGGCAGGATGCCACCGCGGTAAAAGTAGTAACCAGGTCAAACTGGTTGATGGCCACCACCATGGTGGACAGCACAAAAATGATCAGGTAGAGGTTCATGTAGGTGCGCACGCCAAACACTGTTTTATCGTCCAGGGGCTTGCCCTCAAACCGGACGGTAGTGACAGCATGGGGGTGCAGCACCCGCATTAAATCCTGCTTGGCAGTTTTGCACATAATAATGATACGGCTGATTTTGATGCCGCCGCCGGTGGAACCCGCACAGGCGCCAAAGAACATGAGCAGCACCAGCACCGCCTTGGAGAAGGTGGGCCACATGTTAAAATCTGTTGTGGCATAACCCGTGGTGGTAATGATGGAAGCCACCTGGAAGAAAGAATAGCGCAGGGACTGCCACACATTGCCATACAAGTGGAAGATATTGCCCGCAACGGCCAGGGTGGAAGCTACAATCACGCCAAGGTAGACCCGCATTTCCTCGCAGGCAAACGCTTCCTTAAAATGGCGGATGAGCAGGAAGAAATACACATTAAAGTTGATGCCGAACAGCACCATAAAGACCGCGGTGATCATTTCCACCGCCGGGCTGCCGTAAGCACCAATGCTGGCCGCACGGTTGCTGAAACCGCCGGTGCCCGCCGCGCCAAAGGCGGTGATCAGGGCATCGTACCAGGGCAGACCGACCAGGCGCAGCAAAATTGTCTGCACCACGGTAAGCACCAGGTACATGGCATACAGGATCTTGGCAGTATCGCGGATCTTGCTGGAGATTTTGCCCACCGAAGGCCCCGGCGATTCGGCGCGCATCAGGTGCATGGCGCGGCCATCGCTGACCGGCAGAACCACCATGGTAAACACCAGTACGCCCATGCCGCCCACCCAGTGGGTAAAGCTGCGCCAGAACAGCATACTGTAACTCATGGCTTCCACATCGCGCAGGATGCTGGAGCCGGTGGTGGTAAAGCCGGATACCGTTTCAAAAAAGGCATCCACAAAAAACGGGATATCGCCGCTGATGATAAACGGCAGCGCACCGAACACGGACATCAGCACCCAGGCCAGTGCCACGATCACAAGACCCTCGCGCGCATAGATCGCCGTGTTGGCGGGGCTGCGCAGCCCCAGAACAAGGCCCAGCACGGCCAGCCCCACCGCCGTTACCACAAAGGCAAACAGGCAGCTCCACTCGCCATGAATAACAGCTACAATAGACGGAGGCAGCAGCAGGGCGGCTTCAACCATAAAAATACGGCCCAGCACATACCCAAGCATGCGGTAGTTCATTCCGTTACCCCCTTGCCATAATATCGCGCAGATCGGTCAGATCGGTGTTGGTGGTAACAATGATCACATCGTCCCCTGCGCAGAAAGAATCGTTGCCGGACGGGATAATCGTCTTGCCGTTTTCGCGGATAATGCCCGCCACAAGGATATTTTTGCGCAGGTTCAGGTCCCGCAGCGGCACACCGGCAAACGGCACATCGGCGGTAACGCCGAATTCCAGCGCTTCCACCTTGCCGCCTACCAGACGGTGCAGGGTGCGCACATTGGTAGCCTGGCTGTTCTGCATGGCGCGCACATACTGTACGATCAGCTCGGTGGTGACAGCGCCGGTGGAAACCAGGCTGTCCACCAGGCCGCGCTCTGTCACCACATCGGCAAAGGATTTGCGGTTGATTTTAGCCACCACCTTGCAGTGGTTCAACTGAGAAGCATACATTGCCAGAATAATGTTGGTTTCGTCCAGACCGGTCAGCGCCACAAAGGCATCCATATCGGCAATGCCTTCCTCCGCCAGCAGCTCGCTGTCGGTGCCATCGCCCTGAATGATGAGCGCACGGGGGATTTTTTCGCTCATATCCTGGCAGCGGGCGGGATTGTTGTCAATTACGGTAACGTGCATGTTCATCTCGCTCAGTTCTTTGACGAGATAATACGCCATGCGGGAAGCGCCCACCACCATGACATTGTTGGCGCGCTCCTTGAAAATACCCAGGCGGCGGAAGAACTGTTCCAGTTCCTGCGGGGTGGCCATCAGGTAGATTGTATCCCCTTCTTCCAGGGTAAAACTACCGGTGGGGATGGTGATCTGTTTGCCGCGTGCCACGGCGCAGATCAGCATTTTGACCCGCATGTTGCTGTACAGGTCGCTCAGCTGCAGGCCGGTCAGGGGGTTGCCCTCGGTCAGGCGGTATTCCACCAGTTCAAAGCGCTGCTTGCTAAACTGTTCCAGCTTGAGCGCATTGGGGAAGCGCAGCACGCGGGCGATCTCGCGCGCCGTGGCCTTTTCGGGGTTAATGACCATCGAAAGGCCCAGTTCCTGGCGCATAAAGCGCAGCTGCTTTTCATATTCCGGGTTGCGGATGCGCGCAATGGTATGGCGGGTGTTCAGCTTTTTGGCAACCAGGCAGGCCAGGATGTTGTTCTCATCGCTGTCCGTTGCGGCAATCAGCAAATCGGCGCCGCCTTCAAACGCTTCGGCCTGCACTTCATAGCAGCCGCCGTTTCCGGTCACGCCGCGCACATCGCAGATATTGCAGATATCATCCACAACGGTCGGGTTGCGGTCAATTACAACAATGTCGTGCTTATCTGCGCTGAGCTGCTGGGTCAACGCGCGGCCCACTTTGCCCAAGCCCACAACCACGATCTTCATTCGGTTTCCTCTTTTCCGCCAGATCCTTATGGCATACAGCTGCTGCGGTATCGGTTCAGGGACGACGCCAAACAGCAAAGCAGCCTGTCAAGGTGTTTCTGAAAGCAAAGAAAATGACAGATATTCCGCAAACACAAGCAGGATGTAAGGCAAAGAGCCGCTGGAGCTCTTTGTGGCTTCCAAGGCTTTTTAACGTAAAATCCGGCTGCATTTCTAGAAATAGACTATATTTTCGACTTTTCAGATACACTCCAAGGCCATATTAACACAATTTTAATGTTTGCTGGCAATACTGCATGTATTATAGCAGGCTGGCCGAAAAATGCAACTGGTCCCGCCGGGTATGCCGTATACTTTGGTCACTTTATGCAAAACTGCGGCGGCTTTTGCAGCAGGTTCACCTGTTTTTACCCGCCAAAAAGCAAAGCGCGCACAGCCCTTTGTTCAGGCCATGCGCGCCGGATGGATATTTCTTTATTCTTCTCTATTCTATTTTAATTATACATCCTGCAGTTCACCGCGGGAAAATGCTTTCAGGTAAGCATAGATGAAACCGTCCAGATCGCCATCCATCACGGCCTGCACATTGCCGCTTTCATAGTTGGTACGGTGGTCCTTGACCAGGGTGTACGGCATGAACACATAACTGCGGATCTGGTGGCCCCAGGCGATTTCATTCTGAACACCCTTGATGTCATCCACCTTATCCTTGTGCTGCTGCAGAGCGATCTGGTACAGCTTGGCCTTCATCATTTCCATGGCGTACTCGCGGTTCTGCAGCTGGCTGCGCTGGGTCTGGCAGGAAGTGACAATGCCGGTGGGCTTGTGGATCAAACGCACAGCGGAAGACGTTTTGTTGATGTGCTGGCCGCCTGCACCGGAAGAACGGTAAACCTGCATTTCAATATCCGCCGGGTTGATCTCGACTTTAATATTGTTATCCAGTTCCGGCATAACCTCCAGGCTGGAAAAGCTGGTCTGGCGGCGGGCGTTGGCATCAAACGGGCTGATGCGCACCAGGCGGTGCACGCCGTTTTCACTTTTCAGCATACCGTAAGCGTTGGCACCCTTAATCATCATAGAAGCGGACTTGATACCGGCTTCATCGCCTTCCAGCACATCCAGAACTTCCACGGTGTAGCCGTGGGCTTCGGCCCAGCGGGTGTACATACGGGTCAGCATCTCGGCCCAGTCCTGTGCTTCGGTGCCGCCGGTGCCTGCATGGAAAGTCAGGATAGCGTTGGAATGGTCGTACTCGCCGTTCAGCATGGTCATCAGCTGCAGTTCGTCAATGGATTTCTCCACGCCGTTCACAGCTTCTTCGCCTTCTGCTGCCAGAGAGGGATCATTTTCTTCCTCAATCATTTCCAGCAGGGTCTGGGCTTCCTCGTACTGGGTGGAAAGTTTGCCGAAGCGCTCCAGCTTATTTTTCACTTCGCCCATCTCGCTGATGACTTTCTGGCTTTTTTCCTGGTCATCATAAAAACCGGGCATCGTCATCTGGTGTTCCAGCTCTGCCAGGCGCTTTTCGCTCGCTTCAATGGAAAGGGCATCGCGCAGGTCGTTTACCGCAGTTTCCAGCCCGCCGAGCTTAAATTTCAATTCGTCAATGGTGATCATATTTGCTACCCCTTGGTCAATCATTAAAAATAAAGATACGCATAAATCAAGATGTTATCAGTATAACGCAAATCTTATTTCTTGTAAAGAGGTATAAAACACACGGCATGATCTGCACGTTACAGGCGTGCAGATTAAAATCGGCTTCTACTTTTTGATACACACCAGCTATCGGCAGGCCAAAATCTGCAAATATTCTGCAAAAATCCGCTTTCTGCCCGCTTATTCACGAAAAGTTCTTTGCTTTCCATGGACATATGGTGTATAATATGGCTAAATTATTTCGTTTGCGCCTTTTTGGCTGCAGCGAAACAAGATGGATGGGCAGGATAACACTCCCCGCCCTGAAAATTCGGAGGACCACACATGGCTGATTACAAGGGCAATACCTGCCCCGTATGCAAACAAAAATTCAAAGAAGCAGATGATATCGTTGTCTGCCCGGACTGCGGCACACCGTACCACCGCGAATGCTGGAAAAAGGTCGGTGTCTGCGTGCATCAGGCAGACCACGCCGCCGGGTTTGAATGGACCCCGGACAACGTGATTTCCGACCGGCCGGATGATATCGTCTGCCCCAACTGCGGCACCCATAACCCGCTGGGCGCAAAATACTGCAACCACTGCGGCGTTTCGCTGCCGGACCATCCGGATAACGTGCAGTACCAGCAGGATCACCCCGCCCCCGGCGGCAACGGCCCGGTGTACGCCAACGGCAGCTACCAGGCCGACGGTGCCCCGCAGTATCGCCAGGCACCGCGCCAAGAACAGGCACCCGACCAGGACTTTTTCAGTGCAGGCAGCATGGGGCCGGATGGCTTTACCTGCAAGGAAGTCGGCCCCGATGACCCGATTGACGGCATCAAGGCGCGGGACTGGGCCAGCTATGTTGGGCCGTCCAGCATTTATTATATGATGCAGTTCTTCCGCATGCAGGAAACCCGGCGCAAAGCAGTCATCTCGTTCTCCGCCTTTTTCCTTGGACCTTTCTATTTCTTCTACCGCAAAATGTGGAAGCAGGGTGTTCTTTTTGCGCTGCTGGATTTTATTGTGACGCTGCCCTCCCTGCTGTACCTGATGGCGGTATCCGGTGCGGAGTGGATGGTGGGTATGCCGTTTTTGCGGCTAATTCCCACGGCCATGCAGGTATGCTATGTGCTGAACTTTATCCAGATGGTTATTCGCGGCCTGTTTGCTGTGTACTGGTATAAAAAAGAAAGCGAACGCCGCATTCACCGCGTTTATGACCGCTGCCCCGAAGGCCCGCAGCGCAGCGATGCCCTGGCCGCAACCGGCGGCACCAGCTGGGCAGCCGTTTTTATCTACCTTGGTGTTTACATCGCAGCCGGGGTTCTGGGATCTTTCCTGATGGGACCGGACCTGAACGCCGTAATCCGGTTTTTGACGATGTAAAAATATGAAGAAGTAAGGATAACCGATATTTCAGGAGGAAAACGTATGAAAACAGCATTGGTCATTATGGCAGCCGGCATCGGCTCCCGCTTTGGCGGCGGCATCAAGCAGCTGGCCGCTGTCGGCCCCAACGGCGAGATCATCATGGATTACTCCATCCATGATGCCATCGAAGCCGGGTTTGACAAGATTGTCTTTATCATCCGCCACGACATTGAGGAGGCTTTCAAGGAAGCCATCGGCAACCGCATTGAAAAGACCTGTGCCGACCTGGGCGTTGAGATTGCCTATGCTTTCCAGGAGAAGGATGCCATCCCCGCCGGGTACGAAGTTCCCGCTGAGCGCAGCAAGCCCTGGGGCACCGGCCAGGCAGTTCTGGCCTGCAAGAATGTCATCAAGGAGCCGTTCGCCGTTATCAATGCTGACGACTACTATGGCAAGGAAGCTTTTGTCCAGATTCACAACTTCCTGCAGGGCTACACCCCGGACAAACCGAACGCCCTGTCCATGGCCGGCTTTGTTTTGAAGAACACCCTGAGCGACAACGGCGCTGTGACCCGCGGTGTCTGCCAGATGAACGCCGAAGGCTACCTGACCGATGTTGTGGAGACTTCCGGCATTGAAAAGACCGCTGACGGCGCTGCCGTTGAGGGCAAGGCCATTGACCCGGAGAGCCTGGTTTCGATGAATTTCTGGGGCCTGACACCGGAGTTCGTGAAGGTGCTGGAGGACGGTTTTGTGGAGTTCTTTGAGAAGAGCGTTCCCGCCAACCCGCTGAAGGCCGAGTACCTGCTGCCCATCTATATTGGCGAGCTGCTGGAAAAGAATGCCGTGACCGTTCAGGTGCTGCCCACCCATGACAAGTGGTTCGGCGTTACCTATAAAGAGGACAAGCAGACCGTGATTGACAGCTTTGCCAAGCTGGTGGCCGATGGCGTTTACCAGAAAAATCTGTTCAACGACCTGAAGCACTGAGCCCGCCCGTTGCAAACCGAATGAAATAAATCAAAGGGGTGAATCCCGGAGCCAGAGAATGTGCGAACCGCACAGAAATCTTTCCGCGGGTTCACCCCTTTTGATTGAAAACTGCAAAAGCATGGGATTTTGCACCATGGAAAGTGAGGGTAAAATGCGGTATCGTAAATGTAGGAGGGATGTACAGATGCCGAAACAAAACATCGAAGCCGTGAACATTTCCGCAATGACTGCCGAACAGCGTGATGCCGCACTTGCCCTGGATGTGGAGCGCCTGCTGCGCTTTGGCCGCAAACACAAGCTCATCAAGGAGCTGGATGCCATTGTAGCCCGCAACACCCTGCTGGATCTGCTGGGTCTGGCCCAGCCCAGCGAGGAAAAGGTGCCCAAAGAGGATTTTGACACCCCCGCTGCCCTGCTGGACGAGATGGTGGAGCTTGCCGCCGCCAAGGGCCTGTTTGACGGCAGTGTGCCGCAGTACCGCATCAACTTTGAAACCCGCATGATGGGTGCCCTGATGCCGCGCGAAAGCGAAGTCTGCCGCAAGTTCCGCAAACTGTATGCCAAGGGCGGCCCCAAAGCTGCCACGGACTGGTTCTATGATCTGTGCGTTGTGTCCAACTACATCCGCACGGCACAAATTGCCAAGAACATCCAGTGGAACACGGCCACCCCTTACGGTGAGCTGGAAATTACCATCAACCTGACCAAACCGGAAAAAGACCCCAAAGTGATTGCCATGGAGCGGCTGCAGCCCGCTGCCAGCTACCCCAAGTGCATGCTGTGCAAGGAGAATATCGGCTATGCGGGGCGCATCAACTTCCCTGCCCGCCAGACCCATCGCATTGTGCCCATGAACCTGGCCGGTGAAACGTTCTATCTGCAATACAGCCCCTATGCCTATTTCCATGAGCACTGCATCATGCTGAACGACAGCCACAAGCCCATGGAGATGGACCGCCATACCCTGGCTGAAATTTTTGACTTTGTGGCACAGTTCCCCCATTACACCTGCGGTTCCAACGCTGACCTGCCTATTGTAGGCGGCAGCATCCTGAGCCACAGCCATTTCCAGGGCGGGCGCTATGTCTTCCCCATGCAGAAAGCGCATATCGCCGTACCGCTGCGCAACGCGCGTTACACCGGCGTGAAAGCCGGTATCGTCAACTGGCCGGTTTCCACCGTGCGCCTGGTGGGCCGCAGTTCCCAGGAAGTGCAGAGTGCCGCGGACGACATCCTGCGCACCTGGCGTGATTACAGCGATACCAGCGTTGATATCATCGCCCACACCGGCGATACCCCGCACAACACCGTCACCCCCATTCTGCACTATGATGAGAATGACGGCTACATTCTGGACCTGGCGCTGCGCAACAACCGCACCACCGAACAGTATCCGGACGGCATCTTCCACCCGCACAAGGAATACCACAACATCAAAAAAGAGAATATCGGCCTGATTGAGGTAATGGGCCTGGCCATCCTGCCCGCCCGCCTGAAAGATCAGAGCGCCGCCATTGCCGATATCCTGACCGGTTCCGCCCCCAACACCAGCCGCGAAGCTGGCAGCCCGCTGGCTGTACACGCTGACTGGATCGATGGTCTGATCAAAAAGTACGGCACCGGCCTGAAGCGTGAAAAAGCCGAGGCTGTTCTGCGGGATGAGATCGGTATTGTGTTCAGCCATGTGCTTGAAAACGCCGGTGTCTTCAAGCAGGATGCCGCCGGGCAGGCAGCTTTCCTGAAATTTATGGAAAGCGTTGGTTACCGTAAGGCATAAAATGCGCGTTCCCGCCAAAAGCGGCAAAATATTTTTGATATCCTGCAAAATACACCTTGACAAAAGGTGATTCTGCTTGATATAATAAGTTGCTGTGTCAAGCAAGACACACATCCTTGCCCTTGCGTAAAGGCAAGGGCCTAAAGTCCAAAAGGAGGTGCACAGAAAATGGCTAAGTATGAAACCATGTTGGTTACCAGTTCTGCTCTGGATGAGGAGGCTTCCGCTGCCCTGATCGGCAAGTTCAAGTCCCTGATCGAAGCAAACGGTACGATCGATTCTGTCGATGATTGGGGCAAGCGCCGTCTCGCCTACCCCATCGAAGACGAAACCGAGGGCGTTTATACCGTGATCAAGTTCACCAGCGAGCCGGATTTCCCCGCAGAGCTGGATCGTAACTACCGTATCACCGAAGGCGTTCTCCGCAGCATTATCGTTGCCGAGGAAGCCTGATTGAGCGCCACGCACCCTGGTGTGCGTGTTGGGAAGGAGTAACTGAATTATGCTGAATGTGGTTGTTCTTATGGGCCGCCTTGTTGCGGACCCGCAGCTGCGCCAGACGACGACCGGCAAAAACGTGGCTTCGTTCCGCGTTGCCTGTGACCGTGGGCGCCGCGATGCCAATGGCCAGAACCAGGCCGACTTCTTTGATGTTGTCGCCTGGGACCGCTCCGCTGAGTTTGTCTGCCGTTATTTCCAGAAAGGTTCCATGATTGCCATTGATGGCCGTCTGCAGAGCCGTAACTATCAGGATAAGAGCGGCAACAACCGCACTGCGATCGAGATCGTGGCCAGTAACATTAATTTTGTTACTCCCAAATCCCAGAATCCCGCTGCTGGTATGGGCGCGCCGATGGCGTCCGCTCCGATTCCTGCAGCACCGGCTGATTATTCCCGTCCCGCAGCGCAGCCCGCTGCTCCCGCCTATTCGGCTGGCAGCAACGATGACTTTGCACTGATTGAGGACGAGGGCGATTTGCCGTTCTGAATCGATTATACCAATTTTACAAGGAGGTAACCGGATCATGGCTATGGATCGTTCTTCTCGTCCGATGCATCGCGGCCGCAAAAAGGTTTGCAGCTTCTGCGTTGATCGCATCGACCGCATTGATTACAAGGATCTGCCCCGCCTGCGCAAATACGTTAGCGAGCGTTCCAAAATCATTCCCCGCCGCGTCACCGGCACTTGCGCTTTCCATCAGCGCGAGCTGACCGTTGCTATCAAGCGTGCTCGCCATATGGCTCTTATGCCGTACGTCAGCGATTGATTTTAACGGCTGCTGAATAAGCATAGCAATCCCCCGCCGCTCAGGCTGCAAGGCCTGCGGCGGGGGATTTTTGTTTGGTTGATTTTTTATAAATAAAAATTCATGTTGGTGCGCCGCCCGCGGCGGCGCGAATAAAAGTGGCCACGGCACAACCGGTTGTCTTTCCTGTAATGCAGAGGCCTTAGGTTTATTCTTCTACCGTTGCTATCACGGTGCTGCTGTTGCAGCAGGGTCTGTGCTGTCCGCCCAGTTGGGCTGTTCGGAGGGTGTGGGCGATGAATCCACCGCAAATGCATCGTTGCGTGCCCCGGCGATATACACCGTCACGACCGTCTCATCTGCATCAAACTTGGTGCCTTTGCTCACATCGCATTTTACAACGCAGTTCTCTGCGTACTGGCCATCGTTTTCAATGATCTGCATGCTATAGTTGATGCCGGATTCATCCAGCTTTTTGCTGGCGTTGTTCTGCGTCCAGCCGATGATGTCCGGCATTTCCACCAGCATGGGGCCTTTGCTGACTACTAACTGGATGGTGGGTGCCTGTTCCGTGACCAGCGTTCCGGCCACCGGCTCCTGCCTGATGACGCAGCCCTCCGGTACAGTGGAGCTGAAATCCTCCGTCATGGCAATGCGGTAATGGGTATACAGCGTGCTATTTTTGATATCGGTCTTATAGTTTTTTCCCACAAGGTCCGGGTAAACTTCCACATCACTGTTGGTCGTGCTGGAAGCCGATGTGCCGGTGGATGCCGCACCGGAAACTGCCGGTTTTGTATCGCTCCCCTTGCCGCCTTTCAGCAGACTCCACAGCAACAGCACCACCAACACAAAGATGACCACCATGGAAGCCGCCAGAATCTTTTTGGTGGATACCTGGTTTTCGCCTTTTTCAAACATGGCGTTCGCCACGGTGGGATCAGTCAAGGCGCTCATCAGCTCCGGTACCGTCTGCATCCGCTTGGCGGGGTCCAGCCGCATGGCGCAGGTCAGCACCTGAGAAAAATAGGTCGGCACACCAGATTCCAGGCTGTGGGCGTTCTCCATACTGTCCCGTACCTTGCGCTGCGGGGCTGCCACCGGCACCTGGCCCGTTACCAGTCGGTAAGTGACCGCCGCCAGAGCGTACACATCGGTGTACCGTCCAGAGAATTCCGCCGCTGAATACTGTTCCGGTGCCGCATAGCCGGGGTAAAGCTGGCTTTTCAGCTCGCTGCCTGCCGTGCGCAGGGCCAGCGTGCCATACCCGGTCAGCCGGGCGGCACCGTCAATGGGCAGCAGGATGTTATCCGGGCAGATGCCGCGGTGGATCAGCCCGGCCTTGTGAAGCAGGGCCACCCCCTCCATCACGGGCTGCAGCAAGGTTCGGGCCTCCACGGGGGTCAGGGTGCGGGCGCGCAGTTTGAGGTAATGGGTCAGGGTCATGCCCTTCTCGGTTTCCTCCACCGCGTATACGGTGTTGTTTTCTTCCATCACATCCAAAATCTGCGAAAGGCCGGTTGCCGGGGTGATGCGGTGCAGGTCATCGTACAAATCTTTGAAATCCATCCGGCTGGTTTTGAACAGCACTTCCCGGCCATCTTTGGGCATCAGGTCGCCATCCGGGCTGCGGCCATTGCACAGCGTTACCGGGAAATACTCTTTGATCAGCACAAACCGACGTTCATCATTATCCACACCGCGGTAGCACAGGCCGTCGCCGTCGGCGCTCTGGTATTCACCCACGGTGTAATGCCCGCCCAGTTGGGTGCCAAGGGGTAGCGCGCCTTCGGGGTTATGGTTTTCCAGGGACTTGCCGCAGTTGGGGCAGCTGCCATGGTAGCCGCTGCGCACGGGTTCCAGGCAGTGCGGGCAAAGGGGAAGTTGGCTCATAACATGGCTCCTTTGTGTAAAAAGAAGGCGCGTAAAAACCGAAACATCCGGCTTTTGCGCGCCTCCTTAAACATTCAAGCTCAAACCTTGGCTGCCAATCAGCGGTCCAGGTCTTCTTCATTCTCCAGGGTAGTCCATGCGTTCTGCACGTCGTCGTCGTCGTCCAGTGCGTCCAGCAGCTTGCCCATGTTGACCAGCTGATCCGGATCGGTCAGGGCGGTGGTGGTGGAAGGAACCTGTGCCACATCGGCAGAAATGAACTTATAGCCCTTTTCTTCCAGTGCGTTGCACACAACGGTGAAGTTATCGGGATCAGTGGTGACCTGTGCAGCCTCTTCGCCTGCATCAAAGTCCTCGGCACCGGCATCCAGAGCATCCATCATCAGCTGGTCGGGGTCGGCATCTTCCAGGTCAACCACGATCACACCCTTCTGGGTGAACATGAAGCCAACGCAGCCCATCTGGCCCAAGTTGCCGCCAAACTTATCAAAGTAATGGCGCATGTTGGCAGCGGTACGGTTGCGGTTATCGGTCAGGGTTTCGACCATAACGGCAATGCCGCCGGGGCCGTAACCTTCATAGGTAATTGCTTCGTACTCGGTCTTATCGCCGCCCTCGGCGCGCTTGATGATGCGCTGAATGTTATCATTCGGCACACTGTTCGCCTTAGCCTTAGCAATCAGGGCTGCCAGCTTGGAGTTGGAAGCGGGGTTGCCGCCGCCTTCCTTAACGGCAACAGCGATCTCGCGGCCGATCTTGGTGAAAACCTTGGCACGGGCGCCATCGGTCTTTTCTTTCTTGCGCTTAATGTTATTCCATTTGCTATGTCCGGACATGAAAATCCCCCTAAAAAATTGATGTGTAACCGCACATTGAAGGCGGTAAGATTCCCGCACTTTGCGCAAAGTGCGCGAACCGACAAATTACATTAGTATAGTATAGCACATTTCTATGCCGTTTTCAATGTTTTGGCGGTGTTTTTCTGGATGTATTTGAAAACAAAAAGCGGCAAACGTTTTGTAAATGCAGAACGAACTTTTTTCAAGTGCTAAACAGGTTGACGGAAACGGGGCTATGGTTGCAGCTTTCCCTTTCCGCTTTTATGTCTGCACTATTTTTACGGTCATTTCAGGTTGCGCAGGGCTTTGGGGTAATGGTTTTTGATGCGCCCGCCACTGGCCTTGCCCCCGCCGAGGGGGAAGCCATCCACCAGCACAGCACACCAGCCGTTCTGGGCGGTTTGGGCTTCGATCTCTTCCCCGCGCAGCCACGCTGCGGTGCGCGGATCCGCCAGGGTCAGCTCCTCGCAATTCGTGCACTGGGCACCGTAAGCCATAAACAGCGCGTGGGCCGGTTCAAAGCGCCCTTTTGCCGCGCGGCCCGCGGGCACCCCGGCGCGCAGCACATGCAGCTTTGTCGCGGGCAGCAGGGCGGGCGGCTCCAGCAAAAAGCCGTCCCCCACTACTGCAATGGGCTGGCCCGCCAATGTGGGGAAAACCTCTTTGGCAAAGCTCTGCCACGCCTGCAATGCCTTAGCATCCACACGGGGTGTTTTGCCGCCTTTTCCTTTACCGTTTTTGCCGCGCGGCAGTTCCACCGCCGGGGCATCCGCCGCCTTTTGCAGTTTGGCCATAAAATGGCCCTCGCCGCCATCACAGGGCCAGATGCGGCGGCAGTATTCTGCCTGTAGCGGATAGTCCCCTGTCCGGTTGGCTTCACCGGGCTGGCCAAAGCCGCAGCCGGAAAGATCACACAGGGTAAACTCCGGATGCCTTGCCAGGAAAGCTGCGATCTGCCCTTCATCTTCCCCCGGCGCAAAGGTGCAGGTGGAATAGACTAAAATTCCGCCCGGTGCCAGCATGGCCGCGGCGTTTTCCAGAATCTCTGCCCCCAAAGCGGCGCAGCGATCCAGCAGGGGCTGGTCATACTGGGTCACGGCAACGCTTTCCTTGCGGAACATCCCCTCGCCGGAACAGGGGGCATCCACCAGAATGCGGTCAAACTGGCCGGGGTACGCGACAGCCAGGCGGGCGGTGTCCTCGTTGGTCACAATGGCATTGGTCACGCCCATGCGCTCCAGATTCTGGCGCAGAACTTCGGCGCGGGCAGCCACAAACTCGTTGGCCAGCAGCACGCCATGCCCGGCCAGCGCGGCGGCCAGCTGGCTGGTTTTGCCGCCCGGCGCGGCGCACAGATCTGCCACCCGCATACCAGGGTGCACATCCAGCAGCGCAGCTGGGGCGCTGGCGCTGGGTTCCTGCGCATAAAAGGCTCCCGCATGGTGGTAGGGGTGGCGGCCGGGTTTCCAATCCGGCTGCGGCACTACAAACGCAGACGGGCAAAACGGCGATGCTTCCAGCGGAAAATCCGCCAGCGCAGCAAACTGCTGCGGCGTGCAGCGCAGGGCATTCACGCTGGCCCCACGCACCGCCCCCTGCCCCGGATAGGAAAACATTGCATCAAACCGCGGGCCAAGCAGGGCGCGCTCCCGCTGAACAAACAGTTCCGGCAGTTGTGAAATTATCATGGATCAACCTCCATTTTGCATATCAGCGGCAAGGCTGGGCAGACTATTGGCAGAGCCGGTGGAACCCGGCCCCAAATTGTTTTTTGATTTTGAAAGGAGTACCCGCATATGGCACGCAGCACCAACGAACAGAACAAGACCCAGAACTGCAATACCCGCAAGGCCAGCCAGAAAGCTACCCAGAGCACCACGCAGAAAACCACAAACTCCACCACAGACTGCGGCTGTGGCTGCGGCACCAAGGGCAAGGACGACGGCAGCAAAAAGAAGTGATGCTTTGCCCTGAAAAGCCAGATGCATATTGAAAAATTTGGCTTCAAAACGCATTTTTAAGGTTATGCACAGGGCAAGCGGCCGCGGGCGAACGATGTCTGCCCCTACGGTGCGCTATTTGGCAGTCTAAATTGTGCCGCCACGCAAAACGCCGGTGCCGTTTGCTGGGCACCGGCTTTTTGCAGCTTGTGTTTCTGCGCACAGACACTTATTGTTCCGGGGTATAATTTTTCCAGATCGTTTCAAACAGTTCTTCGATCCGGTCATCCCGGCCCATCAGGTGCAGCCAACCCAGCAGGCACTCAAAGCCTGTGGAGGCGCGGTATTCCTGCGCGGTGGCATGCTTGGCCACGCTGGCTTTGCTGGCATTTTTGCCGCGGCGCAAAATGTTCTGCTCTTCCTCGGTCAGCATCGGCTCAATAAGGGCAAGCTCCTGGTTCTGCGCGTGGGCAGATACATAATGCGTTGCCACACTGTGCAGCCGACCCGGCTGCAGGCGGGATGTTTCCACCAGACGCTGGCGGACCAGCAGTTCCAGCACGGCATCCCCTGCAAAAGCCAGGGCCAGCGGCGACATTTCGTGGATATCAATTTCCGGGTGTGCTTCAAATAACATGGCGTGCCTCAATAAACGTAATCGAACTCGTATTCGCCGATCTTGATGGTATCGTCCTCTTCCACGTTCTGGCGGACCAGCTCATCCAGAATGCCGGAATCGCCCAGCTGGGTCTGGAAATACTGCAGGCTTTCATAGTCCTCCACATTGGTACCGGCCAGAATACGCTCCAGCCAGGGGGCGTCCACGGTAAATTCGTGGGCACCGGTGCGCTCCACGGTAAAGGGACGGGTGGGGGCATCGACCAAGCTGGGTTTAACGTACTCTGCCTCAAACACCTTGACCGGCGGCAGCTCTTTCAGGCGACTGTACACCATGGCAGGCAGGGCATCCACCCCCTGGCGGGTTGCGGCGGAGATGGGCACAAAGGTCAGACCCTTGGCTTCCACAAACTGCTTGAATTCTTCTACCTGTTCGGGGGTTGCGATATCACACTTGTTTCCCAGAACAATCTGCGGGCGGGTAGCCAGATCTGCGGAGAAGCCCTCCAGCTCGTGGTTGATCTGCTCAAAGTCCTCCTTGGGGTCGCGGCCCTCGCAGCCGGAAACATCCACCACATGCAGCAGCAGGCGGCAGCGCTCCACATGGCGCAGGAAGTCATGGCCCAGACCAACGCCATCGGCAGCACCTTCGATCAGGCCGGGGATATCGGCGCAGACAAAGCTCTGTTCCGGGCCAACGCGCACAACGCCCAGAACGGGGGTCAGCGTGGTAAAGTGATAGTTTGCAATTTTGGGGCGTGCCGCGCTGATGGTGCTGATCAGGGTGGACTTGCCAACATTGGGGAAGCCGATCAGGCCAACATCCGCGATCACTTTCAATTCCAGAGTCAGGTGCATATCCTCACCGGGCAAACCGGGCTTGGCAAAGCGCGGGATCTGGCGGGTGGGGGTGGCAAAGCGGGCATTACCCCACCCGCCGCGGCCGCCCTTGGCCACAACAACCGGGGCATCGCCGGAAAGATCTGCCACGACCAGGCCGGTCTCGGCTTCTTTCAGCACGGTGCCGCGGGGCACGCGGATGACCAGGTCATCGGCGTCCTTGCCTTTCTGGCGGGCGCCGCGGCCATTTTCGCCATCGGGGGCGGTATACTTGCGCTTATAGCGGAAGTCCATCAAGGTGGACAAGTTGGGGTCCGCCTGGAACACGATGTTGCCGCCGCGGCCGCCATCGCCGCCGTCCGGGCCGCCAGCCGCGACGAACTTTTCGCGGTGGAAGCTGACCGCGCCATCGCCGCCCTTGCCGGCGTGCAGCCAGATGGTTGCGACATCAATAAAATTACTGGTACTGGGCATGTGTTACCTCCTTTAGGGGGTGTTGCAAATACAAAGAATAGAGAATAATGAAAAATGATGGTGTACCGCCAATGGCGGCATGGGATTGGTTTATAATAGTGTGTACGCAGAATAGCGGGAATATTTTAAGAACCACCCCTCAGGCCGCTTTGCGGCCAGCACCCCTCAAAGGGGAGCCAAGTGCAATTTTCAAAGTTCTATTAGCTCCCATTGAGGGGTGGTTCCGCTGCCATGAATCCATAGCAAAGCGCCGCAATCCATTTGTAGAGGCCGATGCTCGTCATCGGCCCTCTACCTTGCTACTCTTTTGCCACGTTTCCCCGCCTGTTCTCGCCTTTGGGCAAAAGAAAAGAGCGAGCCGCACGGCCCGCCCTTAAAAGGTTACTTACTGCTTGACAGTGCAGCGCTTGCGGTCACGGCCAACGCGCTCGAAATGAACGCGGCCATCAACCAGAGCGTACAGGGTGTCCTCGCTGCCGATG
>ENA-UESE01001254-UESE01001254.1-human-gut-metagenome-genome-assembly--contig:-NODE-1254-length-20654-cov-11.299606_pt1 | contig 20654 bp, 11 predicted proteins | sample MGYA00242995_ERZ507996 | MGnify/ENA primary metagenome ERZ507996 (study PRJEB26167, sample SAMN06115489) | human gut metagenome | host: Homo sapiens | place: China:Sichuan | collected 2015-04-15... | reverse complement strand
CTTTATGTCAATGTAGCTAAGCCCGGTGAAACACCCGAAGAGGAACATGTCCCGCACGAGGCTGGTCTGTTTCTTGACGAACACGGCGTTAGCCAAGGTGCGCAGCTCCTCTTCCGTGAGATAGCCCCGGTCGGTCTCCTGCATCTCAAGGCTGTACTCGCCGAAGGGGTCGGTGCGGACGATGCCCCGCCGCCACGCCTTGTCGGTCAGGCTGAGCAGGGGCATGGTGTATATCCAGAGGGTGTTGGCGCTCAATCCCTTCTCCACCCGCAGGTACTTGTCGAAATCGGCGATGATCTCCTTGGTCAGCTCCTTGTAAGCCATGTCGGTGCGCTTCTTCTTCTCCCAAAGGAAGGTCTTGAAATGGTTGTAAACAGCCAGATACTTGTTGTAGGTGGACTTGGCTCGCTGCCCTTTCTCGACCATCGCCTCAAACTCCCGGTTCATGTTCCCGAAGTCTTTGAGGATGCAGTTCTCCATCACGCCGACACCGAGGAAGGCGTTGCGCAGCTTCTCGGCTGTGACGAAATCCTCTTCCCGGAGGATGCGGTGGTAGTGGTTGGTGAGCCGGGCGGAGACCTCCTTCAGTTGCCCGTTTATCTCGTTTGCCTCGGCGGACTTGCCTTTCGCCTTGCCGTTCTCCCAGAGGTCGGGAGTGACGAACAGCTTGGTTCCCACTGCCTTGTCATCCCCGTCAACGGAGATTTTCACCATGATGGGGGCTTTCCCGTCCCGGTTTCTCACTGCGGATCTCTTGATGTAGAACGAGGTCGCAAACGTACTTCTCTTTGTTTCCATAACTCTAAAATTTTCGTTTCTAAAGGTAGTTACTTATTTCTTACCAAGAGCTATGCAAAACAAGGCAAATCGATGAAACAGAACTTGTTATGCTGTATATACCCCGTTTCGGAACCGGTAGCTGTTTAGTAGCCGAACTTTGTCCGAAAGGGGTGTTTTCAGGCATTTTATGCCGAAGCCTGCTTCAACCCGCTCTGCATACAAGATGCTGACCTGCATTTATTTATGTAGAACTTTGCTTTTCTTTGCGCCTTATGCCGATTTTTTATTTAAAGATTCACGGCTGAAGTTCCAGCGAAATCCTAATGAAGGATTTATTGCCCATTTCGCCTGCGACCCATAAGATGAATTTATTTCAGGACGAATATTGGGAGTAAATACGTATTTCCCACCAGGCAGCGATAACTGAGGATCTATAATAAGTGCAAACGTATTCTTTTTATCTGAAAAATTCGACCTTCCAGCTGCCATGGACGGCATACCGGACGACCATATATGGTCACTTGCCAATCCATTCAGCATAATAAAGTTACCGCTATACTTTTCGGATGAAAGTTCAAAACCTCCCTGTAAATCAAAATTTACAATTCCCAATTTTACGGTTCTTGACAATAATGAACGAACATACATATTATAACTATATTCACTACCGTTATTCCAAGTAGCCCTATTGGCATTCAAAATACCCGGCGTAAATTTCTCATTCTCCACAGTTCCGTATTTATATCCTAAAGTACTTCTCCATCTTATATCAAATGGCAACAGATACATGATATTCATACTTGCATCATAGACTACATTCTGATTATCTGCCTGGACAGAAAAAACAGACAATGCAGAATTGGAAGCTGTATACATAGACGGTGGAGGCAACAAGGAAGAAGCTGCCGAACCTGCGGCTACGCCGGATTGTGAGAAAGCATTTCCGCTACCATTACTATTTCGGGTTAATGTAGTGGCAAGATTTAGATCCAAATGAAATCTATCATTAGGCTTATATCCTACTGCTGCCCTGATACCGTATCGGTTAAAGTCCGTGTTTTTCACAATTCCTTTTTCCGTATAATAGTTTGCATTGATCTTATAGTCAAATTTCTCATTAGGTTTACCAGAGAAACTAAGATTATGAGTTTGATTGTAAGTCGTCTGATAAAAGACACCCTGCCAATCCGTATTATTATTGTAATAAGGATTCAAGCTATCTGACAGTGCCTGCAATTTATGGATTTCATTATATCCATGATAGGCGGATGTATCATTTCCCAAAATTTGCATAATTCTGAGCGCTCTCTCCGCCCCGCCTGCAAGTACATCTCTCAACCTCGGTGGTGTTTTCACTACAAAGTTAGCCGAATAAGAAACTTTCGGTTTGGCTGTTTCTCCTCTTTTAGTTTCTATAAGAATTACTCCATAAGCACCTTTTGAACCATACAGGGAAGTTGCAGCTGCATCTTTCAATACTTGGATATTCGCAATATCTTCAAGTGGAATCATAGCCAACGGACTGACTGTTGCACCTGACAGCAAACCAGCTGCATCATAGCCCGTTACGTCTTCCTGCGGTATACCGTCAACTACAAACAAAGGAGGAGTCAGCCCCATCATAAACTCGCCATCACCGGAAGATTGAACGGAAATATCCGAGACTCCTCGAATTGAAAAACTTGGAAGACCTCCGGGAGTACCATTATTCATCTGAATATTTAATCCGGGAACACGCCCTTGAAGCAACTCCATCGGATTAGCAACAGGAGTATTGACCAGATCTTCTGCTTTAATAACCGTAACCGATGCTGTTACCGCAGCCTTGCTAACTCTTTTAAATCCGACTACAACTGTTTCATCAAGCATATTCTCTGTCGGACTCAGATATATTTGCATGCGTTCTGAAGGTTTAGTAACTTTGACTGAAAGACTGTCGAACGCCAGGAAAGAGAATACAAGTCGGTAACCACTCTTAACTTTTGTAGAGAATCGTCCGTTATCATCAGTTGTGGTTGAAAGCTGAGGCACAGTTTTTCCACTTTCATTTTTAACAATAACAGAAGCATAAGGCAATGTAGAATTATTGCTTTTATCTTTGACTACACCACTGACAGGAATATCCTGAGCCCGAACACCAACCGAGGTGACGGCAATCGCCATAGCCAACAAGCCATATTTAAATATATTTCTCATATTAGAATCATGGTATTAATTAGTTATTTTCCATCTTCAAACAAGGGGGCTCCTGCTGTAAATACAACTATTATCTCCCAATGAGCTTCCTTGTATATCGCAAATTCAAATGACATAGTGGATGTCATACGATAACCACTTGCTGTAATACGGTCATATAAAAAATTGACATTTATTCTATTACCATCTTTATTGGTATATTTTGATTTCATTTCAACCAATGGCATCGGATAAACTACATCGTACTTTACATATTCATCTGTTTTCTCCATGTTGAAACCATGAATCAGATTAGCCCAGTCTGTCTGATTAAAAGATGAAGGAGAGATCGGTGTATAATCCGGTCCATAAAAACGAAAAGTCAAACTTTTTACATCATCATCATTATCTTGGTTCTCACGAAAATAAATATGTACATCTTCAGGAAACATATAGTCTCCACTTTCTGTTTGAAAAAGGGTTAACGAATTTGGTGTAACATAGTCCTGTCCCTGCACCAACCCTGTTTCCGGATCGTATATACTCGGTTCGTAATCACTTTCTCTGACAGGTATAAGCTGCATATCAGTAAATGTTTTATATCCTCCCGAGTTTTTCACCAGCACATCAAAAATATAGCCATCACTCGGAGCACACTGCACAAAAGAAGATTCGGCATTGGACCACATCATAAATTCTCCGGAATGCTTTTTAACCTGAAAAAGAGTACGATATTCTATTTCTCTTTTAGCTTCTATTTCTTCTATAGACTTTTCGGTACCCATATATGGAGTTTTCCAAACTTTTACCGGGAAATATTCCGTCAATTCAGGTGCAGGACTTCCGTCGGCCCTCACGATTCGTGATATTTCGAAAGTAAGAGGAAGCGTTGAATTACCCGATGAAAAGTTGTCGGACATCAAAGTATTTTTTCCTAGTTGAGGACGATATAGTTTTGTAGTAAAATTGACGTCTCTGTCGAAAGCATCCAAACTATCCGGCAAATATTTATCGACACACGATATGCTTAATAATACGCAGGAAAACAGCAGCGCAATATTTTTACTTCTTATATTCATTGCCATAATTATTAAATACGTAAATAAATTCATCAAAACCGAAACTGTGTTGAGGAGAAAGGATGTGAATGATACCATTATTTGTATAAACATCATTCCATACCGTAGAAACTCTGTTCCAGTTATCTTTTACCTGAGAGTTTTTCATATCACTGAAAATAAGCTGTTTGACTCCTCCGCCTACAAATCCGGATGCCGGTTTGCGAGAACATTCTATATTCATTTGATAATTGTACTTCAAAGAATTTAAGGAGTTATTTCCTTCATTGGCTAGAATATTATCGGTATCGTAACTACCTTTAATAATGTACTTGCATAACATTCGCTCAAGGTCAGCTCTATAATCATAATGATATTCGTTAATGATCGTATCATTTAAAGTCGGTGTTATAACATTAACGATCGTATCTTTAACAACAAACGGTTCAATTAATAAATCACTCAAATAAATCGCTTCACCCAACTCCTTTTGTTTACGGTACTCGTTAAGTTGCGCCAATGAGGAACGGATACATGCATCCGGTATGGCAAAAACTGTATATTGCACATCCGTCTGTTCCATCTGTTGTATGAAATCGGGAATATTGTTGACAAGAACCATCATAGAATCAAATTTCAAATTCAGCCTTTCATTCCCTGTGGACAAATAATCCAGAACGGTTCCATTAAATACTTCGGTTTCATTTTCCTCAGGATATGAAGCCACTTCGTAATCTGTACAAGACAGCATCCAAAGGGAAGCCGAAGTCAGACATAAAATAAATAGTATCTTATTCATTGTCGTTTTCTTTTTATTTCCAAAACTCATTTTGTTCAATCTGTGAATTAGCAGTAATGATATCTTCCGATACCGGCCAGTAGATTCCACCACTGCTGATCAGTCGCAAGAATGCCTCATTATCTTTCATCAGCTTTTGCCGACGGACAAGGTCATACCACCTCCAGCCTTCTCCCATAAGTTCTCTGCGACGCTCTTCAAATATCTCGGCAATTAAGCTTTCGCGATTATTCCCAAAATCCTTTTTAAAAGATACTTCTCTCAATCCACGATTTGTTCGGATCATATTCAGGTAGGATACAGCTTCTGTGCTCCTGTTTAGTGCGCATAATGCTTCAGCCCGTAGCAAGGTGATATCTTCAAGGCGAGTGAAAACAATAGACGAGCCAAAGACTCCGAAATCATTGTCTTTCGCCGATCCATCCTGAATAATCTTTATTTTACTGAACACCGGAGTTTCTTCATTCAAATTCTGAACATAATAGGATGAATATTTGATGGTATCTATGATTCCAAACCGCAAGTCATCAAAATTGGTAAAAATCGAAAATAAGCTGTCCTTTGAAATGTATATTTCAGGATAGGATTTTTGTACCAATGGATAAGCTAAAGTCAACTGTTCAAGATGTCCGCTTTGAGTTGCTTCGTTATCATTGTGAGCAAAATTAAATCCTAAAATCCTTGAACCTTTTACACTCGCATTCGAGTAAAACAGCCCTGTTTCTGAAGTCAAGTCGGCAATAGAAGTATATTTTGCATTAATCTCAGATGCATGATCTATTATAAATGCAGAATATGTCTCGGCTTCTGCATAATTTTCCTGCCAAGCACAGATGTGAGCTAATACAGAGTATGCAGATAACTTATTGAACAGTTTTCCCTGCCATTGGGCCCCATATGAACCATAATATAAATTCGTTTGAGTACCATATTGATAGGGTAAATCCTTTATAGCTGTCAACAGTTCTGCCTTAGCATAACTCAGCACCGTTTGAGCGTCTGTACGGGGCATAGACGGAAAAGTTCCGTTATCATAAGAATAGGTGACTAACGGCACATCTCCCCAGATTCTTACCATATAAAAATAAGCAAATGCCCTCAAAGCGCGTACCTGAGCAATGTCATATTTCAAGTTTTGTTCAGAATACGACCGGTCAAGTTCGACAGTTCGTGGAGCTTTTTCCATAAAAACAGATGCCGCATTGATTACCGCATAAAATCTTCTCCAGTTAGATACTTTCTTCAACAAGTCATATGGCTTGTTCAATTCATTATCAGACACAGCTTGTAAATCACTACGCTTATAAACCGTAAAATCCCCCTTCCGCAAATCACCACATATCCAATGAGTATTGTTATCGGCTAAGGCTGCGCGTGTCAAGCCATATACTCCCATCAATGCTGATCGAGTATCTTCAAGGGTCTTCCATTGTTGGGTTTCCGAAGCTGCATGTTTGGGATCTACATCCAGAAAGTCATTGCAGGACTGCAGAAATAAACAGACAAGTGCGGAGAAAAGAGCTAATCGCAATTTTTTCATATTGTTTTTCATATTGTTTTTCATTTTTTATCATCTCCGATATTTTTAGAACTTAAATCTCAGTCCCAAAGAAATGGAACGAGGAATGGGAAGCGAATACCCGTCATAGGTACCATTGAAGTTAACTAATTCCGGATCACCTGCTGAAAAATTACTGAAAGATAACAGATTAGATCCTGTCAGATAGAAATACAAACTTTTAGGTATATTACTACCTACTTTCTTTATAGGAAGTGTGTAACCAACAGTTATATTTCTCAGTTTCAGGTATGACAGCTTTTCAAGGAACAAATCCTGTTCTGCACGGTAAGGATGAACACTGCTTTGCGGATTGTATATAGGATAATTATCACGCTGATTAGTGTTTTGCCAAAAGAAAATCTCTTTAACAGACTGCAAGGACTGAATATTATCCAAAGTCGCAAAGTCGTAACGTTGCTGATCGCGCATATTTAAAGCACTATGCCCCAAAGCAAAGAAGAGATTGAAGCTGAAATCGAATCCTTTATAAGCAAACAGGTTAGTCAATCCTCCTGTATAGGGTGGAATAGCATGTCCGGTCAGCACACGGTCATTGTCGTTAATCTGATTGTTTCCGTCAACGTCTGTCCAAACAGGATCTCCTGCTTTAAAAGGAACTCCATTTATGTTCAGTGGTTTCCCATTCATAACAGGAACTTCTGAGTCGTTTGTATAAATGCCTTTATTTTGATACACCCAAAAGGCATCAACTGACTGACCTACTTGTAATTTATGGTCGCCTATCACAGTTGTCTCCTTGTTTTCGGGAAGTTTCTCTAGTTTGTTCTTATTATAACTTGCATTGAAAGACAAATCCCACTTCAACGGAGTGTTCTTCAGAATGGATGCCGAAAGATTCAATTCCAATCCTTGATTACTGATATCCATTCCACTGGCCAGTTTATACTCATATCCCATTTCTTGAGTGACAGGCAAATATGTCAATAAATTCTTTTCATAATTCTTATACAGACTTATTTCCGCAATAATGCGATTGTCGAAAAAAGAACCTTTCAAAGCAAGCTCCATTTTATCAGAATAGGGAAGCTTTAAATCATAACCAACCCAACCCGATGCATACGGACGAGTGATTGTTGCAAATCCATTAGCTGAGGAAAGTAACGGTTCGCCACTCCATGTGATACTTGTAGCCAAGTATTGAGGACCTAATTCATATCTATCGGACTGGAATGATTTGGCTATTCGTGCATAAGATGCACGCAAAGACAATCCAGACAATGCAGTACTACCTGTAAAAAATTGATTCTTTAAATTCCATTCAGCAGAGGCAGCGGGTGTAAACATCCATCTATGATCCGACTGGATAGCGGAATTTCCGTCGTATCTTGCCAATAATCCCACATTAAGCAAATTCTTATACTTATAATCTAAAGCTATTGAAGTCGATACCCACCTATTCTCCAAACGATCAACATAACGATACTGCTTGAAGTTCCCGGTACTTGTTGTCGGCTTCATATCATCATCACCATCATAGGCACGAGTATAATTATAGTGATACAAATCGCTGGTTATAGAGCCATTCCACTGAATATTCAACTTATGAATATCAGCTAAAGGCAACAAATAGCTCGCTGAAGTTTCACCTATAATCCGTTGATTGTATCCTGAATAGTTAGAGACAAAGTTGACGGACTCCAACAAAGCCATAGGCCAAAAAGCGCGACGAACATTTGTTGTATAATCAAGTTTGATGCTGGCTGTAGCATTGAATCTTTGCTTAGTATAGCTCAAAGCCAACAATCCATTCAGTAAATTGTTATAATTATCATCTTTAGTCAAATCATTGGATATTAAAAAGTCATTATACAAATTGCCGGCAGGTGCAAGCGGAGTTGAAAAATCAACCATATACTCCATCTCAGCAAACCTGTCTCTAAAATTCCGATTCCTGACACGGTCTATCTTAGCGGCATTAATAATTGTACTAACATTCAAGCCATCCAAAGGAACCATATTCAAGGCAAAACCAATATTATATTTCGTATAAGAGGTATTGTCCGCTGCTCCCGCATCTTTTGTCGTTGCGAGTGTAAATACATAATTGGCTGTTTTCGAACCACCCCCGATAGAAGCATTTACATTATATAAGAGTGATGACTGATAATAATCGTCTGCCCAGTCCGGTTTACCAAAATAACGTACATCTCTTGTATCCATAAGATAATCGGGTTGTTTACCCGGTGTAAGAGAATACGTATCATAGAAACGTTGACGGAATGCTTTTTCGTATGATCCATTCGTCATACGAACCGAAGACGGAGCAAAGGCCATTCCTGCCGAAACCCCGATAGAAACGTTTTCACCGCCATAATAACCGTCTTTGGTTGTTATCCAGATGGCACCATTAGCAGCTAAAGGACCTAATTTGGCAAGCTGAAGCGGATCTTTGATAATTTCGATTGACTCTATGGAAGATATATCCAATCCCGCCAGCATGTTGGCAGCGGCTCCTATCGGATTAATATCAAACTGCTTGATATCGTACACATAGCTATTTTCCAGCATCAATGGAACGCCATTCAAATAAACTGTCGGCTGAACACCGGACACATCTTTATTAGAAAAGACAGGTGAAGATAAGCCACGAACCAGCATGCTTTGAATGGTACCAGGCTCACCATTATTTTCCTGTACATATACACCGGGCACATTCCCTTTCAGTAATTGCTGAATAGATAAAAATTGAGAGCGCTGCAACATCTTGATATCAACAGTATCACTCACCCCAAAGGAGTCTATACTACGATTAGTAACGAAACGAGATCCTACATTCTTCTCAAAAGAGTCTTTTTTCATATAGGTCTTCACAGAATCAATATTCGCGGGCGAACTTGATTGAGACGCTATCGCTCCACTAAATCCTAAAAAGCCCACGACTGCCAGCAAACGACAAACAGGCTTTTGCAAAAAGAAATTAGGTAAAATTATCACCATACTATTAGATTTATAAAGTTATTTAGACCAAATAAGTATTAGTTGTGCATCAAATGCATCACAAAAGTGCGAGTTATCCAGTAGAAAGAAGTTCTCTAATCATTCAAAAACCTCCAAAATTGGACCATAATCGCTATTAACTATCATAGGTCTAAAAATCGTTCAATATAAGTTCAGAAATCATTCAAAAGGGATAGATCATTGATATATAGAAAAGTACGCATCTTCCATTAAGATACGTACTTGTGCATTTTAAGTTCATATTATTTTTTATCCTAACAAGATTTTTGATATTCCTTTGGAGTTACACCAAATTCTTCTTTAAAACAAGTTGCAAAATATTTAGGATTAGAAAATCCACATTCATAAGCTACCTCTGCTACAGATATTGATTTATCCTTCAATAACTGACTACCATGTTTTAGTCTTATATTTCGAATAAACTCAATGGGGGACAGCCCTGTTGCTATTTTCATTTTCCTATATAGAGAAGACTTAGACACAGCTAATGCATCCGCTAATTGAACCACATCAAAATCTCCTTCCGACATATTTGATTTTATAACAGAAATCACTTTATCCAAAAACTCTTTATCCATAGAAGAAGGTTCTAAAGAATCAATATTGACTTCTACATTAGATCGAAACTCTTCTTGTTTGTTTTTCTTATGCATTATAAAATTATTAATACGAGCCTCTAATATTTTTAATTCAAATGGCTTGGATATATATCCATCCGCTCCCGCATTATAACATTCAATGCGATCTTCCACGGTATTTTTAGCTGTTAATAATATGATAGGAATGTGACTGGTTTCCAAATTTGACTTTAAAGCGCGACAAAACTCTAAACCATCCATTTCAGGCATCATCACATCACTTATAATAATATCTATTTCATTATCTTTTATAACGTTCAGAGCTTCTAATCCATCTTTTGCAATAAGTACATGATAATGCTTGGACAGAATCTTCTCCATCAAAAACAACAATTCTTCATTATCCTCCACCAATAACAAATGAACGTCAGCTATTTGCATATCTTCGCCTTCGCCAACCTTTGAATCAATCAATTCTTCTTTCTCTAAAATAAGATCCGTATTTATGCCATTTACCGAAATATGTTCTGATATTAATTCATCTTCCTGATAACTATCTTTATTAATGGGAAGATCTACAGTAAAAGTACTTCCTTTACCTAATTCACTTTCAACATTAATAGTGCCATGATGTAACTCCACTAAATCCTTTGTTAAGGATAACCCAATCCCATTAGATTCACTTTCATCTCCTTTATTTATTGTATAAAATCTTTTGAAAACATTCTCCAAATCAGCAGGAGCAATACCTTCTCCGGTATCAACGACCTGTATTCGTAAATGATGATATTCAGACTCCCAATATGAATCTACTATTAATTTTATATCTCCACCATTAGCTGTATATTTACAAGCATTAGATAATAAATTAGATACTATCTTATCTAATTTATCTCTATCAAAATAAGCCATCAAATGTCTATCTTCAGTCAAAAATGTAAAGGTTTGATTTTTCTTTCTCATCAATGGAGTAAAGTGTATCTTACAAACATCATCTATAAATGATATGACATCACTTTTTGATACAGATAATTTCATGTTCCCACTTTCCACCTTACGGAAATCTAAAATTTGCTGTAATAGTCTACGTAATTTATTCACATTAGAACGAATCATAGTTAACTGCGAAATCCGACTACCATTCGTCATTTCCGCATCATCAATCAAACAAGTAATAATAGTTAAGGGAGTTAATAAATCGTGCGATATATTTGTGAAATAACGTAATTTTGTTTGCACCAATTCTTCTGACTTCTCTTTATCTATCTGAGCTATTCTCAGTTCGTGCCGCAACTGAATACGACGCTTCATCCTGTGATAGAAAAGATACAGACATAAAAGTGTAAACACAATATAAAATAAATAAGCCCACAATGTTTCATAGAAAGCAGGCTGTTTAAACACCTGAACTTCTGCTATATAATTGCTCCATAAACCATTTACATCAGTTGTCTTTAGATAAAAAGTACGTTTACCTTTAGGTAATTGATTGTAAAATGCAAATTGACGATCGCCTCTGACATACACCCAATCATCATCAACTCCATCCATTTTATATGCATATTTAATTTTGTCAGGAAACGCATAATTTAAAGAAGAAAAATCTATCTCAATATTTTTATCTCCTGCATTTAAAGAAATGATCTGACTTCTTAAATTAAAACGTTGGTTGTTTTTCTCCAAAAGACTAGAAACACCATCTATCTTAACATCTGCCACCATCGTTCTAATTCTACGAGGATTATCAGACAAATGATCATAAGGAGTAAATACTGAGATTCCCTTATTTCCTCCATATAATATTTTCCCAGCACGAGTTTTATAATAAGAATTAGGCATAAAAGAATTTACCATCACATCAGTCATTGTCGAGTAATCCATGATACCACCATTTTTAGGGTCGTATTCAATTACCCGCTTATTGGTAGAAATCCAAATATGTCCCAACTGATCTGTTATAATATTAAAAATACCTTCTTCAAGCATATCAAACATATCAGATAAGTTTTCCACTTTATTGGTTTGAGGGTCATAAGTGAATACATCCCCATCCTGGCTACCCATCCACACCAAGCCATTATCATCCACACAGATTGCTCCAATATTATCACTTATTACTCCCTCTGCGTGAGTCTTCAGATTTCTTAAATTCTTCTCTTCTAATGTCAGATCAGAGGATATTTTTGCATTATACACGCCTTGCTTTCTTGTACTAATCCATAGAGAACCATCTTTACCTTCTCCAATTCCTATTATATCTACAAATGGAAACTTAGCATCTTGAAGTATCTTTTCGTTTGCCGGTTTAACCAAAATACCTTTAGTTGTTCCCACCCAAAGGTTATGGCTACTATCAGTATAAAATAAACGCGGGAATCCTGAATTATCCACATAATCAGTTAATTTCAAAGTCCCCAATAGTTCTATTTCTTTTTTATCCTTCTTCACCCTGTAAATTTCCGGATAATACTCAGACCCCAGCCATATCTCATTAAGCAATGGAGCAGAAGTAATGCAGCTTACATTTCTCAAGTTAGTAATGTTTTTTAGAGAAGGAATATCTTTATAAAAGAGAAGTTTATTAGAATCCGGATTGTAAATTCCTATTCCCCAACGATTCTGGTCTATCCATAAATCTCCTTCCTTATCTTCATATATGTTCTTTATATTTGTAACAAATCCCGTCTTTTCCCGAATAACTGGAAAAGAGTAATTTTGTACTAAAGGTTTATTTAAATCAATCATTGATACTCCTTCATTAAAGGCAGCAATCCATAAATTACCTGACTTATCTTTTACTATTTCACTAAAAATATTATTTAACTTAGAAGAAATATGAGATATATCCACAGTATTAATTATATTTCCAGGACGTTTTTGAAGTGCATAAAGTCCCTGTGTAGATACAATCCATATATAACCATACTTATCATCCTGAGTAATACTAAAGCAACCATTCATGTCCCAATGCTCATTACTTTTAATATCCACATGACTATACATTAAATCATCTTTCTCCTCCGGATAAAGTAAAAAGATCCCGCTTTCCCATGTTAAAATCCAATGTTGCTTCTTATTATCTTGAAAAACTTTAAATGGATTATTTAAAACTCCAATATGAGGCATAGCAATAAATGAGTCTGTTTTTGAATTATATCGATGTAATCCCCTTTCCCATAAAGTTACCCAAATATTCTTATCTGCATCTTCATAAATAGAATTCACACTAGTAACAGGTAAAGTAGAATCATATCTTTTGCAAAATGAGAAATCGGCAGAACAACGAAAAACAGAAGTTAACGTCCCAACCCATATCCATCCATCACTATCCACTATCATTGTCCGAATCTCTTGATCTTTCAAATCATTGTGTATAACTGGTATTATCTGATAAGTTCGCTTATCCAGTATATTAATCCCTTTTTTAGTTCCTATAAATAAATATCCATTTTTATTTTCCGCAATACAAGTAATTTCATTATTCGTCAAAAGATCCGGTGATTTCAACCCAGAACGAAAAACAAGTAATCGATAGCCATCATAACGACACAAGCCATCTTTGGTTCCTAGCCACAAAAAGCCTTCCCGGTCACAATGAACCCGTAAAACAGTACTTGACGGCAAATAATTATTTAATGGAAGTGTAGATACCGACATTTGTTGTGCAAAGGCACACGAAAACAATTGAATAAAAAACAGTACTATATAGAATTTTATTTGATGTTTCATAGTAGAATTAAATATAAAGACGTATTTTCTATGCAATATTAAAACAAAGAAAGCTATCACTGTTCATAAATCCCTTAAAATATATTAATTTAAGACTAACACAAACATATGTGGTCTATTTTTAAACCTTTCTGAATGATTTTTATCCCACTTTGAACAGATAACTTAAAATTATACGTATTTGAATCATTCCAGCACCTATATATGAATATGATTCAGCAACTTTGCAAACAAGAAGTAAACACTGATTATCAGTTCAATCATAAATAATTAATTTATAAAACATTTCTGTATCATGAAAAAAAAATATGTAAAGATTATGTTTTTATCATTGTCATTGCTGACAATTAGCACAACAGCTACTTATGCAGTTCAACCCGAAGATGATAAAAAAGAAAATGAAGCCTTACAAACCTCAACAGAGGAACATCTACCATTACTAACGATTAATGGTACAAACGCATCATCATCCTTCATTGTCAATTCCGAGGCTTTACTCGGCAAAGAAATAACAATTACAGCTCCAAACGGTTTCACCGTAACTCCGACTGTTATAGCAGCCAACTCTGGGAAACAAAAAGTGAAAGTGACCTTAAACAGTACTAAAAGACTGACTGAAGGGAAAATTATTCTGCGAAGTGGAGATATCCGTTCATATATAAAAGTAAAAGGATTTGGAACTGCCCTTCCAGTGAAAGACATTGCAGCATCTCCTGTTTATAAGAAAGGGAATGATACATCATATCTTAAAGCAATCTTCTGGGCACTTATGGAATCTCCCGGAAGCAGCTTAGAAAAACTTTTATCCTTATTTTGTAAACGAAAAAGGTTATGGATTCAAAGCGTATATTACCTCTAATGAAATTGGATTATTCAATGCCTACAAAAAAGAGATCAATAATCCTGCAACAAATGGAAAAGCAGGGGGAAAAGGCAAGTTCTATAATAATGATGGACAAGCACATGTTTATCGTTTTGCCATAACACCAGATAACCGTGCCTTCATTTATAGAGATGGAATCCCTGTAGATTCCGTTAGAATTATAGACTACGCTCCCCAGCCAAACTTTGCAGAGAAAGTTGGCAAACCAGTAGAAAATCTTTTGAAGAACCCAAACTTCGAAGGAGAATTTGATGTAAATCCAGAAACAAAGTTAGTTAGTAGAGTTGAGGGGTGGGATGTTGTTATTGGCGACCGTTGGAATTCAGAACAACAAATTCTTCCTGAAGAAATTGATAATAATCAGGACCTGGACAATCATGTTTTTGAAATTAGACCCTATAAATGGGCAGCTGGCTGGAGTGATGGTATCCTAATGCAAGTGGTAGATGTTGTACCGAATGAAAGTTACACACTATCTGCTCTATTAAAAGGAGGAATAGCAAAAAAAGAAGGAAAACTCACCGGTAAAATGATCATAGAAGAAGTGCAAGACCCTGAAAAAAAAGTCATCACAGAAATTGCCAGTGACAACTGGGAAACTTATTCAATGGACTATACTACTTCTGCCGAATGTAACCAAATTCGTGTATCCTTTACAGTAGGACGTGGAGGATGGGGAAATGATATCGGAGCTGTCCGTGTAGACAACGCTAAACTGACCGGCACATCACGTACATACTCGCCCAAATTCGGTTTTATAGATAATACTGCCGATGTGGAATATTTCACAATTGATGAATCCGGAGCCTATGCACCAGCACAGCCTGAAATAACGATTAACATTGAAGACTAAAATAACGAAAACATGAGAATAACTCTATTTATCTGCTTTATGTTCTCATTCACCTCTGTATTTTCACAAAACACCCAGATCAGTCCGGGTGTTTTGTGGAATGACATAGATGGGGAGCAAATTAACGCGCACGGTGGATGTGTCGTTTACGAAAAAGGAACTTATTATTGGTTTGGAGAAGATCGTACAGGTTTTAAATCAAATGGGGTAAGCTGTTATCAATCTAAAGACTTATACAACTGGAAACGGCTGGGGTTGTCGATGAAAACGACAGGTGAAGCCAGAGAAGACATGAATGATATATCGCAGGGACGTTTGTTTGAACGTCCCAAAGTAATTTATAATCCCCAAACTAAGAAATGGGTAATGTGGAGCCATTGGGAAAGTGGAGATGGATATGGAGCTGCACGTGTTTGTGTAGCAACAAGCGATAAAATAATGGGGCCTTATGTACTTTACAAAACATTTCGCCCTAATAAAAACGAGTCCCGTGATCAGACGTTATTCGTAGATACAGACGGAAAAGCATATCATTTCTGTTCTACGGATATGAATACCAACATGAATATTGCATTACTTAGAGACGATTATCTGGAGCCGACTCCAACAGAAACTAAAATTTTAAAGGGACTTAAATATGAGGCACCCGCTATTTTTAAGGTTGGGGATATGTATTTTGGATTGTTTTCCGGTTGCACAGGCTGGGAACCCAATCCCGGGAGAAGTGCCTACAGTACTGATATACTGGGAAACTGGACAACAGGGAATAATTTTGCTGTAGACAAACTCAAACAAGTTACTTACAACTCACAAAGCTGTTATGTATTTAAAGTGGAGGGTAAAGAAAAAGCTTATATATACATGGGTGACCGTTGGAACTCTAAGGATGTAGGAAAGTCTCATCATGTGTGGTTGCCCATTAGTATGCGCTCAGGCTATCCTGTCGTAAAATGGTATGATCAATGGGATTTAACCGTGTTTAATAGTATGTATCGCTATAAAAGAGCTGCAGAAATCATACCCGGTAATATATACTCATTATTAGAAAAGACCTCTGATCGTTTAGTGTCTAAACCTACCAATGGTTTCAGTATAGCAGATGATGATGATGACATCAATCTAAGTCTGGAGTTTATAAAGACTAATATACCCAACGTATATAAAATAAAAGATACCAAAACCGGAAAGTTTTTGGAATCACTGTTCGGAACTTTACGCCTCAATCCCGAGAAGAAAGATGATGCTCAATGCTGGGTATTCAACCTACAGGAAGATGGTTATTATCAGATACAAAATCTGAAGGATAAGAAGTATGTTACAGTTTCCGGTTCAAATACATTTGCCGGAAGTAATTTATATCTTACTGAACTATCCAAGAAGTTAATGCAAGATTTTGCAGTATATTTCGATTCCAATAAATATAAATATAAGGAAGCAGATATATTCTCTGCTGCCTACAAGGCTAATAATCTAAAACAGATGGAAGCCCAATAAATTTCTCATATGTAATTCTGATAAATTAAATTTGTTACATTATGAACATAAAAAGTCAACAGGCAAAAAATAGTTTTCTATTCATATTTATATATCTATGCAGTCTGTCTTTGCAACCTGCTTTCGCAACTCAATCGAAAGAAGTTATAACAACAGATATCTGGGCAGCCACTGCCACTGTATTCAAACTTGTCGGTGAAAAAGCTGTCAACAATGTAAAACTGAATTGGATGCAACGAGAGGACGCTGACCTTTATAAAATCTACCGGGACGGAAATTGTATTGGAGAAGCTAAAGGAAATACATACGATGATTATAATCTGAAAGCAGATAAAACCTTTACCTACCATGTAGAAGCATTTAAAGAGGGGAAGAAAATAGCCACGTCCGCTTCTCAACAAGCAACAACCTTTACCCCTAGCGGCGAAACTAAAATTTATGATAATCTAAACGGGAAATATATCACCAAAGAATCTATCAAGAAACCTCAGGGTATGAAAATTGGAGATCTTTATTTCTCTTATAAAATGGAAAACGTTGAAAAGGAAATAGATGGACAAACACTCAAAGGATGGCTAGCTACAGAAAGCTTTTCTCCAACAGGACTCGATGGTAGTTGGAGTGCTTCCCGTGAACTGGCTTTTTACCCAAATGTAAAATTTGAGGGTATTGCTTTCAGATATAACGCAAAAACCGGCAAGGTAGTACTTTCAGCACATTATGAAGATCAAAGTGGATATGTTGCAGCTAAAATCTATCTGGCACAAATAACTCCCAAAGGTGAGCTCGAAGTAGGCACTATGGAACGACCATTGGGCCATGAGTCTAGAGACCAATCTCTTTTCATTGACGATGACGGTACAGCTTATCTCCTTTCAGCTACAAATATGAACAGAGATATAAATATCTATAAGCTAGATACTTCATGGACTAAGCCTGTTTTATTAGTTAATACAATATGTAAAGGACTGCATCGGGAAACCCCTGCAATCATCAAAAAAGACGGAGAATACTATTTCTTCAGTTCAAAGGCTTCCGGATGGTATCCGAGTCAAACCATGTATACATCTGCCGCTGATTTAGGAGGTGAATGGACACCTATGAGAGAAATCGGCAACAATTCTACTTTTGATGCACAGTTTAATAGAATCAGTACAGTTGGAAAAACCTGCGGAGTATGGAGTTACCACTGGGGAGCGCAACGAAAATATAAAACTCCGGACGGTAATTTCCCGAGAATTTCAATAGCCGCATTTAACAAAGGATATGCTTCGATGGATTATTACAGATACCTGGAATTTAGTGACAAATATGGTATTATCCCTGTTCAGAACGGTAGAAATCTGACATTAAATGTACCGGTGACAGCCGCTGTCCCAGGAGCGAGAGGAATTAAAGCTGATTGTATCACGGATGGAGCTTGTACAGAATCTTCTGCTTATTTCCAGAAAAGTTCAAATGCTGCTACAGGTTCTCCTTATATGTTTACCATAGATATGCAGAAAGAAGCCGTGATTTCTGAGATTAATCTTTCGACAAGATTGGTTAACGGTTCCGAGGCTGCCTACAAATATACCATTGAAGGAAGCCGGGATGGAAAAAGTTATAAAATGCTCGTAGACGGCAAATTAAACTGGCAGGTAGGATTTCTAATTCTGAATATTGAAGATCCGTCGCTCTACAGATATTTACGGCTCCGCGTATACGGTGTTGTCAATGTACATAAAAACAATTCTGCAATGTGGGCAGATGGCATTTATGAATTTGCTGCTTACGGAAAACCACAATAAATAAGAAAGCAAAGTGTATTAGAAAAAGCCAGTTAACTATTTAAATGTTGACTGGCTTTTCATTTTGCATCGATCACAAAAAGTTACCCTATTAAGCTTTCTGTATTTAACGATTCCATTATTCGTTAATATATACCATTTTGTACAAGCAAATAATAAACTAAAGCCCAATCCTGATCATTTGCATATGGATCGTAGAATCCGCCCTTTACTCCGTTAACCTTATTTGGATAAATATAGGCGCAAGAAGCTTTTCCATCTTCAAAGAATAAACACAGATTATTTCTCACAATATTCTCTGCACGCTCTTTATATGAATGATCTCCCGTACATTGCGAATAAAGATAAAAAGCAGCTCCTGACAATGTACTCCAATAGTGTGGAAAAGTATCTCCCCACATTTCCCGCTTACCAAACCAATAACCATCCCAATGACGAACAGCTATTTCATTCAAATGATAACTGGGTTGTTTGCCATTGAAAGCTTCCAATACAGGCATTTGAATCTTTGCCCCATCCAAATATTTCTGCCTTCCGGTTTCCATATAAAGTTGAAGCAAGAACATGACTGATGGAGCTACAATGGCTTGTTCGTAGTTTACTTCACTAGCCGGATAATTCAAACCATTTTTCAAAAAAGTATCACCAACTGCAATATAATCATTCTCCAGCTCTTGATATTCTCTTTGCATATCAGCATTTTTTAAAGTTTGTAGTCCTAAGCGAACCGGTATACCTATGGCATAAAAACCATGTCCGAACTGTTTGAACATAGACCGCAAAGTCATATAACCATGTTTAGCATATTGTTTGTCATTGGTTATTTTATACATCTGGAAATAAAAATCCGCTACCCATACATAATTGTACGCCCTGTTACGTCCCTTCTGATCGACTGAAGAGAAAGTCTTATAGTCAGCATCTTGCAATCTATTACGCAAAAAACTTGCATATCGCAATAAAGACGCCTTTACTTCAGCAACAGGATGCAATTGATAATACTTTGCTAAAAGTACCCCCATACCGACTCTTTCAGCACCTTCATCCCTGTCAACCGGATTACAGTTATGCGTATTATTCAGATATATTTCATTCTTTTCATTATCATAAACCATATAAGCATCTCTACGCGTATTCGAACTTTTCATCTGTTGATTTGCAACTATAAACTCTACTCGTTTTTTAATCAAATCATTCACATTACTAATCACCAAACAATTTGCATGAGTTTTTTTCCCTGCGCCATATAGTATATCAAAACGCACTTCTCCCAACTGATCCATTACTACTTCAGCATACCATGCTGTTCCTTGTTTTTTCATAGGGATAGTGACATCATTCTTTTTAAGTATACAGTCTTTTACCATCTGCCCACCTGATATTTTCACAAGGGCAGTTTCTCCCTTCTCAAATACATACTTGTTGCAAGATACCCAGACACTCTCTCTTTCCAATAACTTTTGACGAAAATCATCTTCACCTTTATGCGAAAAGATATACCACGAAAATACTTGTTCATCACCCGGCATCAATTTCATATCCGGAAGATTCAAAGAAATAATTCCTCTTGTATGAGAGTTACCCTTATTTCTATCACGCTCTGATATTTCATAACTTTTAATTTCGCCTTCCCTCAAAACCAGTCCCAAATGTGGAGCATATCCTCCCATACGTGTTGCGTTTACATAAGCTGCATTATCACCCTCCCATATATGAGCGTTAGCCCGCATATTTATACAAGCTTGTGCCCCTGGATAGTTATCGTTGAATGGAGTATAGATGCCTATATCCGATAAAAGTATTTCCTCTGTTCCATCGTTTCGGAAAGTATACTCTTCTATTAAATCTTCTCCTTTCATACTCCTTTCTACAAGGATACATATATCTCCAACTCGGTAAGTAACTTCTCTCCCATCCTGCTTTATACTGGCAGGAAGATTCCAAAACAACTTGTTTTTCTGATTGCTTCTCACCT
>ENA-UESE01001239-UESE01001239.1-human-gut-metagenome-genome-assembly--contig:-NODE-1239-length-20786-cov-4.407118_pt1 | contig 20786 bp, 18 predicted proteins | sample MGYA00242995_ERZ507996 | MGnify/ENA primary metagenome ERZ507996 (study PRJEB26167, sample SAMN06115489) | human gut metagenome | host: Homo sapiens | place: China:Sichuan | collected 2015-04-15... | reverse complement strand
GATGTCGCAGGACAAAAAAACATTCAGGAGGAAACAAGATTATGACCAGAAACAGCAAAAATGAATACAGCAAAAACGAGTACAGCAAAAACGGATACGAGAAAAGCGAATACAGCAAAAACCAGAAGAACAGCAGAGACTGCAATCATGTGAAAGACCGTGAGATGTCATCCTACGGTCAGCAGAACCGGGAGCAGGACGAGAAGGATGAGTATGAAAAATACTAAGTAAACCTTGGGATTCTGGCAGAAAAAGCCGGCGGAGGGTCCCATACGGACTCTGCCGCCGGTTTCTGCATACATATAAAACAGGAGAGAAAGTCAGATCCGGAGAGGGGGACCAGGATATGGCAGGCATGACACTGCTGGCGGCAGACCAGCTGGACTGGTACGTGGGAAAACCGTGGGCGATGATCATCGATGTGCGGAACCGGCGGAAATACGAAAAGGGCATGTGAAAGGAGCGGTGAATCTTCCCTATGACCATCTGCTCGAACGGGTCTGTCTGCCGCGGGACAAAATTCTTGTGATCTGCTGTGAGCGGGGTGCCGCGAGCATGGCGGAGGGAAAGCGGCTGGCGGAGAACGGATACGAGGTCAAAACGGTCATCGGCGGAATGCATGCATACCGCGGACGATATCTGGTGGCGGGAGAAGAGCTGTAAGGGGGCGGCAATCCAACATTTCTTCTTGTCAAGCGGGAAAAGATACGGTAAGATGAAACAGAAAACAATACAAAACCAAACCACAAAACGAAAGAGAGATCACGATATGAAATACATGTTTGCATCTGATATTCACGGTTCTGCGCATTACTGCAGAAAGCCTTCGAGGCAGAGGGCGCAAGCCGCCTGTTTCTGTTAGGCGACCTTCTCTATCACGGCCCGAGAAACGATCTTCCAAAAGAATACGCACCGAAACAGGTCATCGCCATGCTGAATGAGAAAAAACAGTACCTCACCAACGTGCGCGGAAACTGCGACGCAGAAGTAGATCAGATGGTACTGGAGTTCCCGGTGCTGGCAGATTACGGCATCCTGATCGAGGGAGGCCATACCTTCTATATGAGCCATGGCCACATCTACAATGAGCAGAATCTGCCGCCGCTGATGGATGGAGATATCTTCCTGTACGGCCATACCCACGTCCTGCGTGCCGAGAAAAAAGGCGCACACACCTTCCTGAACCCGGGTTCTGTATCTCTGCCGAAAGAGGGCAATATCCCGACCTATGCAATCCTCGAGGACGGCGTATTTACGATCAAAGGCTTTGACGGCACCGTCGTAAAACAGCTCACATTATAAGAGGGGACGGGAGAGTATGGAATTATATGAACTGATCGCCCCGTGCCACTTCGGCCTGGAGGCGGTGATGAAACGTGAAATCCTCGACCTCGGCTACGAAATCGAGCGCGTGGAGGATGGAAAAGTAACGTTTCTTGCAGATGCAGAGGGAATCGCCTACGCCAACCTGTTCCTTCGCACGACCGAGCGTATCCTGCTCAAAGTAGGACAGGTCCACGCCGAAACGTACGATGAACTCTTTGAAGCGACAAAAGCGCTCCCGTGGGAGAAATTTATCCCGAAAAACGGAAAGTTCTGGGTAACGAAGGCAAACTCCATCAAGAGTAAGCTCTTCAGCCCGTCCGATATCCAGTCGATCATGAAAAAAGCGATTGTCGAGCGATTGAAACAGGTCTACCACATGGAGTGGTTCCCGGAGGACGGTGCACAGTACCCGATCCGTGTTTCGATTTTAAAAGACGAGGTTACGATCGGACTCGATACCTCCGGCGTTTCCCTTCATAAGAGAGGCTACCGCAAGCTGACCGCGAAAGCGCCGATCACCGAGACCCTTGCCGCAGCACTTATCATGCTGACTCCGTGGAAGGGTGACCGGATTCTTGTCGATCCGTTCTGCGGAAGCGGTACGTTCCCGATCGAGGCGGCCATGATGGCGGCCGATATTGCACCGGGTCTCAACCGTTCTTTCCTTGCGGAGCAGTGGACGCACCTCGTGCCGAAAAAATGCTGGATGGATGCGGCGGAGGATGCACGCTACCGGATCCGGAACGATATTGAGACAGATATTCAGGGCTTTGATATCGACGGAGATGTCATCAAGAGTGCCAGAGAGAACGCAAAGCTGGCCGGTGTGGATCACCTGATCCATTTCCAGCAGCGTCCGGTTGCCGAGCTGTCGCACCCGAAAAAATACGGTTTTCTGATTACCAACCCGCCGTACGGTGAGCGCCTGGAGGACAAAAAAGATCTTCCGGCCCTGTATCAGACATTAGGAGAGCGGTACCGCGCTCTCGATTCCTGGTCGATGTATCTGATCACGAGCTACGAGGATGCCGAGCGGTATCTCGGCAAAAAGGCGGATAAAAACCGTAAAATTTACAATGGAATGCTGAAAACCTACTTTTACCAGTACGCGGGACCGAAGCCGCCGCGCCGGGAAAAAGAACAGAAATAATACAAATGGAGGAGCAATGCCGAATGATTTTTGGCGTTGCTCCTTTTTGATAACAAAAATTAAAAGAAGAATTTTAGAAAAGTTTAATATTTTCTTGAAATCACTGCACTACTGTGCTAAACTGTCCTCATGCGAAATTTTTTCATCAAGCGGAGGAAACCATGAACGGACAGGAGATCAGAGACAGGCTGCTGCATTCCTACGAGAGGAGCTACGATATCGTAAAGCCGTCCGAAGTAAACGGCCATACATACGATGCCTGTGCAAGCTACCACGAGAGCGGCGCAAAATACGTGCTCTCAAAGAAAGCAGAGCTGTGGAGGATCAGCTGTCATGAGCATGCGTATTTTAAAGCGGTGGAAGAACTGAACGACCAGGACGTCGAAACATTTCTGACGGACCTGACAGAATGGATAGAGCCAAAGGTGGTTCGCGAGGGGAAGGAAGTACCGGATACCGACCACATGTACACGCTGGTCACCGGTATTTTTTTTGCGGACAAACCGGTTGCGGACAGCGTAAAGAAGAAAATCCGAAAATATAAGTATTATAAAAATTACCGGTTTTCTTTGAGAGGCTACTGTCAGGTGCGGCTGCTCGTCTTTGATACGGCAGAACAGAAAGTGTTTGGAAACCGGGCGGCTTGGGAATTGGTAAAGGGATATGCTAAGATGTTCCGGTCTTAGTTATCTATAAACTATAAATGAGCAAATCCAAAATATTGCACAAAAGAAAGACACCCTCTGTAGAAGGATGTATAATTGAAGTACCAACAAACAACATACTCACTCAAACAAGGGGGTGTCCGTTGCAAACAGTATACATCATTCCAAACATATTTACAATTACCTGAAAGCATTAAATCTCGGATTATTTTTATCCGATGTGTATCTGAACCACTTATTGACCATCATCCTGTCTGTTTTTCTCCGGGGATACCGGGGAAAAACAGTTGATTTCCAAGAAGTCAGCCATTGCCACAGGACAACGACCGCTTATTTCCTGAATCACGGAAAATGGAAGGACGATGCATTGCAGGATGTTTTAAAAAGCAGCATCCTCCAAGCCATTTATAGGGAAGCACAGCGTTCCGGACAACCGATTTACTGTATTGTGGATGATACGATTGCTTCACATACCCGGCCTTCGTCACAGGCGGTTCATCCAATCGAAGCTGCGTATTTTCATCAATCACATTTAAAAGGCTGTCAGGATTATGGGCATCAGGTTGTCTCCGTTATGCTTTCCTGCAACGGGATTACCCTGAATTATGCAGTCATCCTGTACGATAAATCAAGATCAAAGATCCAGATTGTACAGGAGATCGCGGAAGAACTTCCCGCTGCGCCGGTCATTTCCTACTTTCTTTGTGACAGCTGGTATACTACTGCAAAAGTGATGGACCGTTTTATTCGGAAAGGATTCTATACGGTTGGGGCATTAAAGACCAACCGAATCCTTTATCCATGCGGGATCCGTCAAAAAGCCAGTGCATTTGCCCTTCATTTGCGGAAAACAGACCCGGATGTCAGCCTCGTGACCGTTGGCAGCCGTGAATTCTATGTATACCGCTATGAAGGGGAGTTGAATGGCATTCCAAATGCAGCGGTGATCCTCAGCTATCCGAAGGATGGATTTGGGAATCCCAAAGCATTGCGTGTATTTCTCTCTACAAATGCAGAGTTATCCACGCAGGAGATCCTGGACACCTATACGAAACGGTGGCCGATTGAATTATTTTTCCGGCAGAGCAAAAGTAAACTTGCGCTGGATAGTTATCAAATCCGATCCCGTCAGGGAATCCAAAGGTATTGGCTGATCATGTCGTTGGTCCACTATTTGTGCTGTATGCATTCTGGAAACTACTGCACATTCGAAGAGGGATACGCATCCTTGAAGCAGCAGCTAAAGCAGGAACAGTTTGCAAACCTGTACCGCCTCATAAAAAGCAGCGCCTCATTCGAAGAAGCTTTTAAGTTTGTGGGATAAGTTTGTGCAAAATTCGATATTTGCTCATTTATAGATTCGAATATAAAATTCCCGCTGCAAGTTATCCTTGCATTTTTCCATAATGATAATATTATTGTTCCAACTAATTTCTCGCACCAGTGGTGCGAGTTTCTATCCTTCCGACAACTTTCCATTCCGACAAGCTCTGGTAATTATGATATCGCTTAGTGGGTTACAAAAGCAGAAATCTGCACGTCTCGCGAAAACGCAAATTTCTGCTTTTGTTATGGTATTTATATTAGTTTTTATTCCTCTCCCGGTCTGTGATTGTAGTCAAATCCGCATTTCTCCAAAAACGCCCGCGCAATCACGGTTGCACCGATCTGGTTCGGGTGAATCCGATCCCATGCAATGTAGGAAGAATGACGGTATTGGAAGTAATCATTAAAAACAGCCTGCAGATCGATAAAACAGCAGCCATATTTTTCGGCCAGCTCACGGCAGATTGCCCCATACGTATCCATACGTTTTCTCATCCAGTCCTCTGCATTTGGCTCCATATAATATGGGGTCATGAGAAAAACACCTTTTACGTTATCTTTTACGGAAAGAATCATCTGTTCGACGTTAGAACGGTACTCCTCCGGAGATACCTGGACATCCGGCATAGCCGGGCTGTCGAACTGTCTCCAGACATCGTTGATACCGATGCAAATAGAAACCCAGTCCGGGTTCAGGGAAACAACGTCGCGGTCAAACCGCTGCAGCAGATCGCGGCTTGTGTTTCCACTGATACCGGAGTTTGTCACACGAATGTATACCTCCGGGTAAAACGCAGACAACATGTTCTCAACAATTCTGACGTAGCTCTTTCCGACATTTTCAAATAAACCTTCCCCCACCGGCTGTGCACTCTCCATATCCGTTACGGAATCCCCTGCAAATACAATCCGGTCCATGTGTTTAAAAATCATTTTTTTGCCTCCCATAAATTTAGAAAAACCATCTGAACCCATTATAGTCTTACAGTTTCGACCGTGCAAGGCAAATTTTGTGTAAAAAAATCCGGCCGCGAAACACTGTTTTTCAGTGCCCCGCAGCCGGGAATTTCATTTTCTTTTCTTACTCAATTCCATCCATATACGCATTGTAAATCGCCGGATCAATATTCTCTTTGATCGACTCATACACGCTCTGGGATGCCTCGCGGATGTCAGCTCTTGTCTGGTCATCGAGTGTCAGAATCTTCGTTCCGCTCTCCTCGATTTTCGCGATCTTGTCGACAATACGGGCATCGGACTGCTCTCTTGCGTACTCGGTCGCAATCTTTGCGGCCTCTGTCATGATCTCCTGCTCGTCTGCAGGCAGATCCTGGAAGAAATCATCGTTGACGATCAGGGAAATCAGATGCGGCAGATGGTTCGTCTCCACTACGTAATCCTGCTGCTCATACAGGTTATTCGAAACGATGACCTCATACGGGTTCTCCTGTGCATCAATCGTGTGCTGCTGCAGGCCGATGTAAACCTCACTGAAGCTCATCGGCGTCGGGTTGGCACCGATGGCTTTCCAGAATGCCAGATGGTAGCTGTTCTCCATGGTACGGATCTTCTGACCCTTGAAATCCGAAAAGCTGTAAACCGGCTTATTCGTACTCATGACACGAAATCCCTGATCTGCCATACCGAGCAGGTGATAGCCTCCCTCCGTATAAACATTGCTGATCAGCTCGTAAAACTCCGGATTATCGATCTTCTCACGGCATTCATCGAGAGAATCAAACACACACGGCAAATCAAACACGGCAAGATCACCCATAAAGGAAACCTGCGGTGCCGTATTCTGTACGACAAACGGAATATCGCCGTCGGCACACGTTTCCAGCAAATCGCGGTCGCCGCCGAGCGTTGAGTTTGCGTAAACCTGAATTTTCATCCTTCCATCGCTCAGCTCTGAAATCTCTTCCGCGAACTTCTCGGCAAAGATCTGTGTTACCGTGTCCTCCGGGCTCGCCGTTGCCAGCGGCCAGGAATAGCGCTGTGTCGTCTCTTCTCCGGAGGAGCCGCAGCCGGCAAGCGATGCGCCAAGCGCAATGACAGCGGCAAGTGCCGTCACTTTTCGGAAAAGCTTTTTCTTTTTTGTCATCTTTTTCATTGTCCTTCGCTCCTCCCTATAAAATTCCAATCGAAATCGCCGGAATAAACGTAATCAGCAGCAGTGCCACAAGGAAGAAACCGATCATCGGCATAGCCTTCTTTGCGATCTGCATGACCGGAACCTCGGTCAGGGAGCTTGCCACGAACAGGTTGACGCCGATCGGCGGTGTTACGAAGCCGATCGCCAGGTTGACAACCATGATCACACCAAACTGAATCGGATCCATACCGATTGCCTGTATGATCGGCAGCAGGATCGGGGTCAGAATCAGGATTGCCGGTGTGGTATCCATCACCATTCCCACAATCAGCAGGAATACATTGATGATCAGAAGGATCGCAACCGGGCTGTGGAAGTTGTTCAGGATAAACTCGCTGACCGTCTGCGGTACCTGCATCAGCGTCAGCACACGGGAAAATGCCGTCGATGCCGCCAGAATAAACAGGATCGGGGTGAAGGTACGAATCGCCTCAACCAGAATGGACCAGATGTCGCGGATGCGGATACTCCTGTACACAAAAAGGCTGATGATCAATGCATAGAATACGGAGATAACAGCCGCCTCAGTCGGGGAAGCGACACCGCTGTAGATACAGCCAAGGATGATCACCGGGCTGAGCAGTGCAAAAAAGCTCTCTTTTAAAACGCGAAGCAGGCCTTTGTCATGCAGCACTTTGACTTCTGCATGGATCTTCTCTTTGTCCTCCCCATACCGTTTGCAGTGATAAACGGCATAAACCATCAGCAGCAGACCGATCATCAGACCCGGTACAATTCCGGCAAGGAACAGGTCACTGACCGAAGCGCCGGAAGCCATACCGTACATGATGAACGGAATACTCGGGGGAATGATAACGCCAAGGCCGCCGGCAACTGCCACAATCGCTGTGGAGAATGTCAGATCATAACCAAGAGTAGTCAGAATCGGAATTGTCATGCTTCCGACAGCAGCAACGGTCGCCGGAGCGGAACCGGAAATCGCACCATAAAAAAGGCAGGTGACGATAACAGCGCACGGCATACCTGCGGTGAATTTTCCGAGAAAATAGGCAAAGACATCAAACAGTTTTTTGGAGATGCCTCCCTTAGCCATGATGATACCGGAGAGGACGAACATCGGAACTGCCAGCAGGGGGAAGGAATCGAGACCTCCGAACATGGCACGGATCAGATATTTGGCTCCTACCGTAAAGGACGGGTCAAACACCGACGGAAGCACAGATGTGATTCCAAGGGTAATCGATACCGGAACAGCGATGACCAGCAATGCAACAAAAATCAAAAATAATACTACGACCGGCATTAGCGTTCCTCCTCGTTTGAATTTTTAATCGTATGAATGCGGTTGTCGATACCCGCGTTCAGGGCATTTTCTGTGGCGTTATCTGCTCCGGCATTTGCCTCAATGAAGGATTCCGGCGTATTGCGCTCCGGATGGGCCGGGTCGAAAACGTTCTCACCGCGTGCCACGCGGAACTCGATCATCCACCGCTGCAGAACACGAAAGGCAACCAGCACAAAGGAGACGAGCGGTGCTGCCTGGATAAAGTACATCGGAATTTTGCAGGCCGGGGAAAGCTGGCCGCTTTTAACCGACGACATCATATAGGAAAAAGCAAACGGAATCATATAGATGAAAAAAATCAGTTCAAATGTATGATTCACAATTTTGAAGATGGCTTTTCCTCTCCGCGGGAAAATCGCAACAAACTGCTCGATCTTGATGGAAAGGCATTTCTTACTGCAGTAGCTGACGCTTAAAAAACCGCACCAGATAAAAATATATCTGGTCAGCTCTTCCGACCACGACAGCGACATGCCAAGAACGTAACGACAGAAAACCTGGACTCCCATGATCAGCGTCATGGCGATCAGACCGATCACAAGAAGAAATTCTTCGAGATTTTCATCCAGCCAGTGAAATATTCTCTTCATAAAAGGCATACCTCCGTTAAATTTATAACAGAACAATAATACAAAAGGGACATCGGCATCAACAGCAAAGCTAAAAATACCGGTGTCCCCTAAAGAAAAAACGGTTACATGGCTTTGTGAAGCAGATCCAGAACGGTGCTCAGATCATTCACACCCATCTGACCCGGTGCGGATGCTTTCTTTGCCGCGCCGAAGGTCATGGAAGAACCGAATACCTCACCGCAGAGACGGCTGATTACACCGGTGCCTGCCATAGACATGGTGATGATCGGTCTGTCCGCATAATTGGTGGCCATTTCCTCTGTTGCCGCAAGCAGGGTCAAAACGTCTTTCCTGTTCTGCGGCATAACAGCAATCTTCGGAATATCTGCGTTCATATCCTGCATTTTGCGCAGTCTGTAGATGATGTCTGCTTTTGCAGGAGTTTTGAAGAAATCATGATTGGAAGCGATAACCTTTACACCTGCTGCGTGTGCACCATCGATGATTTTTTTTACGATCTCGTCTCCGGTAAAAATTTCAACGTCGATCAGATCTACATATCCGGTCTGTGCTGCTTTGATGTTCAGCTCCGCATAGGCTGCCGGCTCGATAGCTTTTTCGCCGCCTTCTTTGGAGGTACGGAACGTCATCAGAAGCGGAATATTGCCGAGTGCTTCGCGGAGGTCTTTTAACACGTCCTCTACCTGCGCAAAGTCGAATACGCCTTCAAACCAGTCTACACGCCATTCTACAACATCAACCGGAATCGAATGGAAGGTTTTTGCTTCTTCGATGATATCGTTTTTGGTAACACCTACGATCGGAACGATGATTTTCGGTGCGCCGGCACCGATTTCAATATCACGAACTTTTACTGTATTCATGTGTTTTTCCTTCTTTCTTCAATTTAACCCTGACTTTTCTTTGCAGGCTTTTCTTTTTCACGTCCGGATTCCTTGGTACTTCGTACTTCCGCAATCCTTAACCTCATTTTAATTGTCCTGCTGTGCAAGTTCAACCATTTTTTTATAGCGGATATTTACAAACAGTCCAAGTGCAACACCAACTGCGGTCAGAACGATATTCATGGTCATAACGCCGGACGGCTGCATTTTAGATGCTGCGGTCAGGATGGTGTAGTTGCAGAGAGAAGATGCGATCATAACCAGTGCGGTTACGGTTCCTTTGATTTTCGGGAACAGCATGTTGCAAACGGAAGTTGCGATCTGAAGCAGTCCGCCTGCACCAGCCCATCCGATAATGAAAGCACCGGCGATCATCAGCGGTTTACTCTGTCCCATCAGGACAGCGATCATTGTTACAAGGCAGATAGCCGGGTAAACAACGATGAAACGAACGTCTTTGATTTTTCTGGTCAGGAATGCGGTTACAACGAGTGCCAGCATAGTTCCTGCAGAATAGTAGGTCTGCATGATGGACGGATTCGCCCAGCCTACATTTTCTTTTGCAAAGTTCTGCGCGCAGTTCAGCCACAGCTGGAAGGTACCGGTGCAGGTGAATCCGATCAGGATCATGGCGATGGACTCGAAAGAGAAATGGGTATGCTTCAGGCTGTCGATCAGACCCTCTTTTTTGCCGGATGCTTTCTGGTCAGCATCTGGCAGCGGGAACAGGAATACCAGTACAAAAAGTACGATATACGCAATTCCGCATCCATAGAATAACGGATTGTAGGAGGTAAAGCCGGCTGCGGTAGAAGTAACCGCTACACCAAGAACAAATGGAAGCAGCATCTGTGCGATTGCGATGAAGAATTTGATTCCCATAGTAGCAACGCTCGGAGCTTTGTAAATAATTTCGGATACTGCCGGGTAAATACCGGTATCCAGAAAGGAGTTTGCGATACCGCCGATAATGGCGCATACGTAAGCGATGGTATAACCACCGTGTGTTCCTGCATTAAATGCAAGGGCAAGGCCGATCAGATAAATTGCATAAGAAGCACTTCCGATTGCGGTGGAAATGCGACGTCCGAGCTTGTCAGACAGAGGACCTGCAAATGGCAGTGCGATCAGACGGCCAAGACCGAGTGCTGCGGAAATTGCGGTAATTGCCATTGCTTCCACTCCCCATGCTGCTGCCAGAGCCTCTTTGATGACTGCCTGGCCCAGAATAGAGCATCCAACACCGTGGATAAAGTAGTTCAAGTACAAAATTAATGCACTTGGCAGGTATTTCTTGTTCATGGTTTCTCTCCTTTTTAAATAGATCATGTGTTGAGGTCAAATTGTCTTTTTCCTCTGTTCGGTTCATCCTTTTGTTTTGTCACAAACAACAGATTACCAGTTTCGTGAATGTTAAAAAAATAACATTTGCCTTTATTTTAACAGTGAAAGTGTGTGCGGTCTAATGCTTTTAAAGGAAAAAATCAATGCATTGAATGCATTGATATGGTATACTTGAGTTATCATAATAAGAGGAAGCAAAGACTTTCTTACGGAACCATTTTTTCAGGAGGAAAAACCACATGACACTGAATCAGATTCTCTATTTCCGAAAGGTCGCCCGGCTGGAAAATTATCACCAGGCGGCAGAGGAGCTTTATATTTCCCAGCCATCCCTGAGCCGTTCGATGGCCGCCCTTGAAAGTGAGCTTGGAATCACGCTGTTTGAAAAGAAAGGGCGCGGTGTTGTCCTTACCAATGCCGGCCGTCTTTTCCTGGAGCATGCAGACCGGATCGCAGGCGACTGTGACATTGCGGCAGGCAAGATGAAAGAACTCGCCTCCGGTGGCGGAAAAATCAACATCGGTTATATTTTTCCACTTGCCGGACATTATATTCCGCACAATGTCCGCACCTTTCTGGACCAAGAAGAAAACAAAAATGTTGCCTTTAGCTTTTGGCAGAACCATACCCCGGCCATTGCACAGAAGGTGAAATCCGGCGAACTCGATCTTGGGTTTGGCGGCTTTTTAAAGCGCGACGACATGGAGTTTTTTCCGTTGATCCAGCAGCCGCTTGTCATCGTGTCCCCGGAACAGCATCCGATTGCCGACGAACCGGAGGTTCCGCTTGTAAAGCTTACCCGTTATCCGGTGATCGGCTACGACCGCGCATCCTGGATGGGGGCCTACACCGGTCATCTCTACCGCAAATATCAGCTTCATCCCAATATTATCATGGAATGCCCGGATGAATATTCGATTGTGGCACTGGTACGCGAAAACTTCGGCATCGCGCTCATGCCGCGAACCGATATTCTGGAACAGGCAGACGGTATCCGCATCCATACACTGAAAGGTCTCGAGATTTATCATCAGACTTTTATGTTCTGGATGAAGAACCGCTACCGGCTTCCGGCTGTCGAACGGTTTACCGAATACATGAAACAGCACGCTGACATTATCGAAGAGTCCAGAAACGATAGCGAAAACGTATCAAAAGTTTATCTGAAAGATATTGTTAATTTTTAGTCGAAAGAGTTATGATGGATTTGTCACAAACAGAGGATTACCGCTCATGTAATGAATAAGGAGAAATTTTCATGAAGAGTGCTTACCCAAAAATTTTTGAACCAATTACCATCAAACGAACAACGATTAAAAACCGTATTGCAATGACCCCGATGGGAACCAACTACGGTGAGACAAGCGGTGAGATGAGTAACCGTCATATGAATTATTACTCTCTCCGCGCAAAAGGCGGCGTTGGTCTTATTATTCTGGAGAACGCCAACATCGAGTACCCGGTCGGTTCCAACGGAACCAGCCAGATCCGTATCGACCACGACAGCTTTATGCCGCGCTACTATCAGTTAGTCGAAAATCTTCATAAAAACGGTGCTACCGTAGCAATTCAGATCAACCACGCCGGAGCTTCCGCATCTTCCGCAAGAACCGGTATGGAAACCGTTTCTTCTTCCAACATCCCGACAAAAGCCGGCGGAGAAACCCCTCGCCCGATGACAAAAGAAGAAATCATGACAACCGTGAAAAAATACGGCGAGGCTGCAAAACGTGTGCAGGCCATCGGCTTTGATGCCATTGAAATCCACTGCGGCCACTCCTACCTGATGAGCCAGTTCATCTCCCCGTATTACAATAAAAGAACCGATGAATTCGGTGGTTCTGTAGAAAACCGCCTGCGCTTCCCACGTATGGTTCTCGAAGAAGTACGTAAAAACGTCGGACCGTGGTTCCCGATCATCGTTCGTATCTCTGCTGAGGAGCGTGTTCCGGGAGGAAATACTCTGGAAGATACCCTCGAGTACCTCGAGTACCTGGATGAGTTCGTAGATATGTATGACGTATCCTGCGGCCTCAACCCATCCCTGCAGTATCAGATCGACTCCAACTTCCTGCCGGATGGATGGCGTTCCTACATGGCAAGAGCCGTAAAAAATAAATTCAAAAAGCCTGTGATCAATGCTGGTAACTACCGTGACCCGAAGGTCGTTGAAAAAGTTCTCGAGAGCGGCGATGTAGATATCGTCGGAATGGGACGCGGCCTGATCGCTGAGCCGAACTGGGTGAAAAAAGTTGAGAACGGCGAGGAAGATCTTCTTCGGAAATGTATCTCCTGTAACGTTGGATGTGCCGGAAACCGTATCGGCGTCAACCGCCCGATCCGTTGTACCGTAAACCCGGCTGTTCCGGAAGGCGATATTTACAAAGCACTGAAAGTAAATAAAAACTGTAACGTTGTTGTTGTCGGCGCCGGTACTGCCGGTATGGAAGCAGCCTGCACCGCAGCAGAAGTCGGATGCAACGTTTTCGTACTTGAGAAAAACGATCACATCGGCGGTCTTTCCACTTTCATCTCCGATCTTCCAAGCAAGACCCGTATGAAAGATTTCCCGAAATACCTTGAGGCAAGAGCTGCAAGACTGAAAAACCTGTATATTTTCCTCAACACCGAAGCTACGGTGGATAAGATCAAACAGTTCAAACCGGACATCATTGTAAACTCCACCGGTTCCGTTCCGCTTGTTCCGCCGATCAAAGGCCTGAAAGAGAACATCGATGCCGGAAACGTAAATACCATCTTTGGTATGATCAACAATGTAAACGCCGGAAAATATCCGGAAGAAGCCTGTCAGAGCAAGAAAGTCGTTGTAGTCGGCGGCGGTTCCGTAGGACTTGACGTTATTGAATACTTTGCACCGAGAGGCGCCGAGTGTACCATCATCGATATGCTGCCGCAGATCGGTATGCTTGCAGACCCGATCACCAAATGCTCCATGCGTGAGACACACGACAAATACGGTGTAAAAGAATATGTCAACACTGCTCTTCAGGAAGTAAAAGAAAACGCATTCACTGTAAAGCTTCCGGACGGAACCATCCAGGATCTCACCTTCGATTACGGATTCAACTGTCTTGGAATGCGCTCCAATAACCCGATTCTGCCGGAGCTTCAGGAAGCATTCGCTGATACCCATACTTATATTTATACCATCGGCGATTCCGTCCGCGCACGCCGCATCATGGAAGGTACCATGGAAGGCCGCGCGATCCTGAATGTACTGGAGTCCCAGGGCTACCTGCATCTGGAGCCGCTTGAGTAATCACTGAATCACTTTCTTACACAATATAAAAAAACAGAAAAGAGGAAAATATCATGCCAAATATTACAGGACATACCGAATTAGTTGGATTAATGGCTTACCCGATCCGTCACACCCAGTCTCCGACAACCCACAACCTTGCATACGACAAAAACGGAGATGACGTCATTCAGCTTGCTTTCGAAGTTGATAACGATTCTTTAAAAGATGCTGTGCAGAGTATCCGCGCGCTGAAAATGCTCGGTTCCAATATTTCCATGCCAAACAAAACTGTTGTCCACAAATATCTGGACGAAGTAGATGAAGCAGCTAAGTTATGCGGCGCTATCAATACCGTAGTCAACCTCCGCGACGAAAACGGTCAGGTAACCGGAAAACTGAAAGGCTACAACACCGATGGTATGGGATACTGGCAGGCACTGACCGAAGAGGGCATCGATTTCAAGGGAATGAAGATGGTCCTGATCGGAACCGGCGGTGCTGCTACTGCAATTGCAGTGCGCGGTGCTCTGGATGGAGTTGCAGAAATTGAAATCTTCAACATCAAAGACAAATTCTACAGCCGTGGAGAGGAAATTGTTGATCTGATCAATAAGAACACCAACTGCAAGGCTACCATGAACGATCTGGCAGACAAAGACCTCCTGAAAGAAAAAATGCACGCAGCTGACCTGTTCTGCGATGCTACCGGCGTAGGAATGCATCCACTCGAAGACCTTTCCAACATTCCTGATCCTTCCTTCTTTAAAAAAGAACGCATCGTAACGGATACCGTTTACGCTCCGCGCGAAACCGTTATGATGAAACAGGCAAAAGAAGCAGGATGTGAGAAAGTATTCAACGGCATGGGCATGATGCTGTTCCAGGCACTCATCGCAATCAAGCTGTACACCGGAAAAGATACTCCGGTTGACTACATGAAAGAGAAACTTGGAATCTGATTTCCGGGCGAATCTTTTCCATCTTAAACCTTAATCAAAAACCAACACGAAAAGAGGAAATGAACTTTGCGTCATTTCCTCTTTTTTTCTTGCTTTCTTTCGGCATCTGGAGTATAATTCACTTCATATAGTAGCAGTTTAAAGTGCTACAGCACGATTTATCATCATGCGGAAATACGAGGAGAGAGAGGATTTCAAACTATGTCAAAACACATCACAGGACACACCGGATTATTATGTTTACTCGGAAGCCCGGTTGCACACAGTGTTTCTCCGGAAATGCACAACGAAGCATGCGACCAGCTCGGCCTTGATTATAGCTACCTTGCCTTTGATGTACCGGAAGACAAAATGCCGCAGGCAGTCGAAGGACTCCGCACCATGGGTGCAAGAGGCTGGAACATCACCATGCCTGGCAAAAATATCATGTGCAAATTGGCAGACAAGGTTTCTCCTGCTTCGGAGATCTCCGGCGCATGTAATACCATCGTCAACGACAACGGCGTTCTCACCGCTTACACCACCGACGGTGTCGGCTTCATGAGAGCAGTTGCAGAAAACGGCGTAGACATCATCGGCAAAAAGATGACTCTGCTCGGTGCCGGCGGCGCTGCTACTGCAATCCTGGTACAGGCAGCCCTCGACGGCGTAGCTGAGATCAATGTATTCAACGTCAGAGACAATTTCTTCGGAAGAGCCGAGGAAATCGTTGCAAAACTCAATGAGCGTACTTCCTGCAAGGTTACCCTGCACGACTTCTCCGATCCGGAAGTCCTTCGCGCATCCATCGCAGACAGCGCCATTCTTGTCAACGGAACTTCCGTCGGAATGGCTCCAAAAACCGAGAACACCATCATCACCGACACAACGATGTTCCACAAAGACCTCTTCGTTTTCGATGTGATCTACAATCCGCAGGAAACCCGCCTGCTGCGTGAGGCAAAAGAGGCTGGATGCAAGACCGGAAACGGTATGTACATGCTGTTATACCAGGGAGCTGCTTCCTTCAAACTGTGGACTGGCGAGGATATGCCGGTTGAGATCATCAAAGAGAAATACTTCTCCGGAAAATAAGAAGAACTCCTGCTTTGCCGAATTTTCCGCCTGCGGCGGGTCGCTTCGGCGACACGCGCAAAAAGCGACACGAACAAGAAACGGCAAAAGGCTTCTGCCACGGATTTTTATCCGCTGGCAGAAGCCTTTTTTATAATCTTTTTTATGATCTTTTTTTGATCAGCCCGCTTTCTGTACTTCATCAAGCTGTGCTGTATACAGTTTATAATAATGGCCTTTCTTTGCCATCAGCTCATCATGTGTTCCGCTCTCCATAATACCGCCGTTATCGATATACATAATCTTATCGCAGTTGCGGATCGTAGACAGACGATGCGCAATGATAAATGAGGTTCTGCCCTTCAGCATGGCATTGAGTCCCGTCTGCAGTGCTTTTTCGGTCTGTACGTCAATGCTTGAGGTCGCCTCATCGAGAATCAGAATGGCCGGATCGGAAAGCAGGGTACGCGCAAACGAAATGAGCTGCTTTTGTCCCTGGCTCAGCATGGAACCACGCTCCCTTACCTCCGTCTGATAGCGATCCGGCATTTTGCTGATAAACTCGTCCGCACAGACAGTTCTGCTCGCCTTCACAATCTCCTCATGCGTTGCGTCAAGCTTTCCGTAACGGATATTATCCTCAATATCTCCCGAGAAAATAAAGCTGTCCTGCATCATAATACCCATCTGCTCACGCAGGGAATGAATGGTCACCTGCGAGATATCCTGTCCATCGATCAGGACGCGACCGCCATTGACATTGTAAAACCGTGAAATCAGATTGACAATCGTACTCTTTCCGGCTCCGGTCGGTCCGACAAGCGCCACACTCTCACCCGGTTTTACCGTAAACGAAACATCGTTTAAGATCTGTTTTGACGCATCGTACGAGAAATTTACGTGATCGAAGGTCACCTCACCGCGGATTTTTGGCATTTCAACGGCATCTTTTGCATCCTTTACCGTCACCGGCTCATCCATCGTCTCAAAGATACGTTCCAGATACGCAATGTTGTTGATAAAGTTATTGAAGATGTTTCCAAGGTTCATGATCGGCTGCCAGAAATACGATGCATAGCTCGAAATCGCTACAATCGTACCAACCGACTTATTTCCCTGCCCGAAAAGGATCAGACCGGACAGAAAAATGGCAGCACGCACGCAGACGGAAATTGAATCGATACCCGGCCATACCAGGTTGGAATAGCGAACTGCTGTATTCCATGTTCTGCGGCAATCCTTGGAAAGATCTTTGAAAATCTCCGCATTCTCATCCTCTCGTGCAAAGATCTGCGTAATGCGGGCTCCGACAATATTCTCCTGCAGATAGGCATTCAGGTTTGAGTTCTTGTTCGAAACTGCCTGCCATGCACGTCTCTGTTTATTCTTGATCCAGACCATGAAAACGCACAGCACCGGCACGCCGCAGAGCACGACAAATGCCATCTGCACATCAACCAGAAACATGAAAATCACGATAAACAGAAGGTTGAAGCTCTCCAGAACGATGTTGATCAGACCATTTGACAGCATATCCGATACCGAGTTGACGTAGTTGACAACCCGAATCAGGATCTTGCCGTGCGGGCGGTCATCGTAATACTGGAACGGCAGCTCCTGCAGATGTGCAAACAAATCTTTTCGGATATCATAGATGATACTCTGACTGACATCCACCATAATGCGGCTTCGGATTGTTGTGAAGATCACGCTCACCAGATAGATGCCGACCAGCATTCCCACAAGAGAAAATAAAAGCCTCTCGTTTTTCTCCGGAATTGCAAGGTCCAGCGCCCGCTGGATAACCATCGGCGCCACATAGCCGGACGCACCGCCGATGCCACTCAAAAGGATCGCAAAAACCATCCGTTTTGCATATTTTTTGATATAGGATGAAGCTCTGAGCAGATGCTTGATGTCAAACGGCTCTTCGAGCACTTCATCCTGCTTGTATGTATTTTTTGCCATTGCTTCCCCTCCTACAGTTCATCCACACCGGTCTGCAGCTTCACCAGTTCATAATAGTAACCCTTCTTCTCCATCAGTTCCTCATGTGTTCCCATTTCTTCAATATAGCCATTTTGCAGAACAATAATCTTGTCCGCTGTTTTCGTTGTCGAAATTCGCTGTGCAATCACAATCTTGGTACATGGAAAATCAAGCTCCCGTAAGGACTGCTGAATCTGTTTCTCTGTTTCCATATCAACCGCCGATGTTGTATCGTCAAGAATCAGAACCGATGGACGGATCGCCAGTGCTCTTGCCAGAGAAATTCTCTGCTTCTGGCCTCCGGAAAGACCAACACCGCGCTCTCCGACCAGGGTATCGTAGCCCTCCGGCATCTTTGAAATGAAATCTGCCGCAGCGGAATACCTTGCAAACTTGACAACCTCGTTCATCTTGATCGAATCATCGCCGTAGGCAATGTTTCCCTCGATCGTGTCAGAATACAGCAGAACATCCTGCGTGGCAAGTCCGATCTGTTTTCGGAGATCATACAGCTTCAGCTGTTCTACAGGAATTCCGTCAATCCGGATCTGTCCTTCTGTCGGCTCATAAAACCGCGGGATCAGATTGATCAGCGATGTCTTGCCGCAGCCGGTCTCGCCCATGATCGCAACCGTCTCGTTCGGATGGGCCGTGAAGGAAATATTGTGCAGAACCGGCAAATCACCATCCTCGTATTGGAAGGAAACGTTATCAAACTCGATTTTGCCTTCAAACCGCTCCGGATGGGAAACGGCATTTTCTTCGTCCCTGATTTTCGGTTCGGAGTAATACAGCTCCATGACCTTTTTCGACGCTGCTGAGAACCGCTGAAATTCGTTCATGATATTTCCCATCTGACGCATCGGATTGGCGATTGCCCAGATGAGGCCTGAAAATGCCACATAGTCTCCCATAGTAAGCTGTCCTCTGATCATAAAAACACCGCCGACTGCGAGCAGGACAACCGGCATCAGGTTCGCAATACTCTCGACAATCGGGAAAAATTTCAGCCATACCATTCCGGTTGCCTTATTCGTCTCCGCATAGTCGGTATTGGCACGGTCGAATTTCTCGATTTCGTAATCTTCTCTTGCAAACGCTTTGACAACGCGGTTTCCGGAAATATTCTCCTGTGCGCATGTATTCATCTGTGCCAGTTTTTCACGCAGCGCCGCATGCATCGGGGCAACGCGGTTCCGGAACAGATAGATAATCCAGAATACAAACGGTGAAATCACAAGAACGCACAGTGCCAGCTTCCAGTTCGTATACAGGAAGAAAACGGCCGCTGCAGCAAACAGAGAAAATGACTCAACCACCATTCGTACAACCCATGCAACCATGTGACGCACCGCATCCAGGTCTCCTGTCTGCCGTGTCATCAGATCTCCTGTCCGATAGGTACTGTAAAACGTCATATCCTGACGCTGAAGCTTGTCGTACAGATAATTCCGCACCCGGTACAGAACACTCTGCGACACCGTCTCATAGATCATACAGCTGCCATAAACAACGATAACACGCAGGAACGTAAAGCCGACCATCGCAAACAGCAAGCGGTAAAGCAGGTCACGGTGTACCTGAAGATTTGTCGCCGCGTTCTCCCCCGTTAAAAACAGATCCACAATTTTTCCCGAAAAATAGGGAATCGTAAGCTGCAGAATATTGTACAAAACGGTTCCGAGAATACCGACAAAGTACAGCGCCCGTTTTCCCTCCATGTTTTCCCACAGCCACGCAATTTTGTTTTTCGGGAATTGTTTCGTGTTGCTTTTCATGTTTTCATATCCCCCCTTATCTTAGGAAATTGAGTTACCAAATTCAGCATTAATTTTCTTTCAAATGCTTTCGCCATTGTATCAATTTTCATTTGGATATGATATAATGCGACTGTACAAAAATAGAATGTTTCTATTTTTCCGAAACTGATATTCCCAGAAAAATACTGAATATTTTTTACCTGAAGGGGGACTTTTCCGTTGAAGAATCTTTTTGAATACAGTGACATCCTGCACTCGCCGATTGAAGCCTTTTCCTGCTGCTCCGACAGTTTTTCCATGCCGGTCAAATCCCACTGGCACTATTTTACGGAGGTTCTTTATCTGCAGGAAGGTTCTCTTCTCGTGAGCTGCAACGATTCCGTCTACCACATAAAACCGGGCTCTTTCATCCTGTTTCCTCCACAGACGGTCCACGCACTTGCCGCAGACCAGGATCGGCCATTCCGCTATTTCTGTATCAAATTCAACCTGAACCGCATCCAGCTCACCGGAAGCTACCTTCCGAACCTGAGCTTTGCTTTCCATAAAATCGCCACGATGACCTATCCTTCGCTTTTGTTTACGCAGGAAGATCTCTCAGAGCTGAATCTCCATGATTTTTTTGTAACCCTTGAGAGGGAGGCTCTTGAAAAGAAATACGGTTATGATGCCTATATCTATTCTCTCTTTTCCACACTGTTTCTCCGGCTTCTGCGTATCTGGCACTGCCAGGGAATCTGTTTCAATCCCGAATCGATTTCCGAGAGTGAGGAACAGAGTATGCAGGATATCCTCGTCTATCTCGACCGCCATTCCCAGGAAAACATCAATATCGAGGCACTGGCACATAAATACAACATGAGCTACTCCTATTTTGCCAAACTTTTTCTGAAGCATTACGGGCAGAGCTGTAAGCAGTATATCGAGTTTATCCGCCTGAACAAGGTTGAAAACCTGCTTCTTTTTACCGACTATGACCTGAACTATATTGCAGCCGAGACCGGCTTTGCGGAC
>ENA-UESE01001236-UESE01001236.1-human-gut-metagenome-genome-assembly--contig:-NODE-1236-length-20852-cov-15.112972_pt1 | contig 20852 bp, 14 predicted proteins | sample MGYA00242995_ERZ507996 | MGnify/ENA primary metagenome ERZ507996 (study PRJEB26167, sample SAMN06115489) | human gut metagenome | host: Homo sapiens | place: China:Sichuan | collected 2015-04-15... | reverse complement strand
GCGTTCAGACCTGCCCGGATCAGCATGACGGCCACGGCACCGCCGGTGGCCAGAGATCCGTCCACCGTCAGATCAGCTACATCCAGAATACGGAAGGTGATGTAGACGCCGATGGCCATCAGGCCCCAGATCAGGCCCTGGGCCACAGCGCCCGGCAGCGCATTGAGAAGGGAGGATAGAAAACTCATACCGTTTCTCCTTGTTCACAGCGGGAGGAGGGGATTGCCCCCTCCCGCCAGATTTTCGTTATAGGATCGCGTTTGTTTTGGATCAGCCCTCAATGGCCTCATAGCCGTCCAGAGGCTGGATGCCCAGCTCCTCGCAGATGGTGGGGTTGTACTTGGGGGTGGCGTTGGTGTATTCGATGGGCATGGTGGAGATATCCGCCTCGCCGGTGAGGATCTTGGCAGCCATCTTGCCAGTGGTCACGCCCAGATCATAGTAGCTGATGGACAGGGTCGCCACGCCGCAGCCGGAGCAGATACCCTCCTCGCCGCAGATAGCGGGAACACCGGCGGGCACCAGGATGTTGGCGATGGCCTCGGTGTTGGAGGCGGCGGTGTTATCGGTGGGGAGATAGACCACATCCGCGTAGTCAGCGGCAGACTGGGTCACGGACGCCACGTCATTGGAGTCGGTGAAGGCAAATTCCTTGGTCTCAATGCCCTTGTTGGCCAGGCAGGTCGCCACTTCCTGGATCTGGTAGCTGGAGTTGGGCTCGGCGGAGCAGAACAGCAGGGCCACCTTCTGGGCCTCGGGGAACCACTCGGTGATCATATCGGCCTGCTTGCTCAGGTCGGCCAGGTCGGAGGTGCCGGAGATGTTGCCGCCTACGGTGCCGTCGAAATCGTCAAGATCCAGGGCCACGCCGTAAGCGGTGATGGAGGTGCCCAGAATGGGAATGTCGGCAGTCGCGGAAGCGGCGGCGGTCAGGGCGGCGGTGGCGTTGGCCATGATCAGGTCCACGCCCTCGGAAACAAAGCCGTTGACGATCGTGCCGCAGTTGTTGGCCTCGCCGGAGGCGTTCTTGTTTTCAAACTCCACCTGGCCGGGGAGGGCTTCATTCAGAGCGTCGATAAAACCTTGGGTTGCAGCGTCCAACGCAGGGTGCTGCACCAGCTGGCAGATGCCGACCTTATAGGTGGCGCCCTCGGCGGAGGAATTGTCAGAGCTGGCAGAGGAATTGTCAGAGCCGGTGGAGGGTGTCTCCGTTTTGGAGCCGCCGCAGGAGGCAAGGGACAGCGTCATGGCCGCAGCCAGAACAAGAGCGAGCAATTTCTTTTTCATAGTGATCTTCTCCTTTTGTCCGTATTCGGACGAATTCACAAAGTTGGATGCCTTCCAAAAAACAAGGGGGGCTCTGTCCGTGGAACAGAGCCCCCCTCGCGTTTAACGAGTGCAAGCCTTATGCCCGGCAGAATGCCTGTTCCGTTTCTGCATTATGAAAGAAGCCCGCAAAATAGCGTGCGTAGCGGTAAATATAGGTAAACATTCCGAAACGCATTGTGAACTCCTTTCCGCCGCACCGGGCTTTGTGATGTTATTACCATACAGCTTTAAACGACTAAAGTCAACTGTGATTTTCCACAAAATACGGTGAGATTAAATCCGAACTGACGAGCCGCTTTGACAATTTCGTGAAATTCTGCTACACTGCTCATCACAGAGGGTCGGTTACACCTGATATGCCGCGGCTCTCAGAAAAAGAGGATCTGCTATGAATCATTTCAAAAAAATTGCCGGTGTGCTGGAGGCCCACGGCCTGGACGCTGTGCTGCTGACTTGCGAGGCCAACCGCTTTTACGCCTCCGGTTTTCACTCCTCCGGGACGGACGGTGTGGCCATCGTCACTCGAAACCACAACTATTATTTCACCGACAGCCGGTATACGGAGGCCGCAGCCCGCCATGTACGGGATGCGGAGATCCGGGAAACGGACCGGGAACATCCCTACTCCGCCCTCATCAACGAGGTCATCGAAAAGGAACACATCACCCGCATGGGGTATGAGGATGAATATATGACGGCGGCGGATTTCCGCCGCTTTTCGGAGAAGCTCCACTGCGAGCTGGTCCCCGTCACGGAGCTTTTGTGGACGCTGCGGGCCGTCAAGGATCAGGCGGAGTTGGAGTGTATGATCCAGGCTCAGCGGATTGCGGAAAAAGCGCTGGCGGACATTCTCGGCGAGATCCGTCCCGGCGTTACGGAAAAGGAAATTGCCGCGCTGCTGCTCTATAAAATGCTGCACTACGGCGCGGAGGACAAGTCCTTTGATCCCATCGTGGTCTCCGGCCCCAACGGCAGCCTGCCCCACGGTGTTCCCAGTGAGAAGCCCATTCAGGCCGGGGAGTTCGTCACCATGGACTTCGGCTGCAAATTCGGCGGCTATTGCTCGGATATGACCCGCACAGTGGCCGTTGGTCATGTGACGGAGGAGATGGAGACTGTTTACAACACGGTCCTCAAGGCCCAGCTGGCCGGAATCGCCGCGGCAAAGGCCGGCGTCACCGGCGCAGCGGTGGACGGCGCCGCCCGGCGGGTCATCGCGGACGCCGGATACGGTCCCTATTTTGGTCACAGCTTTGGCCACAGCGTTGGCGTGGAGATCCATGAAAATCCCAATGCTACGCCGTCCAACAGCAAGCCGCTGCCTGCCGGCGCTGTCATCAGCGCGGAGCCGGGGATCTATCTGCCGGGGAAGCTGGGCGTTCGCATTGAGGATGTGATCGTCATCACAGAACAGGGCTGTCAGAACATTACGCTGGCATCCAAGGAGCTTCTGATCCTGTAAATGGTCCGGAACTATACAAAATGGGTTGTGAGACTGTACTTTCGCACGGTCCATTTGGTGAAAGGCACTGTTGACAATTTCACGCCGGACTCTCATAATCATGAGAGAAACAGAATTTAGAAACGATCCGAAAGGAGCTGTGGAATGGACAAAGTTTACATTACCGGCCATCGCAACCCGGATACCGACTCCATCGTATCCGCCATGGCCTACGCCGCACTGAAAAACGCTCTGGGGCAGCGGCAGTACTGCGCCGCCCGCCTGGGCCAGATCAGCGATGAGACGAAAGCCGTTCTGGACAAATTCGGTGCCCAGCCGCCGGAGCTGATCAACAACGTTCGGACGCAGGTCCGGGACCTGGACTTCGATACGCCGCCCACCCTGTCTCCCGCCGCTACCATCAGCCGGGCCTGGCAGATGATGCAGGCGGACCGGATCTCCGTACTGCCTGTGGCCAATGAGGACGGTACGCTTTACGGTATGCTTTCCGCCGGTGACGTGGCCAGCTACGATATGCTGGCTGTCCGCAATTCCACGGTCAAGAACGTGCCGGTCTATAACCTGCTCTCCGTTTTGGAGGGAAAGGTCCTCAACGAGGGCGGCCAGATCCGGGATGAGATCTCCGGCGAGGTCACCATCGCCCTGCCTGCGGGACGGGAAAACCTGCTGTTTTCCTCTCCGGACAGCATCGTGGTCTGCGGCGATCAGCCGGACATGATCAAGCGGGCACTGGAGCTGCGGGTCACCTGCGTCATCGTCTGTCAGGCGGAGGTCAGCCGGGAGCTGCTGGAGCTGGACACCGATACCTGCATCATCTCCACGCCTTATGACGCGTACCGGGCAGTCCACCTGATCTGCCACTCTCTGCCTATCGAGCGCATCTGCAAGAGCCACGATCTGGTTTCCTTCCATCTGGACGATTATATCGATGACGTGCGCAATACCGTGCTGGAAAGCCGATTCCGGGCTTACCCCATTCTGGATGAAAATGAGCACGTGGTGGGAACCCTGTCCCGATTCCATCTGCTGCGTCCCCGGCGCAAGCGGGTAATTCTGGTGGACCACAACGAAAAGGCCCAGTCTGTGCCCGGTCTGGATCAGGCGGACATTCTGGAGATCGTGGACCACCACCGTCTGGCGGATATTGAGACCAACAATCCTATTTATGTCCGGAATGAGCCGGTGGGCAGTTCTACCACCATCGTTGCGGATATGTATCAGGAAAAGGGTCTGATGCCCTCTGCCAAAATGGCGGGCCTCATGGCTGCCGCCATCGTGTCGGATACGGTCATGTTCAAATCTCCCACCTGCACCCAGCGGGATATCGACATTGCCAACCGGATGTCCCGTATTGCCAATGTCTCTCTGGAAGAGCTGGGGCAGACCATTTTCTCCGCCGCTACCGGTGAGGACAAGAGCGCTGAGTCCATTATCCGCACCGACTACAAGGAATTTCACATTGGCGGTCACAATCTGGCGGTGAGCCAGATCACCTGTCTGGATTCCGATCGTCTTATGGCCCGGAAAGAGGAATTCCTCGCCACGATGGAGACCATCCGTAAGAAGAACGGTCTGGACATTGTGCTGCTGATGATCACGAACGTATTGGTGGAAGGCTCCTATCTGCTGTATTCCGGAGATACGGAGACCATCCGGCAGGCATTCAATATCACCGGCGAGGAAAAGAACTGCGTGTTCCTGTCCAAGATCATGAGCAGGAAAAAGCAAATTATCCCGTCCCTCTCCGCTCTGTGGGGCTGAGAAACGCCGAATACAGACAAAACACCTCCGCGTGGATTTTCCACGCGGAGGTGTTTTTGCGCGCTAAACTGCCGAAATAGCGAGAAATAGCAAAAAGGCCCCCGGCGTGTCTTGTAAGACACGCCGGGGGGAGTCTTTCGATAAAATGGTAGATTTTCCGCGATAGTAAGGTAGGGCAGCCGTTAGCGGCTGTGCCGCTTTACGGATGCCGCATACCCCTTGCGGGTGAAGAGTGTGCGCGGGAAACCCAAGAAGGGTGTCCTGCGCTATTTAAATTAAATATTTTCAGAACTTTACAAAAGCTCTGAAAATATTGGCAGTAGGGCGAAAAGACCTTCCCGCCCTACTGTCTCCGGCGTGTCTTGCAGGACACGCCGGGGCAAGATCTGTCTTATCAGACTTACTTCATCAATCCGCACACCAGATCCGTGTAGCCGGAGGGATCGTCCAGCGGCAGTCCTGCGATCAGCAGCGCCTGATCGTACAGCAGCTTGGCGTAGATCTTGGCCTTTTCCGGGTCGGCGGTCACGGCGTTCTCCAGAGCGGTGAAGGCCGGGTGCTCCGTGTTCAGCTCCAGAATCCGCTGGGCCTTGATGCTGTTGTCAGGCTGCATGAGCTGGAAATACTTCTCCATCTCAAAGCTCAGGCCCTCGCCGGCGGTGAGACATACAGGGTGCGATTTCAGCCGTGTGGAGGGTTTCACCTCTGCCACCGCGTCACCAAGCGTCTCCTTCACGAAGGCAAACACATCCTTATGGGTGTCGGCCTCCTCTTTAGCCTTTTCCTGAGCGGACTCGTCGGATGCACCGTCCATGGCGGAGCGGAACTCCTTGTCCTTGTAGCTCCGCAGGGTCTGGGCCACGAACTCGTCCACTTCCTCTGTGAAGTAGAGGATCTCCACCCCCTGATCCTTCAAGGCCTCCAGCTGAGGCAGCTTGTCAATCTTGTCCACGGTGTCACCGGCGGCATAATAGATGACCTTCTGATCCTCCTTCATCCGGGAGACGTACTCATCCAGCGTTACCAGCTTCTTCTCCGTGGAGGACCAGAACAGCAGCAGATCCTGCAGCAGGTCCTTGTGGATGCCGTACTCGCTGACCACGCCGTATTTCAACTGGCGGCCGAAGTTCTTCCAGAAGGTTTCATAAGCCTCACGCTCGTCCTTGAGCATCTTGGCCAGTTCGCTCTTGATCTTCTTTTCCAGATTTCCGGCGATGACCTTCAGCTGGCGGTCATGCTGCAAAAGCTCCCGGGAGATGTTCAGACTCAGATCCGGGGAATCCACCACGCCCCGGACAAACCGGAAGTGCTCCGGCAGCAGATCCGGACACTTGTCCATAATGAGAACGCCGCTGGAATAGAGCTGCAGACCCTTTTCGTATTCCTTGGTGTAGAAGTCGAAGGGGGTGGCGCCGGGGATGAACAGCAAGGCTTTGTAGGTCACGGCACCCTCGGCGGACACGGTGATGACCCGCTGGGGGTCCGCGAAATCGTGGAACTTCTCCCGATAGAACTCGTTATATTCCTCCGGCTTCACGTCGGCCTTTTTCCGCTGCCAGATGGGGACCATGGAGTTCAGGGTCTCCATCTCCACATAGGGTACCTCGTCCGGCTTGTCGGACATGCAGGAGGCCACCTTTTTCGTTTTCGTGACCGCCATGCGGATGGGGAAGCGGATGTAGTCGGAATACTTTTTGATCAGCTCCCGGAGCTTCCATTCTTCCAAAAACTCGCTGTAATGTTCGTCCTCTGTATCATCCTTCAGGTGCATGATGACCTCAGTGCCCGCATCGGACTTATCACATTCCGTGACGGTGTAGCCGTCGGCCCCTGAGGACTGCCACTGATAGGCGGTGTCACTGCCGAATTTCCGGGTGCGGACCGTCACCTGATCGCAGACCATGAAGGCGGAGTAGAAGCCCACGCCGAACTGACCGATCACGTCAGTGTCCTTGGTGTCATCTCCCACCTCCTGCTTGAACTTGTAGGAACCGGAGGAGGCGATGACGCCCAGATTGTTCTCCAGATCCTCCTTGTCCATACCGATGCCGTTATCCGTAACGGTGATGGTCCGGGCGTCCTTGTTGACAGACAGGTCGATCTTGAAGTCCTTCCGGGTCAGCTTCACGCTGTCATCCGTCAGAGCCTGATAGCACAGCTTGTCGCAGGCGTCGCTGGCGTTGGAGATGATCTCCCGCAGGAAGATCTCCTTGTGGGTGTAGATGGAGTTGATCATCAGGTCCAGCAGCCGTTTGGACTCCGCTTTGAATTGTTCCTTTGCCATAAACCAAACACTTCCTTTGTGTATTTTCATATCGTATGTCATTTTAACACGGAATGTCCCGGAAAGAAATTACTTTTTTGTAAACTCCGCTGTTAAACCGTTGCCTTTCTCTGACCTATCCGCTAAAATATGTAAGGTAAAAACAGTTACGGTTCCGCGGGAGCCGACGGAAAGAGGCAACAGGCGTATGTTCTATAAATTCAGATGCGCGGTGGCGCGGTTCATGTACGGCCGGAACGGCATGGATCAGATGAATCAGGCGCTTCTTCGGGGCTACCTGGTGATTCTGGTGGCCCAGTTGATTTTCAGCCTTCTGCGGCTATGGATCCCCGCCCGGATCTGCGAATCCCTCCTTTGGGTGCTGATGGTGTTTATTCTGTTCCGGATGTTCTCCAAAAACCTGACCAAGCGCCGGGCGGAGAACCAGAAGTTTATGGGCTGGATCTGGAAGGCCCGGAACAACGCCGCCGGGGCCAAGGCCCGCCGGGCGGATAAGGAGCACAAGTACTTCACCTGCAGATGCGGCGCCATCTGCAGGGTGCCGGTTGGGAAGGGGAAGATCGTCATCACCTGTCCCAAATGCGGAGCGAAGATCGAAGCGAAAAGCTGATACAAAAGAGCGGTTCCGGAAGTTCCGGAACCGCTTTTCCCATATATTCGCAGTGGGTCTAACCCACGTCCGCGTATTTCAGCTTGTAATAGCTCCAGCAGCGCCACTTGCGGACGGCGGCTTTTAATTCCATGGACGCTTCATCCGTCTGCTCGTTCAAAATTCGCTGCGGCAGTACGGAGCCGTCCGCCAGGATATAGGTTTTCTTCTGCACCACCGGCGCGATCCGCCGGAGGGAGGAGAGAAAGTCGAACCACGGACTTTCCCCGGCGCGGCCGGTGAGGTCCAGCAGGACGCTGCCCAAAAAGGCGGCAGAGAGAACGCCGTCCTCCGGCAAATCCAGCGCGGCCACGGCCTCATTCCAGTTCAGCGTGTCTGCGGCGGCGTCATTGGCCCAGAGCACATAGGGGGTCTTGTAAGAGCAGAGAATGTCCTCCCGCTCGTTTTCCGGAATGGACACCTCAGATCCCAACTCCGCATAGCCCTTCTGGTTGTCCCCCAGATAGGGCAGGTGATCGCCGTAGAATACAAGCACCACAGGCTCCTCACGATCTGAGAAGTAAGCCGTCAGCCGGCCCAGCATGGCGTCGGCGTCCCGGACGCCTTCGGTGTAGACCTCCAGCATGGAGCGGGTCTCCGGGGAGATATCCGCCGTGGTGGAGACCGGTGCGAACGTGTGGCCCTCACCGTACTTGTCGGCGGTGTAGCTCATGTGGTTCTGGATGGTGGTGGTGTAGTTGAACAGGGGGCGGCCCTCGCTGACCGCCGTTTCAAATTCCTCCTCGATCAAACCAGCCATGTAGTCATCCGTGACCCAGCGGCCCTTGTATTCTAAATCTTTCATGTCCTTGGCAAATACCTCGTGCTCCGCCCCCAGCCAGCGGTAGACGTTCTCTCGGTTATAGAACCAGGCGTCGCCGGGATGGTAGAAGGAGGTGTGGTAGCCGTCCGCCCCGAACACTCGGAACAAGCTGTCCAGATTCCGGTTCACCACCCGCATGGCGGAGGTGGCGGTGACGGACAGTGCATTGGTCTGCATTCCCGTCAGCGCATCGAACTCCGTGTTGGCGGTGCCTCCGGCGAAGCCGGGGACCACGATGTGACCGGAAAGGGTGTGGGGGTCCTTCTGCAAAGCGTGGAGATTGGGCAGGGGATCGGTTTCCTCCGTCCAGTTGAACATGGTCTGGTCGGTGAGGTCGGAAAACGCCTCGTTCATCACAAGGATCACGCTGACGTCCTTGCCAAGCCCCGTTTGCCCGCCAGTCTCCCAACCGGCGGCCTCGGACTTGGAAAAGCCCTCCGGCTTGTCCACCGGATAGGTGGTGAACTGGTGGCAGAAACAGTAGGGGAAACCAAGCTCGTTGAACACCGAGGGGACATAGTAGGCGTTGCTGACCCGGAAAGAATTGTAGAGATCGTTGCTGGCGTACACTGAGAAGATCAGCGCAGTCAGAACGCCAAAGCTGAGGACCGCGCCCACGATTCGCTCCGGCCAGCAGCGGCCGGGGAACACGGCCACGGTGTCCCGTTTTGTCAGCTTGGCCTTCAGTGCGGCGAAGGACACCGGGCGGCTGGGAAACAGGACCCCAAGGCCGATGAGCAGTGCGGTGGTCAGCACCACCACGGCGATGGCCTTCACCGGATAGCGGATGTCATAGGACTGGATGGCGCTGCCTACCTCCCGCAGAAGGGAGAAGTCCCGGGGGAACACCGGCTCATCCCGGACCTCGATTTTGACCCGGTTGGCAAGGGACAGCGCGCAGACGAAGAAATTCACCAGCGCCCCGCTGTAAAAGACATTCCGGAACAGGAAGGCGAAGGCCAGCAGCAAAAGTCCGATGGGCAGGGCGTTCAAAACGATCAGCAGGGGCTGGGTCTTGAACCCTGCCAGCACCGTCCGCAGGGCGTTTGGCTGGCACCACAAGGCCAGTAAAGTAATACAGCCTGCCAGCAAAACGGCGGCCAGCAGACTCCCCCAGAGGGGCAGTTCTCTTTTATAGATCCGCTTTTCTTTCAAAACGTAAAGTCCTTTCATATCAGAATACCTCTATTATATGGATTTGCCTGAAATTTGCAAGTATTCCCGAAATTTTGCGAGCTTTGCGAAGCGGAAAGAAAACCGGGATTCCCGAAAAAACTTGCGGAATTACAATACAAAATGTCGATTTAAAAGTAAAAAATACGAATCGTATTGAAAGCGCGGGCGATTTGGCGCAGAATCAAAACCGCGGTGATACCGGAACAACAGACCCTCTTCAGCAATTCTGAGCGGCACAACGGCACTGAAATAACGGTTGATTTGCCAATGGCTTGCACGGTGACAAATATAAGAAGCGTATGCAAGAAGAAAAGCACGTTTCCTTGTCAAAAGGAAACGTGCTTTTTGAATATCAGTAGATCAGAAGGTCACGACCTCGTTGGCGGGCTTTTCACAGGGCTTGATGGAGATGATGTGCATTACCGGGCCCTTGCCCTTGTAGGCAGAGTGATTTTCCAAAGCCATACGGGCTTCGACTTCCACCCAGTCCCGGTTCTTGTACTTATTCAGATCCACGCCCTTGGCCACCAGACCCAAGAACTGCACGTCATTTTCACAGCAGACCATGGCGAACCGTCCGGGGCAGTGGGTACCGGGATACTTCTTGGAGTGGCACATGAGCAGCTTCATGTGAACGGTTTTCCCTGCCCAGCGGTCAGGGTAATCCATCACGTCCACATACCAGACACCGTAGTCATCGTCCGGAATGTTGATCACCGGCTGGTCCAGATCAAAGGGGCAGACCTCACCGTTGTTGTAGTCCTCGCTGTTGCCGTTCAGATCTTCCAGATAGATGTCCGCCCGGCGGTTCACCATCCGCAGATTCCGCTTCCGCAGTGCGGCCTTCAGCTCATCGGTGCAGCGGTTGAACACCAGCAGGTCGGCGTTGGTGATTTTTTCCATCATGATCTGGCCCATGTTCTTGGCATAGGTCTCAAAGGTATTGGCGTCCACAAAGGTCATCACTTGATAGAGGACCCAGTTGGCGGGCAGCACCTCCCGGTACAGCCGCTCCATGGACCACATACCGTTGTATTCAATGAGGACCTGCTTGGGTTTGTACTGCTTTTCCCATTCCTTGCACTGGGAACAGGTGAGAGCGGTCTCCTCGTCCACTGTGACCACGGTCACGTTGTCCAGAGCCTTCTGCTCGTATTCCAGCTCGCCCTCTTCACAGCAGATCAGGAGGGTTTTGTCCTCACGGGCGAAGCCGTCCTCTAAAATGCCGTTGATAAAATCCGTTTTGCCGCCGTCCAAAAAACCGGCGATGAGATATACAGGAATATCAGCCATGAATTTTTTCGCTTACAGGCCGAACAGCTCTGCCAGCTTTTCCTCCTTCAGATTGGAACCGATGACGCACAGGCGGCCGGTGTAGTCGGGATGGCCCGCCCGGATCTCATGCTCCTCCGGCACATAGTCGAACTCGATCCATGCGCCGTCGGTGCCGTTCACGATGCCCTTGGCCCGGAGAATGGCGCCGTAGTCACCCAAATCCAGCGCCGTCAGAATACGGTCGATGTCCGCCTGCGTATACACCTTGGGCGTTTCCTTACCCCAGGAGGTGAACACCTCATCGGCGTGGTGATGATGGTGATGGTCGTGGCAGGAGCAGTTGGGGTCATCGCACTCGCCGTGGTCATGATGATGCTCGTGTTCATGCTCATGGTCATGGTCGTGGTGGTGCTCATGGTCGTGATGATGCTCGTGCTCATCGTGGTCGTCATCGTCATCATCGTCGCCATGATGATGGTGGCAGGAGCAGTTGGGATCGTCGCACTCCTCGCCGTCGTGATGATGGTGATGGTGCTCGTGTTCATCGGCCTCGTGTTCCGCGCGCATCTTCTCCAGCAGCTCGTCCGCCAGGGACACCTTCTCAATGGCGGAGAGGATGGCCTTGCCGTCCAACTCGTCCCAGGGGGTGGTGATGATGGCGGCGTCGGCGTTCTTCTCCCGCAGCATGGCCACGGCGGCCTCCAGCTTCTCCTGCGTCATCTTCTGAGTCCGGGAGAGGATGATAGTGCCGGCGGCCTCGATCTGGTTGTTGTAGAACTCACCGAAGTTCTTCATATAGACCTTCACCTTGGTGGCGTCTGCCACGGTGACAAAGCTGTTGAGCTTCATCTCGGGAACGTCCTTTACGGTGTTCTCCACCGCCACGATCACGTCGCTGAGCTTGCCCACGCCGGAGGGCTCAATGAGGATGCGGTCGGGGTGGAACTGAGCCTCCACGTCCTTCAAAGCCTTGTTGAAGTCGCCCACCAGAGAGCAGCAGATGCAGCCGGCGGACATCTCGGAGATCTGGATGCCGGATTCCTTCAGGAAGCCGCCGTCAATGTTGATCTCGCCAAATTCGTTTTCGATCAGCACCAGCTTTTCGCCCTTGTAGGCCTCCGCCAGCAGCTTTTTGATGAGTGTGGTCTTACCGGCACCCAGGAAGCCGGAGACGATGTCGATTTTTGTCATGGTATCAGTCCTTTTCAAAAATTTTATACCACGGTTATCATACCACGAAATCACAAAAATGCAACGCCGTCACAGAAAATTTACAGCTCCAGCGGCACAAAAAAGCATTTTTGCACCACTGGAGCCATTTTCAGAACCTTTGCGGTTTCGGAGACATTCTTCCTTACCGATTTCCTACCCGCTTTATTTTTCTGATGGTTGCCATTTTTACCGGTCCTTTCTCCTGCATTCCCCGGCGATCTCATCGGAGAGCAGCAACAGACAGACGAGGTTCGGAAAGGCCATCAGTGCGTTGGCGAGATCCGCAAGCTGAAGGACCGTGGCCATGGGGATCACCGCCCCGGCAAAAACCGCCAGTCCGTACAGCACCCGGCAGGGCCGTACCGCCTCCGGTCCCAGCAGGTATGATGCCGTTGTCTCTGCCTGAACCGCACAGCCCAGCACGGAGGTAAAGGCGAACAGCCCTAACGCCACGCCGATGAGCCATGGGGCCAGCGGCCCCAGCACCGTTTCAAAGGCCCGGAGGGTCAGCGCCGCGCCGGTGAGGGGGCGCCCATTGCCATCCGCCGCTCCCAGCGTGCCGGAGCAGCAGATGGCAAGGCCGGTAACGGCACAGATCACCATGGTGTCGAAAAACACGCCGGTCATGCTGATGAGGCCCTGACGCACCGGGTCCTCCGTGTCGGCGCAGGCGGCGGTGATGGCGGCGGAGCCAAGCCCTGCCTCGTTGGAGAAAACGCCCCGGGCCACCCCCCAGCGGAGGGCCTCCCGGCGGGTGACGATCCCCAAGGCCCCGCCCAGCGCGGCTTCCGGCGCCACTGCGCACCGGAGCATCAGGGTCACCGCCTCCGGCAGGCGGCGGAGGTTTCCCAGGATCACCGCCAGTCCGCCGCCCAAATACAGCAGCGCCATCACCGGCACCAGCACCGTGGAAATATCCGCGATGCGGCGGATGCCGCCCAATAAGATCGTCAGAGCCAGCGCCGCCGTCACCAGTCCTACCCGCCAGCGGGGCAGGGTGAAGGCGGCGGAGAAGGTGTCCGCCAAGGCCCCGGATTGGGCCAAAGCGCCCATGGTGAAGGCCATCAACAGGGCGAATACGGCAAACAGCTTCCCCATCCATCTGCCCGGAGCGCCCAGCCGGGCTTCCATCACCGCCATGGGCCCGCCCCAACGGGTGCCGTCCCGGCGGACACGGCGGTATTTCACCGCCAGCATACATTCGGCAAACTTGGACGCCAGTCCCAGCAACGCCGCCAGCTCCATCCACACCAGCGCCCCCGGCCCGCCGGATACCAGCGCTGCCGCCACGCCCACGATGTTGCCGGTGCCCACCGTGGAGGCCAGCGCTGTCATCAGGGAGCCGAAGGGGGATACGCCGCCCCGGCCCTTCCGCCGAGCCTCCCTCCCTAAAGACAGGGTCAGTGCCCGCCCTAAATTTCGCTGGGGAAAGCCCCCTGTCCGCAGGGTCAGCCACACCCCGGTCCCTAAGATCAGCGCCAGCGTCCCCGGCCCCCACAGGAGGGTATTCAGCACTTCCAGCATCCCATCGCCCCTTTCGGGACAGTCTATGCGGGATTTTGCCCGTCAAGACGAACCGGGGTGGTTTGGCCGAAAAAAGAGCCGGCGGCCAAAGGTCGCCGGCTGAGGCTGTCGATAAAGTGATAAATTTTCCGCGCCGGTAAGGTAGGTCAGCCGTTAGCAGCTCCGCCGCTTTACGGATGATGCATACCCCTTGTGGGTGAAGGGTGTGCGCGGGAAACCCAAGAAGGGATACACCGTCGGCTCAAGCCAATCAGCGGATACTTTATATCCGCTGATTGGGAGCCTTCCTCGAAACAGACTCGCTTGATCCGCCACCGGCGGCACTTCGTCTGTTTCCCCGCGCCATTAAAATCCTAAGTTTTCAGAACTTTTATGAAGTTCTGAAAACTTGCTCAGCGGGGAGAAAAGACTTTTTCGACACGCTGGAGCCGGCGGCCAAAAGACCGCCGACTCTCCTGATGATTTGAATTTTACATGGAAAAAATTTATTTTGCCTGCTTCATGGAAAGGCTGATGCGCTTTTTCTTCTCGTCCACCTCCAGAACGACCACCTTCACAACATCCCCCACGGACACCGCCTCGGAGGGGTGCCGGATGAATTTGTCACACACCTGCGAGATGTGCACCAGACCGTCCTGATGGACGCCGATATCCACGAACACGCCGAAGTCGATGACGTTCCGCACCGTGCCGGTGAGGATCATGCCGGGCTTCAAGTCCTTCATTTCCAGCACGTCCGTGCGGAGAATGGGCTTAGGCAGCTCATCGCGGACGTCCCGCCCCGGTTTCAGCAGCTCGGATACGATGTCCCGCAGGGTGGGAACGCCCACGCCGATCTCCTCCGCCGCCTTTTCCTCTCCGTAAGCGCCGAGGCGGGCGGGAAGGTCGGAAATGGCTCCATTCTTCACATCCGCTAAGGTATGGCCTGTCAGCTCCAGCAGGGCCTTGGCCGCGTCATAGGATTCCGGGTGGACGGCGGTGTTGTCCAGTACGCTTTTACTCTCCGGCACCCGCAAAAAGCCCGCGCACTGCTGGAAGGCCTTGGGCCCCAGCTTGGGAACCTTTTTGATCTGGGCGCGGGAGGTAAAGACACCATTTTCCTCCCGGTAGGCCACCACATTTTTCGCCGTGGTGCCGTTCAGACCCGCCACCCGCTGCAAAAGGGAGGGGGATGCGGTGTTGACATCCACGCCTACGGCGTTGACGCAGTCCTCCACCACGCCGTTCAGGGCCTCGTCCAGCTGCTTCTGGGGCATGTCATGCTGATACTGGCCCACGCCGATGGCCTTGGGGTCAATCTTCACCAGCTCCGCCAGGGGGTCCTGTAACCGCCGGGCGATGGACACGGCGGAGCGGAGATTCACATCATACTGAGGAAATTCCTCGGCGGCCAGCTTGCTGGCGGAATAGACGGAGGCCCCCGCCTCGCTTACGATCATATAGCTGACGTTCCCGCCGACCTTGCGGATCAGTTCCACTGCCATCTGCTCTGTTTCCCGGCTGGCGGTGCCGTTGCCGATGGCGATGTGCTCCACGCCGTGCTTGGCGATCAGCTTGCTGAGGGCGGCAATGGCCTCGTTCTTCTGCCGCTCCCCGTAGGTGGGATAGACCACGGCAGTATCCAGCACCTTGCCGGTGCCGTCCACCACCGCCACTTTACAGCCCATGCGGTAGCCGGGGTCCAGACCCATGGTGACCTTGCCCTTCACCGGCGGCTGCATCAGAAGGGGCTTCAGGTTCAGGGCAAACTGGCCGATGGCGCCCTCGCTGGCCTTTTCCGTCAGTGCTGTCCGCATTTCCCGTTCCAGAGAGGGGAAAATGAGCCGGTCATAGGCGTCCTCGGCGGCGGCCTTCACAAACTCCATAGCGGCGGAGCCGGGCTTTACCACCGCGCGCCGCAGCAGCGGCAGCGCCAGCTCCCGGTCCAGCAGGACAGTGACCTTCAGCTTCTCCTCTTTTTCACCCCGGTTGATGGCGAGGATCTGATGACCCTGCAAGCGGCTGAGGGACTGCTCAAAATCGTAGTACAGGCGGTAAACGCTGTCCTCCTCCGTGGCGGCGAGGGAACGCAGAGTACCCCGCCGCTCCAACAGCTCCCGCAGGCTCTTGCGGACGGCCGCATCGTCGCTGATCCACTCGGCGATGATGTCATTGGCTCCTTGCAGAGCGTCCGCCGCCGTCTCCACGCCCTTTTCCGAATCGATGAAGCCCGCCGCCGCATCCTCCGGACGGGGACAGTCCCGCTCCTGAGCAAATAACAGCGCGGCCAGCGGTTCCAGGCCCTTTTCCCGGGCCACGGTGGCGCGGGTGCGGCGCTTTTGCTTGTAGGGGCGGTAGAGATCCTCCACCTCTGCCAAGGTCTGGGCGCTGTCGATGGCGGCGGCCAATTCCTCCGTCAGCTTGCCCTGCTCCTCGATGGACTTTTTCACCGTATCCCGACGTTCCTCCAACCCGCGGAGGTATTGGAGCCGTTCCTCCAGCGTCCGGAGGGAGGTGTCGTCCATAGCGCCATGAAGCTCCTTGCGGTAGCGGGCAATGAAGGGGATCGTGTTGCCCTCGTCCAGCAGCCGGACCACGTTTTCCACATGCCGGGGGTCCTTATTCAGCTCCTGCGCCAGCGTTTGAATCATATCCATGCTTGTTGCATCCTTTCGTTGAAAAGCCACCGCCGCGACGGCGGTGGCTTTTGGCTGTTTGAAATTTCCCTTCTCAGGCCCGCTTGAAAAGCTTTTCAAGCTCGTATTTCGTGACCTTCACCACTACGGGCCGTCCGTGGGGGCAGTACCGGACCTCCCCGCTCTGCACCTTTTCCACCAAGATCTTCAACTCGGCGGGGTCGCTGGTCCAGCCGCCCTTGATGGCGGCCTTGCAGGCCATGGTGTGCAGCAGCGCCTCCCGCTTTTCGTCCAGATTCCGGCCTGTGCGGAGATTCTGTGCAAATTCCTCCAGCGTGGCGGCGGTGTCCGCCGCGTCCAAATCCGCCGGGACCTCCCGCACCAGAATTGCGCCGTCACCAAAATCCTCACAGCCGAAGCCGAACTGTTCCAGCAGCTCCAGATTGTCCAGCAGCAGGGCGGCGTCCTCCTTGCCGGGTTCCACGGCGATGGGCTGCAAAAGGGTCTGCCGCATGGGCGGCTCCTTGGAGGTCATCAGCCGGTCAAAGTTCATCCGCTCATGGGCGGCGTGCTTGTCGATGAGCCAGAGGGTCTCCGCGTCATCCTCGCAGATAATGTAAGTATTCAGGACTTCCCCGGCGATACGCCACGGGGCCGCCTCCGGCAGCACCGTTTCCTGCCCCGGCAGTTCTATGGCAGTCTGCTGGGCCGGGGCGGCGGGAATGGCCGGAACAAAGGGCTTAGGAGTCGGCGCGGGTTCCGCCGCCTTTTCCGGCACAGGAACCACAGGCTCCGCAGGCTTGGCGGTCACGGAGGCGGGAGCCTTTCCCAGGGCGCTGGCAGGCGCTGCTTTGACAGCATCCCGAGGCGGCCAGATGGGCTGGACGCTGTCCGCCACCCGGGCGCCGGTATTCCACTCCGTATTCCATGTGGGCCGAACCGGCTCCGCCCCTTTCACCGGCTGGGCGCTGAAAGCGGGCCGTACTTTCTCTCCGGAAGGCCGGGGAGAAACCGCCGGTTCCGGAGCGGGAGCGATGGGCTTGTGGCCCTGCTCCCGGTAGGTTTTGGCGTCCATGGACTGAAAAAAGTCCTGCCGGGGATTCTGGGTCTCCCGGACCGGCGGGGGAGCCGGCTTCGTCACAGCCCCACCGCGAGCATCCAACGCGTCCATGACCGTGTGGAACACAGCATCAAATACGTCATGCTCCTTGGCAAATTTCACTTGGGTCTTGGCGGGATGGACGTTCACGTCCACCGCCGTCACCGGCAGCAGCACCTCCAGCACACAGCCGGGGAACCGGCCCTTGAGAAGCTGATTCCGGTAGCCTTCCTCTAAAGCAGCGGTCAGAAGCTGGGACTTGATGAACCGGCCATTGACGAAAAATACCTGCATGGAGCGGGAGCCGCGGCCATTGACGGGAGCGGTCACAAAGCCCCGCACCTCGATGTCCCCGCCCCGGCCCTGTACCGGCACCAGCGTTTTGGCGAATTCCCGGCCCAAGGCGGCGTACACGGCGGATTCCAGCTTGCCGTCTCCGGGGGTATGAAGGGACTCCTGCCCGTCCTTGATGAACTTGAAGGAAACGTCCGGGTGACTCAGCGCCAGATGCTGCATCAGCCCCGCCACGGCGGCGGTCTCGGCACTGTCCTTCTTCATGAATTTCAACCGGGCAGGGGTGTTGTAAAAGAGATCCGCCACCCGGATGGTGGTACCCTCCGGGGCGCCCTCCTCCCGGACAGGCTCCATGTGTCCGCCCTCGCCATGGATAGCGGAACCCGTGGTATCCCCCGGCCGCCGGGTCAGCACATCCACCCGGCTGACGGCGGAAATGGCCGCCAAAGCCTCGCCCCGGAAGCCAAGGGTCCCGATCTTGGCCAGATCCTCCGCCGTGCGGAGCTTACTGGTGGCGTGGCGCAAAAAGGCGGTGGGCAGCTCCTCCGGCGCGATGCCGCAGCCGTTGTCTGTCACCCGGATCAGGCCCATGCCGCCCCGCTGGATCTCCACCACAATGGCGGAGGCTCCGGCGTCGATGGCGTTTTCCACCAGCTCCTTCACAACAGAGGCGGGGCGCTCCACCACCTCGCCGGCGGCGATCAGGTCGGCCACATGAGACGATAATTGTTGAATGTGAGGCATACGATCTCTCCTTACAGCAATGCTGCCAAAACAGGAATGGTAATAATAGACATCAGGGTGGTCAGGAAAATGCTCTGGGCCATACATTCGGTGTCACCGCCGTATTCCATGGCCAGCATACTGCCGTTGAGGGCGGTGGGCATGGCCATGAGGATCACGGCGATATTAGCCACCAGAGGTGTGCCGATACCGGTCCACTTCAGGAGCAGCCACAGCATAATGGGAAGGATCAGAAGTCGGAAGGCCGCCAGAGCCCACAGCCGCGGTGAGGTAAATGCCCGTCCAAAAGGCAAATCTGCCAGCAGAGAACCGACCAATAAGAGGGATAAGGGGGTTGTCAGGCTGCCTGTAAAGTTCAGACACTCCCCAAGTAAGGCTGGCATATTGATGTGGAACAGGGCCACCATCAAGGCAATCACCGAGGCAACGATACATGGCGATAGCAACTGCTGCCAACGAAACTTTGCCTGTCCAGCCAGTATCAAGGGACCCAGAGAATAGGACAGCAGGTTAAAGGGCAGGACCAGGATCACGGCATAGAACAGTGCCTCCTGACCAAAGAGAGCGACCGATACCGGATAGCCGATAAAGGCCATATTTGAAAAAATCAACGAATAGCGCCAGACACACTGCTGCTTGACTGTTCCACCCAACAGGTGGGGCACAAAGGTAGCGGCACAGAAACCCAGCCCATAATAAACGATTGCTACCTTTAAAACGGAAAGAATTTCCTCGGTACTGGGCAGGGTATCTCCAGCGGAGACGGAGCCTAAAATCAGGCAAGGCACAATGATACCCAGGAGCAAACGGCAAAGATTCTGATCCGTTTGCTTGCTCAGATATCCCAGCTTGTGGGCGAGAAAACCTGCGGCCATGCAGAAGAGAATGACCAGCATTTCAGAAAACACGTCAAAAAAACTCACAGAACTCCACGCTCGATTCTATATAGGGTATCACATACCTGCCAACACATGAAGGGCATTGGCGGCGGCGTGGAGCAGAATGGAGCTCCACAGGGTCCCGGTGTGGTCATAGGCCCAGGCCAGCACCAGACCCGGCACCAGATACTGCACCATCAGCAGGAAATAGGTGATGTCCTGCCGCACTACGGCAAACTGCCACACATGGAGCAGAGCGAACAGCAGACAACTCACCACATAGGCCACCGTCCGGCTTTTGCTTTTCAGATTGCCGAATACCAGCCCGCGAAACAGCACTTCCTCCACGAAGGGAGCCAGGAAAATTACAATCAGCAGCGTTACTCTGGGGGCGTCATGGATCTGGGCGGAGATAGTGGTGTCATTCAGGTTGGTGTGGTTGTTCACCAGCATCCGGGTCAGCCGGTAGACTAACTCATTGAGGCCGTACAGAGCGATGAGACCCACTAAGATCGACTTGCAGGCGTTGCCCAAATTGTCCGCGAAGTTCCGGGTGGTGCGGCCCAGAAAGCTGTGGAAAATAATGAGCGTAACGGCAAACAATGTGTAATAATAGATGGCATTTTGCAGCGAGGGCGAAATGCTGGCATCCAGCAGCCGCTCCGCCAATCGGAACAGGGGCGCTGTGGCAAAGGGCAGCACCACCAGATAGATCACAAAGAAAACAGTTCCGGCGATCTGCTCACCGGGGGTCATATAGGAGGCGGATTTACGTTTGGCCATTGCAAGGCTCCTTTGAATGGTTCTCCCTGAAAGGGAGGACCCAGAATGTGCGGCGAATCGCCGCAGGGATGAACCACGGTGCCGCTATGCGGCACGGGAAGGCACGGCTTTGCCGTGCAGAATGTCCCCCACATTTTCTTTTTGTCTTGCCAAAAAGAAAACGTGCCGGACACGGTACAAAAGAAAAAACGCTGAGGGGTGATTTGACACGAAGGTGTCAAATCATCCAAAACGGGGGGCTGGCCGTCACAAACTGCCGACCAAATCCAGAAGTCTCCTACCGGCTGCGCTATACCTATTCCGCCCGGAACTGTGTCCCCGCATCAGAAAGTCCGCCGCACACCAATGTTCCAAACAGGACGCCCCCTGCCCTTCTTTCCGCTGCCGCTCCCCCGTCCAACTCCGGGAGGGGTTTCCAAAGGGGAGGGGCCACAGCCCCGCCCCTTTGTGCCAGAGGGGGTATGGGGGACGGTGGCGTCCCCCCATGTTTCGGGTGGGGGTCTAAGGGGGAGGGACCTTTGCGCTAAAGGCCCCTTCCCCTTGCCCTGTAGTGGGAGCTACCACTTGCGGGAGCAAGGAAAATGGAATGTCCCCTTGTGGGAGCAGAGAGAATATCCCCTTTGGCTTCTCGTCCCGGAAACCGGGACTGCCCTTTGTGGGAGCAGCCTTTATTTGCTCAATTTCTGCTTCAATTCATACAACAGCCCCATGGCCTCAATGGGCGTCAGGGTGTCCGGCTGGCAGCGGCGGATGGCGTCCAGTACCTCGCCCTCGCTCATGGCGTCCAGCGAGACCTGATCGCTTTCCTTCCGAGCGGCCACGTACTGTACGCCGTTTTCGTCCTCCAGTTCCTTCAGGATGACCTTGGCCCGCTGGACCACCTTCTCCGGCAGACCCGCCAGCTTGGCGACTTCGATGCCGTAGCTGCGGTCGGCGCCGCCGGG